>ERZ809114.939-NODE-939-length-14614-cov-3.272752_pt1 | contig 14614 bp, 10 predicted proteins | sample MGYA00520519_ERZ809114 | MGnify/ENA primary metagenome ERZ809114 (study PRJEB31570, sample SAMEA3212991) | Homo sapiens | biome: human-gut; feature: human gut; material: fecal | place: Sweden | collected 2011 ...
TGAAGTCTGGCCGGTCTGTCACTTTCAACCTGCCGTTATTCGGCCCAGCGTCCGGCTGCTGACCCGCAACTGTCTCTACGGATCACAGAGGTGGCAATTGAACGCCGGCGATTTGGTTACCGGCGCATTTTGCAGTTATTGCGCCGGGAGGGCCTTCATGACAACCACAAGCGGGTTTACCGCATCTATCTGTTATCAACGGTGCAAAACTGGGTCTTCCGCAACCTAGGTGGAAGAAAATCAATGAAACTTTTTAGTTAACAAGGATCTAAGCTGTTTTAAGTTATGGATAACGCTATGCCTTCACTTAAGACGCTTTTGCAACTGCCTTGCGGGTGGCAACCCAGCCGACAAGTTGTTAGTCCTGATGGGATAACCATCCATCTTCGTGCTACACGTAAAACAGCATTATGCCCTGAATGCCTTAAGCGCAGCCGCTCTGTCCATAGTTGTCGGCGGCGCCGGATACAACACCTCCCATGCTCCGGCCGGACGATCTGGTTAATCTTTGCTGTCCGGCACTGGTACTGCCGTAATCCGTCCTGTTCACGCAAAATCTTTGCGGAATCACTGGCTCCTTTTGCTGGTCCGCAGCAGCAGTCTTCAGCGTAACTTCAAAATTTACAGCATCAACTGGGACTCATTGCTGGGGGAGAGGCTGGAAGACGGGCCGCGGTAGCCTCAGGAATGCAGACAAGCCCGGATACGTTGCTGCGCAGAGTAGTTCAGGCTCCGGAGCAGACAGAGAACCGGCCCCGGCATGTCGGTATCGACGAGTGGGCATGGCATCGGGGCCACAGATACGGAACGCTTATTGTTAACCTCGATACGCATCGCCCTCTGGTACTACTGCCCGGTCGGGAGCAGCGCACTCTGGTTGCATGGTTTAAAAAATACCCGGAGATACAGGTTGTTTCACGAGATCGTGGCGGTATCTATGCTTTAGCCGCTCGCGATGGTGCACCGCAGGCAATACAGGTGGCCGATCGCTGGCATCTGTTGAAGAACATCGGCGATGCGCTGGAACGCATGATATACAGGCATATGCCATTGATACGACAGGTTACTACTGAGATGTCACCCAAAAAACAGGACGCAGAAGTGTCTCTGGCACCTGTCTCAACACTACGTCGCCCTGAGCGCATTAAACGGCAGAGGCGTGACAAACGGTATCAACGCTGGGCTGAGGTCGACTCTCTTCATAAAAAAGCTCACGGGATCAGAGAAATATCGCGCATCACCGGGCTATCCCGCGTGACAGTTCGTCGGTGGATGCAGTCGAAGGCGTTCCCTGAAATATCAACAAAACCGCCAAGGCCCGGACTTCTTGACACGTGGCATGAATGGCTGGAAAGACAACGTATAAATGGTAACCATAATGCCCGGCAACTATGGCAGGAGATGGTTGACGCTGGTTTTGCCGGGAGTGAAACGACTGTTAGAGATGCTGTGTCTAAGTGGCGTAAGCAGTCTAATGCTCCGTCTGTCTCCCCGGGTCGACTTCCCTCTGCATCCCGGGTCAGTCGCTGGTTAATGCCCTGGCGAATGATCAGAGGTGAAGAAAACTATGCGTCCCGCTTTATCGAGTCAATGTGCCAGAAAGAACCTCAACTGAAAATGGCACAACAGCTGTCCCTCGACTTCTACCGGATGCTGAAAACGAAAAATAAATCACAGTTAAATCAATGGTTCTCTGACGTCAGTCAGAGTGGGCTCGTTGATCTTCAGCGCGTTGCTGCCGGGATGGAAGCCGATGCAACAGCAATACACGAAGCCATAATCAGCAGATGGAGCAACGGTGTTGTCGAGGGCCATGTAAATCGCCTGAAGATGCTGAAACGGCAAATGTATGGTCGGGAAGGATTCGAGTTACTGAGGCGTCGGGTGATGTGTCCTCTGGCATGAAAATCTCCACCCAAGTTGCGGAAGACCCAATATTAGACCGTTGGTGTTGACGGTTAGTGGATCACTTTTTACTCATTGTTGACACTTGACCGAGGCATCCATAGTGCTATTTTTACGGTAAGCGACACAGCGCTTGGGCTACACTCCTGAGGGACCATGACAGTTGAGGACGATGCCTGTCTGCTATGTCAGGTTGGTCAAACCCTTCGCCCCGCAAGCGAGACAATCAGCACGGAAGATTAATAGTATTGGCAATCTGTAGCGAAGAGTTGCAGTACTGCCCCTTCTATCATCCACAATGATAGTTATCAGTCAGTTAACGAAAATGAGAGGGCATCGGAAATGCTCGAAGTTGAATTTCAGGAATGGTTGAAGAGCAAAGACGCCAAAACGCAAGCAAGCCTCAATTCCCGTATTTATGCTGTCAAAACTATTGAAAAAAATCTTGCAGCGCTTGACTCTCCTCATGCAGATCTAGACGCAGCCTACAAGGCGGATGGATTTGCGCAATTGCGGCAGCGGATCAAAGAGATTCGCCGTGATGCCAAAGACAACGGCAATGACTATCGGTTACTAATGCCTGAATCAGAGCAACCGCTTAACCGATTGTCCAACTGGAATAGCTGGCTCGGACAATATGGACGTTTTCTGAGCGGTGATGACTCTCAGGCCGACGAAATTCGGGATTATGTCCTTGAAAACTACATCACCCCAGCCAGAGAGCGAGGTGACGCAAGTGTCACCCTGGTAGTTGGTCCTCTGAATACTGAAATGGGTCTCGACAAGGGATGGCCAAACATCTGTCAGGCTCTTGATGGTCAAAAATTTCAGGAACTAGCGGATGTTCCCCCTCCGGTGACGGAAGGGCCTAAAAAGAGCACAACCCGAAAATATACGTTCATCCTTACGGAAGGAAGCGAACTGGTGGCCCAGACTAAACCAACTCCGACTAACCTTATTTTTTACGGTCCTCCAGGTACCGGAAAGACCTATCACACGGCGAGGGAAGCCGTAGCGCTCTGCGATTGCAAAGATGCCTATCCGAACTCAAAAGATGGGCGTTCGGCCCTGATGGCGCGCTATAACGAACTGATGGCAGAAAAGAGAATCTCTTTCGTCACATTCCACCAGAGCTATGACTACGAAACCTTCGTTGAGGGCCTTCGTCCAGAAATCGGTGAAGATGAGTCTTCGTCTGCTGGATTCAGACTCATCCCTACGCCGGGGCTCTTCAGAGAAATTTGTGCCCTTGCCGATCAGGCCAGAACACAACCCCGTGCACAGACAGATCCCTCGGCACTGCAACTATCCCAAAAACGCTTCTGGAAAATGGGGCAAGGGACAATTGGCACCGAAGACGATGTGTATGAAGATGCCCGCGACAATGGGTATATCGCTCTGGGTTGGGGTGGGACCATAGACTGGAGCGCGGATAGATTCTCATCGTTCAACGCGATTCATGATGAATGGATCAAGCAAAATCCAGGGAATCTGACGCCTAGTAACTGGACGCAAACCTATCCCTTCCGTTGCGAAATGAAGCCTGGTGATATCGTGATTGTCCCTTACGGGAACACTGCGTTTCGCGCTATCGCTGAAATAACTGGTGATTACTATTTCGTTCCTGAAGCCGAAGGTTACTATGCCCACCGCCGCCCAGTTCGCTGGCTACTGACCCTTGATGAACCACTGCCACTCGATACAATTATCGATGGTAACTTCACCATGCGGACGCTCTATTCCATTGCCACCAGTCGTGTGAATATCCCGGCGCTAGGCAGACTGCTCTCAAGTACAGAGAACCTGGATAATAGTTCCGATGTTAAAGGACAACCAGAACAATTCGTCCTCATTATTGATGAGATCAACCGGGCAAATATCTCGAAAGTGTTCGGTGAACTGATTACGTTAATTGAGCCGGATAAACGTCTTGGAATGCCTGATGCACTCACCGTAACTCTGCCTTATTCGAAAAAGAAAGATTTTGGCATCCCCGCCAACCTTCATATCATAGGCACCATGAATACCGCCGATCGATCCATCGCATTGCTCGACACAGCATTAAGGCGGCGATTCAACTTCCGGGAAATGGCTCCCGACGCGACCCTGCTAAGTGAAGTAGAGGGGATCGATCTCAAAGCCGTTCTTACCACCATCAACCAGCGTATTGAATATCTTATAGGCCGGGAATATCGCATTGGACACGCCTTCTTTATCAATTGTGAATCCAGGGAACAAGTTGAAGATGCAGTACGCAATAAGGTCATACCGCTGTTACAAGAGTATTTCTTCGAGGACTGGAGCCGAATTGCGGCAGTGCTGGGCGATGGTTTTATGCAGGAAGAGCATATTTTACCGCCACCAGGAATAGAGGGGGAACTATTATCAAGCTGGTCGGTACGTGCACAGTTCAGAAATGACGCCTTTGATCGACTGATAGGCAAAGCCAGAACGTTAAATGTCACCGCTCTTGAGGTGGCTGGTGAACTGAAAGAATGACGCACCTCACGGTTCGCGAATGGGGTAGTGTTTGTGTGAACACAGAAAGCAGCATAAACGCTCCTCATGCTTTTACCCGCCCTCAGGCTAACGCGCTGCTAACGGCGGCGAGCATCCGCTGGCAAATCAGCACGGCACCAATATCTTAATCGATCACCATAACAAAATTATTGCCGGGCAAATGGTCGGGGTTATTGCCGCTCCGGGATGTAGCCTTGAGATCCTGCCCAAATTCGACTACGAGACGATAGAACCGGACGCCACAATACGCAGTCGCCTGATACGTATGCTTGATGTCGCCCTCGGCCTTAAACTCGGCAATGGACAGGCTGCAACAATGGCGAGACAAGCTGAAAGTTTGCTAGAGATACTCATCCGCTTGTTCGCCGAGCGACTCTTATCTGAAGTACATCGGGGATTACCGCGCACCTATTTGGCACAGAAAGACGATTTGCCCTCATTGCACGGAAGGCTCAATATCAAACGACAATTCACTACGCTTGCCGCCCGCCCCGACCGCCTTGCCTGTCGTTACGATGAACTGTCGGCTGATACCGCCCTGCTTCGAATTATGAAGGCGTGTGTAGTTCTGCTTCACCATTATGCCCGCGCTGCTGATACGCTCCGTCGTCTGAATGAATTGCGCATCCTGCTGTCGGGTGTTAGCGACACTCCCCTGAGTCACCTGCCTTGGTCACAGGTACGGATCGACCGAACCAATCATCGCTGGGAAGCACTCTACAATCTGGCGCGTCTTCTCCTGCGACGCGACTGGCAAGCTACACACCACGATAAACGAGCGCAGAACGGGATTACACTGCTTTTCCCGATGAACGACCTGTTCGAGGCATATATAGCGGCGCTGACGAAGCGTGCTGTACGCGGTACGGAATGGACGGTTCGTGCACAGGCAGGCAGGTTATACTGTCTGATCGAGGACGTAAAAGAAGGCAAACCACGCTTCCAGACCCGGCCGGATCTGCTTATCGAGCGGGAGCAGCAGATTGTTATAATCATAGACACTAAATGGAAGCGTATTGGGCGTCATCCCGAAGATGCCAGTCATGGTGTATCGCAGTCTGATGTCTACCAGATGATGGCCTATGCCCGGCTTTATCACTGCCCACAAGTTATGCTTCTCTATCCACATCATGCAGGTCTGGGAACGCAACCTCTGAATGCTGGCTATAGAATTCTAGCTGGCGAGGAACAATTACAGGTGGCGAGTGTGGATCTGATTCTCGAGGAAAACAAGATTGTCGAGCAGTTAATTAGCCTTATCGACATCAACACGCAGTGAGGTTAAAAGGCGAGGCCGGTTTGAATCGCCGCGGGTTTAACAGACACCTCGGAGTCATTTAAGATGACTTAAAAGTACGAGAGCAGTCATTGTCTGGTTCATGTGTATTCCTGTTATGTAATTGGGGACGGACAGAAGATAACAGGAACCAGTCATCCATTTAATGGCACAGTGTGGATTTTATAATTCCAAAATTAACACCAATCAGATATGTCGTTGGGATAGCCTGACGTGTTTTCAGTTAATGTAGGTTTGTGAAAATGGAATGCAGGTCGACAGGGATAAATGCAGGTTCATTTGCAGGTATTGTGGGTTTGAGAGCTGCGCTGGTTGCAGCTAATGTGGGCTGATAATCAGCGGTAAATGCAGGTCGTACCTATTTCAAATGCAGGTCGCTACACCTATAGACATGATCAGCGCAAGCACGTCTTAGATGTCCAAATGGTACGGATTTATATATGTTGACCAGGATGATAAGGGGGCAGAACACTAAAACGCTCCCGTAAGAAAAGCTTCCACTGGTATAAAAAAGTCATCGCCACGAACGGAAAAGACCTCAGTAGTTAACACAGCACAGCCCTGGCAGTACTGTGCTGTCAGGGCGTCTCATAATTCCGCGCGGATACCTCCCGGCCCTACTGTGCATTATTCCCGGGTACGGTCTTTCACCCAACGGCGGTATAATGCCGGATTCATACCGGTCATCCGGCTGAAGACCCTCCTGAAACTGCCTTCATCCGCGTAACCTGCATCAGCTGCGATCTGCTTTATGGTTTTAGCGGATGTTTCAAGTGCCAGCCTTGCCATTTCACACCTGATCCTGTCGATAAACTGTTTCGGTGACTCGCCTGTTTCCGCCTTTATACGCCTGTGAAAGGTTCGCTCCGAAATGGCAAGGCGCCGGCACAGCTCTCTTGTGGTAAGCAGCGTTGATGCTTCCTGCCTTATAAAAAATTCTGCACCGGGCAGAATACTGTCCGGCCGGCTGAGGTGCGCGGTGGGCATATAAACAGCCCTTGCGGGAGGCGTTGTATCCACTACAGCAAATTCTGCTGCAATGCGCGCAGCCTCCGTCCCCTCAAGGTGACGCACAACGTGTAAGGCCACATCAATCCATGAAAGCGGCCCGCCAGCCGTAACTATACGGTTATCCTCAGTCAGAGCATTGCCCCAGATGGCGTTTGCCCGGGGGTAACGGCGCTTGAGCTCATCGTACAGCCACCAGGTTGTCGTACATTTTCTGCCGTTGAGCAGCCCCGCCTCGCCTAGCATAAACACTCCGCTGCACGAGCCACAAGCCAGGGCACCATGCACGTACTGTTGCCGTATCCATGACGCTATGCTGCCCAGTTTACCGAGCTGTGGCGGCGTGTTTGATGCATCGGGTACAAACCCGGGGATCAGAACCGCATCGCATGATTTGATATCTGCCAGTGCCGCATCGGCGGTCAGTAACCGCCCGCTTCCGTCGGTCACAGGCTGCCCGTCCGGACTTGCTGTCATGATATCAAAGGGTGACGGCTCCTTGCGAGCAGCTGATATGGCTCTTCCGGCAAGAGAGAACATATCAGCCAGCCCGGTATAGCCTGAAGCAAGGCATCCCGGGGAAGCAATAATGACTATCTTTTTCATCTCAGTCCTGTAATTGGCCGAAAAAGCCGGTTTAATGGCAGATTCGCCACAGTGCCATGTTGCCTAACCCTGATACAATAATTCTCGTAAGAAAGCCATGATTATTACAACAGGAGAAAGAAACAATGAGTACAACAGCAGGACTGATTTCATTTAAAGCGAGAGAAGGAAAAGGCGCTGAAGTAGCAGAGCGCATAGCCGCTGCTTTGCCTCATGTTAATGCAGAAGAGGGCACCACTCACTGGCTGGTGATCCGCTCAGAAACGAGTCCTGAAACGGTTTTCCTTGTAGATCTGTTCAGTAGTACAGACTCAAGGGAACTCCATATGTCCGGTGAAGCAGCTAAACAAATATTCGCTACCGTACCCGCTCTGCTGGCAGAAGAGCCACACATTCATCCTGCTGTTTTGATTGCGGCAAAAGGTATTTAATTCGCTACGTTGGCCTGACCCCACGCCTGTAGACAAATCCTGTCCTCACGACGAGGCCTGTTCGAAGGCCCCCGGACTGACGCCGCCGAGATGACTGTGGCGCCGGGCCCGGTTGTAGAACACTTCAATGTAATCGAAGATATCTGACGGACGGCTTCTTCCTTAAATTCAGGTGTAAATCGTGGTGTGCCCATACGCTCCTCCTATACTCAAACTATAGGGCAGGATCGTCTACCGGGGCGGGGTCAGTCCAGTCAATCGACGACACCATTTCGATAGTCCGCTCCTATCTCCGTTAACTCTGCCAGGCAGATGTCTGATGGGGTCTTAAACTGTAATGAAAGGAAATGACATATAAAATCACGTGCAGCTGTTGCATCTGGACCTGGTAAGCCGTTTGAGATCGTTGAGATTGATGTGGAACCACCTCGTAAACGTGAAGTTCTGGTAAAAATAACCCACACCGGCGTCTGTCATACCGATGCATTTACCTTGTCTGGTGACGATCCGGAAGGTGTCTTCCCGGCGGTTCTGGGGCACGAAGGTGCCGGCGTTGTTGTGGAAGTGGGTGAAGGCGTCACTAGCGTTAAACCTGGCGACCATGTTATTCCGCTTTACACCGCAGAATGTGGCGAATGTCTGTTCTGTAAATCCGGCAAAACTAACCTGTGTATCTCTGTTCGTGCTACGCAGGGTAAAGGACTCATGCCTGATGGCACCACCCGTTTCTGTTACAAAGGTCAGCCGCTTTTCCACTATATGGGCTGCTCCACCTTCAGTGAATATACCGTTGTCGCTGAAGTGTCTTTAGCCAAAATCAATCCGCAGGCGAATCATGAGCATGTTTGTCTTCTGGGTTGCGGTGTTACGACAGGTATCGGCGCAGTACACAATACCGCCAAAGTACAGCCAGGTGACTCGGTCGCTATTTTTGGCTTGGGCGGCATTGGCCTTGCAGCGGTGCAGGGTGCACGTCAGGCAAAAGCGGGGCGTATCTTTGCCATCGATACCAACCCTGAGAAATTTGAACTGGCCCGCTCATTCGGGGCAACAGACTGCATTAACCCGAAAGACTATGACAAACCTATCCAGGACGTTCTCATTGAGCTGACTGGCTGGGGTGTTGACCACACGTTTGAGTGTATCGGCAATGTAAACGTCATGCGTTTTGCGCTTGAATCCGCGCACCGCGGCTGGGGTCAGCCAGTTGTCATTGGTGTCGCAGGCGCCGGTAAAGAGATCTCCACGCACCCGTTCCAGCTGGTCACCGGTCGTGTATGGAAGGGCTCTGCTTTTGGTGGTGTTAAAGGCCGCACCCAGCTTCCTGGCATGGTAGAAGACGCCATGAAAGGTGAGATCGATCTGGCGCCTTTCGTGACCCATACCATGGGTCTGGATGACATCAATGAAGCCTTCGACCTGATGCACGAAGGTAGATCTATTCGTACGGTGATCCACTACTGATCACCGGATCCCTGACGTACTTCCGGGGAGCACTGGCGTGGTGGTTCTGGAAGATTATTCATCTGTATTTTTTAATTGGTACCCGAAACCGCCTGAGTGTCGCCATCAGCTGGGTCTGGAACCACAGTGTCGCGTACTGGGGAGCCCGCATTATCACGGGAGCCAAATCTCCGGTCCCGGGTACGCCGCCAGCCAGTTCTCATACAGAAGGCGGATCCGCAGGGTACCGCTGAAACTTCAGCGGTGTCCCACATGGTACCACCGGGCCCAGCTTCAGCAATCTGTTTCCGGTCACACAAACGCTTTTTTCGACGGGTTTTCTGATCGAGCGGTCCGGCACACCAGATACCGTCACAAGAGGTGGCCTTATTAAGAGCGGACACACCTAACACAGGAAATTCTATGGCAAAGAAACTTTTCGGTTATCATCCCATCCTGACTGACGACAGCAATTCAGTTGTGATTCGCGGTGCTCGCGAGAACAACCTTAAAGAGGTGGATGTTTCCATTCCGCGCAACGCATTGGTTGTTTTTTCGGGTGTGTCAGGCTCGGGTAAGTCTTCACTGGCCTTTGGCACCATTTATGCTGAGGCGCAACGGCGCTACTTTGAATCGGTTGCCCCTTACGCTCGTCGCCTGATTGATCAGGTCGGGGTTCCGGATGTGGATGCCATTGACGGACTGCCGCCAGCCGTTGCGCTTCAGCAACAACGCGGTGCCAGTAACGCGCGCTCCTCTGTCGGCAGCGTGACCACCTTATCCAGTCTGGTGCGAATGATGTACTCACGGGCGGGCGCTTATCCTGCCGGACAGACGATGCTGTATGCCGAGGATTTTTCTCCCAACACGCCGCAGGGGGCATGCCCTTCTTGCCATGGTCTGGGCCATATCTATGAGGTAACTGAAACACTGATGGTGCCCGATCCCTCACTTAGTATCCGTGAAAGGGCTATTGCTTCCTGGCCCCCGGCCTGGCACGGACAGAATCTGCGGGATATTCTGGTGACGCTGGGGTATGACATCGACACTCCCTGGAAAAATCTGCCAGCGGAAGACCGTCAGTGGATCCTTTTTACCGAAGACACCCCCACGGTACCGGTTTTCCCGGGACTGAGTCCGGAAGATACGCGCGAAGCCGTCAGGAAAAAAATGACGCCGGGTTATATGGGGACCTTCACCGGGGCACGTCGTTATGTGCTACATACCTTCGCCAGCACGCAAAGCGCGTTGATGAGAAAACGAGTCTCCCGTTTTATGGAAGGCAAGCTGTGTCCGGTCTGTCACGGGAAAAGACTGAAGTCAGAATCATTGTCCGTCACCTTTGCCGGTGTGGACATTGGTGAATTTATGCAGATGCCCTTAGACCAGCTGGCGGAATTGCTCCTTCCAATCTCCCGGGGGGATTTCAGTGCCCACCACGCCGGCGCAGATGCCGACAGGGATATCACCCGTCGGGATCTGACAAAGCGTGCTGCATCCGGAAAAGCGGTCCATTCCGTGACACCCGATGACCGCCGGACATCGGCGTTATCGGAAGAGAAACGACTGGCGGCACAACGGCTGACCGGTGGTGTCATGGCCCGGTTGTATCAGTTGCAGAAGCTGGGGCTAGGTTATCTTACGCTGGACAGAGCAACCCCAACTCTATCTGCCGGAGAGCTTCAGCGACTGCGTCTTGCCACGCAACTCAGTTCGATGCTGTTTGGTGTGGTCTATGTTCTTGATGAACCGTCTGCGGGTCTGCACCCCTCAGACAGTAAAGCGCTTTACGATGCGCTTGAGAACCTTCGTGATGCCGGCAACTCGGTGTTTGTCGTTGAACATGATCTTAACCTGATGCGACGGGCGCAATGGCTTGTTGATGTGGGACCGTCGGCTGGTGAACAGGGAGGACATGTTCTCTACAGTGGTATTCCTGAAGATCTGAAAGCCGTCACCCAATCTCGTACCGCGCGTTATTTATTTGATGAAGTCCGGCCACCACAATCTTTTGCCCGTATCCCATCCGGGTGGCTGAAATTGCAGGGGATCCATCGCCACAATCTTAAGTGGATCGATGTTGATATTCCTCTGGGTGTGCTGACAGCCGTGACGGGAGTCTCTGGCTCCGGTAAATCCAGTCTGATTGCCCAGGCCTTACCGGAACTGGTGCTTTCTTCACTTGGCGGTGAGCCAGAAGACGTGCTTTCCGAAGCCAGCGACGCTGAGGGGCCATCCGTAACGGAGAAAACGTACGGTACCCTGACCGGTGATACCGGACTGGTAAAGCGTCTGGTTCAGGTTGACCAGAAACCGATAGGCAGGACCCCCCGTTCAAACCTGGCGACATATACCGGGTTGTTTGATCCTGTTCGTAAGCTCTTTGCCGGAACGACTGACGCCAAACTCCATCATTACGATGCGGGTCAATTCTCTTTCAATGTGGCAAAAGGCCGCTGTGCAACCTGTGAAGGTGAAGGATTCGTCAGCGTGGAGCTGTTGTTTATGCCGAGCGTGTATGCACCGTGCCCGACCTGCCATGGCGCGCGGTATAACCGGGATACTCTCAGGATATGCTGGCAGGACAAAAATATCGCGGAGGTCCTGCATATGACGGTGGATGAAGCCAGTCAGTTCTTTGCGACTGAAGAACCAGTGGCTCGTCCCCTCCGTCTGCTGAGTGAAATAGGTCTGGGCTACCTGCGTCTGGGACAACCAGCAACCGAGTTATCCGGAGGGGAGGCGCAAAGGATCAAGCTGGCAACCGAACTACAACGTAGCCAACGTGGCCACACGTTGTATATCCTAGATGAACCGACAACCGGCCTGCATGCTTCAGACGCCGACCGCCTCCTTGTGCAGCTGCAGCGGCTTGTTGATGCAGAAAATACGGTGATAATGATTGAACACGATATGCGGGCGGTTACTCAGGCAGACCAGGTTATCGACATCGGTCCTGGAGCGGGACATGAGGGAGGACGCCTAGTTGCCGCAGGAACTCCCGAACAGGTATCGCAGGTCAAAGAAAGCCGTACCGCACAGTATATTGCCAGGGAACTCTCACGGAACGGTTAAAAAGGGCTGCGTCGTCATTGCGTCAATGGCGGCACATTCCCGGCGTGTTCTGTATCAGTAATATCTCGCAGGTATATTATATTTATTGTGATACTTGTACTAACGAGAAATTTGTCAGTAATGGATAACAAAATAGCGTGCCGGGATCATGATTTTCATACGGCGCTTATTAACACTGTTGTGAACAGGTAAAAGATAATCTGATGAGAATATTCACCATTGGCTTCACTCAATCTTCTGAGGAACGCTTTTTACCCGACTAAAAAACTCAGGAGCGAAACGTATTATGGATGTTCGCCTCAATAATCGTTCTCAGCTGGCTGGTTTCGCAAAACGGGACGATCTGAAATACTTCGCCCGTACATTGTGTGGAATGGATTATGAACACTGGCCTGATCATGCCCCGACACGGGAAATGTTTGAGCAGTATAAATTAAACAATGGATGCTGGGACACCTATGCGGCTGATTTTATCAATTTGATAACACAAAGACAGATTGAACATCTCATCAAAAAGTAATTTTCTGATGCATGTTAACTATGCAGTGAACATAAGCCTCATCACTGCCACAGAAGACTTGTTGCAGAATATCTGGCAGGAAAATGGTCTGATGTCAGTATCATCCATTTATATAGTAATGCTCGCACTTACGTATCTGTTTTTTTCCACTATTTGGGGTTCAATAAAAAGAAGTGACCCGCCGGCGCGCTCAGGTCTACCGTGTCGCCTTCACTGACGACATTATGGGGGGTTGATGAGACATAACTAGGATCCTGTCCTTTCGCATGCGTATCTTCGCGTTTCACGGAAATATACAGGTAACCGGCCCCGGGCATGCCGGATAAGCTATAGCCCAGTTCAGGGATAAAGACACGGAGCGCCACGTACTGTCCCGATCGGTAATCAGGCAGGGCCTGTCCGTCTTCGACTGTCAGATAAAAAGACGTGAATTCCTCGCTTTCTTTTATTTTTTTTTGCTGACGTTAAAAGCGCGTCAGCCCAGCCAGCGGCCGGGCGTGGTACGGCGCTCATCATAAAGCCTTTTCTCGGATCCGATAAATATGTTGTCCGTAAGTGTACAGCGAGCGCCGTATTGACAGGATGGCCTGGATATCATTCTCCGGGCAGCGTGATGCGCCACGGCAGTAACTCACCCACGCGATTGACCGGCCAGTCGGCGATAACTGACAGCACGTGACGAAGATAACTCTCTGGATCGATGCCGTTCAGACGGCAACTCCCGATTAACCCGTACAGCTGCGCACCACGATCGCCACTGTGGTCCGACCCGAAGAACAGGTAATTTTTCCGACCCAGACTCACCGTCCGCAGCGCGTTTTCCGCGATATTGTTGTCAGGCTCTGCCCAACCGTCGCTCGCGTAGTATTTCAGCGCATCCCACTGGTTCAGCGCGTACGCGAACGCCTTAGGCAGCTCCGAGTGCCGTGACAGTGTTTTCTGCTTTTCACGCAGCCAGCCCTCCAGCGCGGTCAGCAGCGGTACCGCTTTTTCCTGCCGAAAGGCCAGCCGTTCCGCCGCGCTTTTGCCCCGGATGCCCGCCTCGATGCCATACAGCTCGCCGATAAGGCACAGCGCTTCGGTCGTGGTGTCAGAGGGCGTCCGCACGTGCACGTCGTGGATTTTGCGCCGCGCGTGCACCCAGCACGCCGCTTCCTTTAAATGGCCTTCGCGGTACAGCTCGTTGAACCCGGCGTACGCGTCCGCCTGCAACCCCCCGCTGAACCCCGCAAGATGCGACTGCGGATGTGTAACGCTGGCGTGATAGAGATTTTAAGTCAGTCATCAGGTGTCCACCTAATTAGAATAAGTGGACGCTTAAATTACAGGGAGAGGCGAATTTAACCAGACGGTGCTGAGTTGACGCTTACTAATCAATGAGAGTGAAGTCGGGTGCAAATTAAACTACCTTTCTCAACAGCAAAGGCTTGATAACCCTACCCTCGCAGGGTTTCTACTCCTGGTAATATGCCCATGACAGTCTCTAAGACTGCTAAGAGCTAGAAGCGTAAGTGAGAATTTGTAATGATTACCCGGATGCAGGACTAACATCGGCCTCTGATAATCAATGGAGAGCAGGTCAGGGTGTAGACTGGCCCCATGAATCTCCAGACAGTTGGTATCACTTAAGTTAGTGATAGTCTTAATACTAGTTTTTAGACTAGTCACTGGAGTCCGGATGATTGATGTTTTAGGTCCAGAGAAACGCAGACGGAGAAGCGTTCAGGAAAAAATCGCCATTGTTCAGCAGAGCTTTGAACCCGGTATGACTGTGTCTCTGGCTGCCCGGCAGCATGGTGTTGCTGCCAG
>ERZ809114.948-NODE-948-length-14412-cov-24.477328_pt1 | contig 14412 bp, 13 predicted proteins | sample MGYA00520519_ERZ809114 | MGnify/ENA primary metagenome ERZ809114 (study PRJEB31570, sample SAMEA3212991) | Homo sapiens | biome: human-gut; feature: human gut; material: fecal | place: Sweden | collected 2011 ...
CTTATGTTACTGGCGGTGTTAACCAGAATATCTTCAATGGCTATTTTGAAGATCTTAACGAAGCTGGAAAAGATTCAACATACCGAACGCCGGAGAACTGGACGACGACACCACGAAGCAGTCATTTCAGTCGGGGGATGATTGTAGACAAATTTGTTGACGCTATTTTGCGGTTTTGGCGTGAAGGGTGAGCATTCATTAATTTGATTTATTTGCATCCATCAACGCTTTTAACTGCTCCGGCGAAAACGGTGGTTTGCGTCGGTGCAACATCGCATGGCAATTAGGGCACACAGGAAGCAAATCATTAACTGGATCCAGCTGGTAATCCTCTTTAATGGCTGAAAGCGGCACCAGGTGATGCATATGGATAAAACCCTCAGCGATATCGCCATAGATCTTCACGAGATCAACGCCGCATACGTTGCACTGGCATCCATGATGTTCGACCGCTTTATCTCGGGCCTTTTTATCGCGTTCATAGCGGTTTACTGTCACCTTTATCGCCGCACCTTCAACGTATGTCTCCTGCGACGGCAACTCATCCGGGAACAGAACGTCGGCTATGGGAGCCGCAGCGGCTTTATCCTGATGAATATGAAATCCCTGCTCTATGAGTAGTTTGACGCATTTAGATTTTATTCCGCCGGTGAAATCCGCAGGGGTAAATTGCGTCCCCGTCATCAATGTCGCTGCGATGCCAGCAATCGCCTTCGAGGGGTAACGTCGGCCATGATATTCAATCTCATACAACCGCGCAGGCTGGAACTGATGAATTTCTCCCGCATCCCATAAATGGATAGCTTCGATGATATACCGCCGCGGAAGATGATCGGGGAGTTTATTCATGGAGAATGTCCTTATACGTTCTCAGAACAGGCAGCAAAAAAAACAAATGAGATCAAGGTAATATATCTTCACTTGCAGGCTTGAACAGCAGAAAATATGCGAGCATGATCGCAATTATTTCACTGCCAGGGATATCAATGGCTTCCAGTAAATCGCTACAGCAGGCAATTGCCAATATAAAAATCTGGCACAAGGGTGAACAGCGCGCGCCGCATAAGCCATTGTTATTGCTATATATATTAGCGGGATACCTGAATGGACATCCGCGCCTTTTCGATTATGGCTCGGAAATCTACGAACCTCTGCACAGTTTACTGGAACGTTTTGGGCCACAGCGTTCACAGTACCGACCTGATATGCCGTTCTGGCGATTACAAGGCGACGGATTCTGGCAATTACACAATGCCGAGCTTTGCTCAACAGGAGGGAGCAGCCGACAACCACCAGTGAAGGAACTGACTGAATACCACGTTGCAGGCGGTTTCGATGAACAGCACTACGCCCTGGTAACTGGCAATAAAAAACTCATCAATACTCTGGCGCAACAGATACTCGAAGCGCACTTCACCGAGAGTATTCAGGAAGAAATTGCTGACGAGCTGGGTTTTGATCTCCAGCAAATCCGTAAACAGCGCGACCCGTTATTTCGCAAAAATGTATTACGCGCTTATAAATACCAGTGCGCGATATGTGGCTTTAATATGCGCCACGACGACACCACCGTCGCGCTGGAAGCGGCGCATATAAAATGGAAACAGCACGGCGGTCCTTGTGAAATTCCTAATGGCCTGGCGCTTTGCGCAATTCACCATAAAGCCTTTGATAAAGGATCGATTGGCCTGGATGAAAATATGCGGGTACTGGTATCAGATGCGGTAAACGGCGGAGGGATCGTTGAGAAACTATTCTGGGATTTTGACGGGAAAACTATTGCGTTGCCACAGGTGCGTAAAAATTACCCTTTTGAGGGGTTTGTAGAGTGGCATCGGAAAGAGGTTTTTAGGGGGTGAGGTTGATAATACCGCGCCCCTATAATCTTGCCATCTCGTGCATTGAGATGTTAAAAGCTACAAATGTTCTCCCTATTTTTCAATGTAGACATTTATAGCAATATCAAAATTTATTGTTCAGCTTTTTCAACAACAAAACCATTTTGCCGTACAAACTCAATCAAGAGTTCAATATTAACAATGCCCCATTGATTAGAAATAGCAACAATTTCACCAGAGGGAAGTGTAATCAACGCATCTTCATTAATATGATAGCGACTTTTTTGCTTCTCTGGTATCTGATCGATAAGCATAACCGTACGTTTTTTAAAGTCATCACTTAATCCATTTATTAAATCATTATAACTTGCAGGATTAAATTGTCTTATCCAATCACGTAATAATTCAAGCGCTAATTTACGTTTATTAAGTTCTTTATCTTTATATATATACCACGTATAGTCCTTCTCTTTTTTCTGACTGCTAATTAGCTGTTCATCACGTTTTTCACGAAATTTAACTTGATATTCTTCCAATTCAGGAACCGGTATGATTTGCTCTGCATTGATTAGAACATCATCATTAAATCTATAAGGCGTCAGACGAACACATCGAATGTCTACCCCCTTATCTCTTAACCAAATCGCAGTGGTAGTCAGTTCCTTGCTAAAATCCGATGATGCCAAAACAATTCTGATATCTTTTCCGAAATCAACAAGCTCAGTTTCATCCAATTCAACAAATTCAAGTATTTTTTCTTTCGCATCGGCATCGCAGTTTTGTTTTTTCAAATACGTCTGGAAATATTCACATGCTTTCGCAAAACTCATTGTGGAAATCATCGCCGCATATCGTAGTGCCTGTAACTCCATATGCGCCCCCGTTTCATCACGTTTTAATTCGATAACCACTAAATTTGCCTGTTTATCGATTGCCAATAAATCAATTCGCCGACGGCTATCTTCCCAGTCAGAAAACTCTTCGGAAATCACCAGACAATCAGGAGCAATAATATCTATATTTTTTTTGATTGCTTCCTGTAAATCATAACGTTCCTGTAATCCTTCCAGAGTAAAGGTCGTTTTTTCTAAAGCATGTAGTTCTTTATTTGCGATATTGTACAGCGCCACGTTTATCTTCCTTTTTTAACTGATTTTACAGGGACTTTAACACAGTAAAAATTTTATTTCCTGAGCTGTAATCGATTAAGCTGATGCATTCAATGGGAATGATATCACCTAAAAAGCACATTATGACTATATAAATAAACCTAAAGAAGCCACACCTTCTTGGGGTAGACGCTGGTGGATCGCCAGAAGAGTCTTCATTTCTCGTAAAACAAACTTTGGCATCCAGCCACACTGTAACTCGAAATCAAACCGTTCGTTGTTGGCGTTCCCTTCCGCTGTCATCAGGCCATTTAAGATCAGTTTATTATAAAGCCATTCATCTAAATGCAAGCTGATACCGTAATCATTAAGCAACTTACAACGCAACTGATGAGCGATTTTTAAGCCCGCAACATCCAGATCGCCAAAATAAAGTAGTTGTTCTACCTGTTCGACCTCAAGGAGTTGTGACACGCACTCCGCCTGACCGGAAACTTTGTTACCTGCGCCATAAATGACCAGTGACCAGCGAGTCTGTGCTCGATTAAGTTGGCATAGCCGATAATACACATCGGAGTTTTCAACAATGATAGCCGGAAGATCATGGCAACGAGATGACTCATACGGTAAAGGCGGCGCACGTCGAAACGCGCCCATATCAGCCAAAGTCAGAGTGACATGCTTCCAGCCATCAGGTGGCAAGGAGTCCAGAGCTTTTTCGTCACCAAATATAAGCAGAGACCGCTCACGATGTCCAAGCAAGCCCGGGAATAGCGACTTGTCGCCCCCGGTTTGGCGAAAAAGATATGTATTCAGCTGTTGTAAGCGTGCCTTGATTGGCTGGGTAAGTTGTCCTGTAATACGTCGGGCCAACCAGGGATGCCAGGCTATTTCTGATGTTGTCTTCGTAGGAACGATGGCACCTTCGTAAACAAAAGTACTTGGCAGGCTCATACCCCGCCAGTAGCGCTGCCAACTCGCTTTGTGCTTAGGCTGAGCCCGCCAGTCCCTCTCAAGCAGTTGCGTAACAGCCTGACTCAGCAAATCAGGCACCTCCTGGCTCAAGGCCTCTTGATTGTGTGCGCGTAATACCTCATCCAGCACCGCATTAGCTTTCACTGTACGCGCGGCCTTACCAGCGGCAAGACGATGTTTATTGGCTGTCGACTCCAGTCGGGATAGCCAGATCATTACGCTACTCATCTCATATCAACCTTAAATGACTGGATCGAACTGTGGCTTAGCAGCCAGAGAAGCCGCCCACAGGGCATGGCGTTCTTTATCAACGGTTACCAAATCGCGCCGCCTCAGTTTTTGAACTTTATTCAGGAAGAGATGGTTATCAAACATTGATTGGGCGTTTTCATCCGAAATACCAGTCAGGTAGATGAGCTGGATTTTATAGGCTTTGGCCATTTGGGTTTGAATGCGCATTAGATCATTGGCATTCGATTTACCCAGCGGGTTATCGGCTAACAAGAATCCTGCACTTGAAATACCCGTATCGTACTCTCGTACTTTACCAACCGTCACAAACAGTAAAAAGGCAGATGTAAGGCGCTGTCCACCCGAACCTTCAAGTCGGGTGACAGGAGTCCATTGTGGACGGCTGGCATTCGTCTTCAGCAAACGCACCTCCAGTTCCCCTTCGCCAAATACCGACTGAACCAAATCAGCTGTCAAGGCGTCCCGATTGGGCGCTCGGGGTATCTGTCCCCTGGCTATCCACTGCTGCAAGCGGCTGCTGGCAAAACCCCTGAGATCAGCGGCAACATCATTCAACCGGTCGGTCATTTTAATAATGGGCCGACCAGGCAGTACGGGGCAATCCTCAGGAATTTTGACCGACATCGCGCGCCTGAGAAGCTTAATCGCCCCTTCCAGATGAGCAGTCAGATGGGTGACAGTCAGATCAATCGAACGTTGGAATTGCTCGAGGCTGTCCTGCACAGCTTCGAATACCTGCGAGATCCCTGTACCGACCCTCTCCAAATCGCCCAGCACTTCATGATAAGTTGCGATTGAGTCCAACTGCCGTAAGTATTCCTGACTGGCTCGGGCGTCTGGATCCTTGGCCAACTCTTCTTCGATCCGTTTGCGGAATTTTCCCCAGACCGTAGAGACGCGCATATTTTGCTGTTTTAGCGTTTCACTTAAACCGGCATACATTTGGCATTGTGCAGCCAGATCGTCAGCATATTCTGTGATGCTCAGGATCCTACCAGGTAGACCCGCGGCAGAGCTCGGCGTAATGGGCTGGATCATCGCTTGAGCTGTTTTGGCGTTCTGTAGCCGCTCTTTCACATTTTCAATCTTTCTCAACAGCAGTGTCTTTTGTTCCAGTAGGAACTTGATCTGGTGTTCAATCGCATAAAGGTTATTGACGATTTCAGCCAGAGACGTTTGGATTGCCTCTATCTCAATGGGCTTCTCTTCCCAGACAAAATCCTCGTCAAGTGCTTTACTAGCCTCCTCACAGCTTTGGGAAAATTTTTGCAGAGTTACCTGAGAGCTAATTAGATTTTGCGTGAATTGCTTTTGCTGTTCTTTGAGGCGTACGATGCTGTTATTAATTACCGTTAGCTCATTGATGGCCGCAGCTTTTACCTCATCCGGATATGTATTGTAGGTGGGTTGAGCGGTCAAACGATCAGAGGCGTAACGTTGTGCCTGTTCAGCATCTTTCAGTTGTTGCTTGAGAACGGTCACTTGATCACCGTTGGCTGCTTCGAGCAATTTTTTGTGCGCCTGAGCAGCCATCTCATGGGCATATTCAGGGCTTCGTCCTTCCATACCTTCAGTCGCCGTAATCTCTGAATAGAACGGTTCGTTACACAGATTACTCCAGCTACCTATCTGGATAATTAAAAGGGTTTTCTCGGAGCGTTTGTTCTTCTCGAGCTCGCTCAGCCGTTCCAGCCTCTCTCTCTGGGTGTAAAGAGTGTTCTTGCTTCGCTGAATCTGTGCAGCTAACTGCTCCAGTTTCATTATCGCCGTTTCACGCTTCGCCCATTCTTTTTCTACAAAAAGACTCGCTTTATCATGTGCTTTTTCTGCCTGAATTTTCTGCTGTTGGGCGTTGTTTAAACGCACCTGGACATCTCTCTTCTCGTCACGCAGTGTTTGCTCATCATGCTCAGCTTGCTTAAGTGCTGCATCAGCATTTTCCAGTATTAATAGAGCCAGCTCCCGTTGGTCAAGCAGTCCCGCCCAATGCTTACCATACTGTTCGTAATGCCGACTCCAGTCATTCCTGAAAGATTCCAGTACTTTAAGGGCGCTCTCCGCAGCCTTCACACTGACTTCCTGCGACGCTACGGTATTCTCCAGGTCTTGCAGCCGGGTTTCGTAAGCGGCCTGGCTATATCCGTGCTTATCGGGGTTTGAGAGGACAACCTGTACTAATTCAGACGTTTCTCGGCGGAGATCTTGTGCTTCATCCAGCAAGTAAATAGCAATAGGTGCCTTCTTCCAGGGTAGGATCTCACTAATTTTATGGACCTGTTCAAACGTTACATTGTCGAGTGCGACCAGACTCAGGTAGCGGCCAGGGTTCTGATCGATCACCGCTGCAATCTTTTGTGCATCATCGTTGTGAGCAGAGGCCAAATAGTGTGGAAATGTCCATAGCTTATCCCGTGCAATGCCCGCAGCATAAAACGCTTCAAGTGCCTCATTGACCTGCTTAGCAACCAGTTCATGTCCCGTCCCCCTCAACTCGTCCAGTTCGTGCCGGGCTTGCAGTAAACGCTCTTTCATTCCATTCAGCGTTTGAGCGTTCGCATTCAATACTTTGTCGAGCTGCAATCCACACAGCTCGCTGTGCCAACTCGTGTCTTCAATATCTAGATCATGTCGCGTTGACGATGGCAGTTTTTGATAGGTTTTTGCTAAAAGTAAGGCACTATCCACAGCTGACTGGTGTTTTTGTTCAGCCAGAATGAGTTTTTGCTGGGCCTCACTTTTCTCAATTGATGCCTCCCGCACAACATTCAGCTGTGCTTCCAGCGCCTGCTCTTTCTGATGAAGAATTGTATTAGCCAGTTCTTCACTCTGCTTTGCATCGCGTAAGGTTAATTCCAGTCGGTATTGGGCTGCTACTGGTGTTTCATCCTTCTGGATCAACCCAGCTTCACATAATTCATTCCGTTGCGATTCGCCCTGAAATTTGTCTCTTTTATATCCGTCACGCTCCGTTTCCAGACCACCCAACGTCTTTTGTAGTTTATCGTATGACTGTCTGAGGACATGGCTTTCCCTGTCCATCTGCCCTAATTCTTCCTCAAGCGTAGCCTCCTGCTGGCGATGTCTGTCGATTGCCCACTCTAATGTGCCCAAGGCTTCGCCAGCAGTACGCTCGAAAATCACCTGTAGCGGCCTTTCCGTTTCACTTTGGAATACCTTCAGATCTTCATCTGCCTGGCGGTACTCATTCAGGGCCTTAGCATAGGCTTTGTAGTCTATAGCAGCGTGAGTAATCTCAATCTGGTGCTGATTGGTATCGGCTTCGTCTTGAAGCGCATCGACTATCGCTTTTTGTTTGTCGAACTGATGCTGCACGAGATCATATTCAAGCAGTGCTCTGCACTTACCTAACTGCTCACGCAGAGACATCGCCTGGCCAATATGTGTTTGCAAACTATCCATGTTATCTTCAAGCTGCGTCTGTTCAACCTGAGCATCCCCGACAAAGGCTGCGAGATCGCGCATTGCTTCTCGGAAGCCATCATCCAGCAGTTGCTGCTGTGCCTGGATGCTTTCCAGCTGTTTAGCCGGATCAAGAAACGCCAGCCAGTTAGCCAGCACATCCTTCAGGAAGGACTCGTTACGACGAATCCCCTCTAACTCTCCCTGACGTTCAACTTCATGCGCTACCAGTTCTCGCAGCCGCTCAGCCGCATCTTTAGACATGGTGCAGGCGAAGAACGCGCCAAGGAAATCATGTTCAGTTTTGTATTCGATAAAGCGGGTCAGGCCACCTTCTTCGGAGTTGAAGGTCACCATTGTTTTGATAAGATCAACGTTAATTTGTTGTTCCAGTAAAAATGCGCGCCACTCGTTCTGTCTGGTGGTTTTACGCCAATGCATACCGCCTTCACTACCGGCCTTGAGATTAAGCCAGCTATCAAAACTGCGCAGGCTATTGGCATAGGGGCGCAGCTCAGAATTGCGTTCCGCGCGGGAATAAGAAGGGACTTCATCAAACGGCGCGCCCATCAGGGAGTCGGGCGCATCACAAATAAACAGTGTCCGGTCAACATCATCTCCATTACGCTGATGAGCATGTCCTAGTAATAACGTTTGTCCTGATTCATTGACCATCTCAACCAAAACAACAGAGAGTTCTTTATAGAAGTAATTGCGGTAGTGGTATTCACTCTGGCGATGATTTGCCAGATATTGGGTGAAGTCACTAACGGACGGCTCAAAAATCGATAACAGCAGCGCGATGTAGGTCGACTTACCCCCCCCATTCACAAGCTGCTGATAAGTACTGGTCACCACCTTCGCATTCCTGACGGGCGAGCGCAGACCTTCAACAACAGGGCTACTGACCGCTTGAGACAGGCCAATATAGTCCAGTGTGAGGTCCTTGTAGAAAGCTTCTTCATGGCCTGCACCATCCATATAAACCCGTTTAATCAGCCACATACTTAAATCTCCGTCAAGCGTTGCGTTTCTGTGGTTCCAGTTGTAACTGGACGTTCATTGAGCGAAGGAAACTCCAGGGTATCTGCTAATGCTGCAAGATCGCTTTCAGCTAAATCGGACGACCGTTCTTCTACGGCTGGACTGATGCTCATGACAAAGCGCACCGTCTCTTCGATGCCAGTATGGCGCAGATAATGTTTGAGTTTTTGGGTCGGATACCAGTCGGACTCTCCCGACAAACTGCTGTCTTCGGCCAGAAAGCCTTCCTCCTGCAGCAGTTGTATCCAGCGCGTTGCCATTTCTGTTTGCGAGCGAATACTTGAGACACGCCCTACCTTTTCGTCGTGAATACGGGGAATACGTTCTTCCTGCACAAACCTGGCCGCCATAAGTAGGCCATCTACGGTATCGTCACCCTCGGCCTTGCGCTGGGCAATCACCTGGTCGGCAACATTATTGAGCCTGGCTACCACCGAGGCTGCATTAATGGCGTTACTCTGACCGAACTCGACACGAACGGTGTCTGGAGTTGGAAACAAATCAGCCAGCAACGCAATCAGAGTTAAGCCTGCAAACAGGCGCTGTTCTTTCCGTTCCTTACCCTGTTGCTCAGCCATTGTTTCAGGTAGCAAGCGTTTGTTCAGCCAACCCAAAGATGGGGAAAACGGACCTCGGCCATCTGCAGCCAGTAATACCCCGTAGGTCTCATGAATCCCGAGATACCGCAATTTCATACCTGTCGCGACGCCACGGATAATCTCTGTGAACAGGGCATCACCTTGCAGATCAAGAGCACGTTGAATCAGCTCATCCCCCATTTTATATCCCAGTGAATTCATAATTGCCTGCGTGGCAATCTCGGCGTAGCGTTTAGTTTGTTGATGCGCGTTGTCGTACATAACTACTCCTCAAAGGGGTATAAGGGAGCAACCGTTAACAGTTTGATATTGTTAGCCCGCCAGAGCGTTGTTTCGATAGCGCCGTCTATCTCCACTTCTATTGCGGGATCGCTGTTAGCTGCCAGGCTGCCAATATGGAGTAAACAAACCTGTTGCTCTTGTTCGGATAATTCTTCGCCCTCATAGGCGTCAAAAACATCTCTAAAGCTCACATGTCCCCAATTCTTCAATCGGTCACTAACCCAATCGCTGCATTTTTTAATGACAGATTCAGGGATACCTCGCAGGTTGGTTTCAATAGCTACAGGCTGATCGGTGAGGTCCTGTATCTCATGTGGAAGCGCCTGTTCAAATCTATCGAGATAAAGGTTCAGCAGCGCCTCAAGGTCAAACAGAATGTGCCGATCATCATCCTGTCTTCGGGGAGCCAACAGGCGTGCGGTGAGATCATCGATTTCCTTTTCGACAGTGTCGGGGGAATGAGACAGCAAGGGCTTGAGTGCACCTTTTTCCAGTGTTTCCCGAAAGAGGGTATTATCTCTGGGAATAATGAGTTTCAGACGAGCTCGCTCAAAATCTTTGTTAACATCAAGTAAGCAGTCTTGATAGCGCTGCGTAAAAGCGCAGACCTCAGCAAAAATCTCCTGTGCCCTACGTAGCTTATTTAATTTGTCGGGATTTATTTTCGAACTTCCTTCAACCAGCATTTCGGTAATGGCCGACATTGAGTTCTGGATATGTTCCAAAACCTCTCGGGTTTTATCAAAGGAATCATTGAGTACGGGACGGATATCGTGTGCATAAGATGCACTCAAATCACCAGACTGGGCGGCACGCACTTTCATCCGCATTCCAATCAGATATTGCTCCAGTTGCCGCTGTGTTGATTGGATCTGGTGTACTGCCTTGTCGATCTCTCCGCGACGGATGGTTTTAAGCGTGCGCCAGGCCAGAATCGCAGCGCGTTCTATCGGCGTTTCATCCAAGCGCAGGGTATAGAACAACATTCCTTCATCAGTCAGCGACCAGAGAATATCATCTGAGCCGGATAGCTGGTCATAGCGTACCAGACGGACTATCTGCTCTTCGGAATGCGTTCGTTGCGAAAAATCATAATAACGGAGGCGGAAAGGATCTTTGATCGCCGCAAAAATCTTGCTGGCACTTGTGCGTAGTCGGGTTCTTCTTGTCCCGGATAGGCTTCATTGAGGTGCCCAACCAGACATAACTCCGCTTCCTTACGCGTCATTCCAGGCCGGCGCTCGCGGTCAGCATAATAAAGCATGGCGTCAAAGAGATACATGATTGCCGCCAGCGCATCAAGCTCAACACCATCGAACGGATTTCGCTGAAGGGCGCTATATATTGAATCCAGCGTCCGCACGACCAGCAAGGCGTGAGACTGAATAGACAGCTCACGACGTGCCATTGATTCATTACGAGCCTGCTCCAAAAACCCTAGCGACATAACATTCTCCCTCTGAGACGGAAGCCACTATAGTACTCCCCTGCCAATCAAGCAAAGAAACTTTGCTTGATTTTTTTTTATAGCAATGTTATTTGTTTTGATGTCATTCGCCTTCTATACTCAGTCGGTATATCAAACCGCAATTGATTAACCTGCAAATAAGAATAAAACTGATATGTACTACTCAAAGTTTCTTGAGAAACACAAATCCCCCCTCAGCCACGCACAATGGTTGCGCTTGCGCTATATTGAGCGCCAGCTACTGTGGGAACGAAAAGTCACTTCGCGCATGATTGCTGAAGAGTTTGGCGTCTCGGCGCAACAAGCTCGTACTGATGTAAGAACCTATATGGAGGTCGCTCCAGGCAATGCTATTGAGAAGGGGGCCGGCCGAAAAGGGTATTTCCCCAGTACGACGTTTACGCCTGTTTTGCTGGGAGACAACGATCTGGTCTGGCGTGCGACGGTAGAATTTCAACCGCCGCAAGCGGCCCACGCGCAGGAAATCCCGCTCATCCATCGCGCCGTGCATAGCCGCACGCTGGCAATTTTTTTGTCAGCAATCGAACAGAAAGGACAAGTAAAAGTGACTTATGCGTCAATGGAAAACCCGGAAGGCATATCTCGTACACTAAGCCCTACGGTAATTATCACCGTTAACGGGCGTCAGCATGTGCGAGCCTATGACTGGGGAAGTTCGGCGTTTAAGGACTTTGTTTTGGCGCGATTTCTGGACTCGCCGGAACTGATTGTTCCTGCACCCGCCCCGCCACGCAAAGATACCGCGTGGGAGGTCATAATCCCCGTGCGTTTTATCGCAAATCCAACACTAAACAAAGCGCAACAAGAGGTAATTAAGCGGGACTATTTACTTGAACCCTCTGAATTCAACATTCGTGCACCAATGATTTTTTATTTATGCCCTGAAAACAATCTGCCTAAAACAGATGATGAATATGCACAAGCTACTGACGCCAGCAGCCACGGCCCCTTTATCTACCCTGTTCTAGCTGTGCACGCCCAAACAGGGGAGCCTATTCATAAGTACCGCCATGCAGGTGAGAGATAGACATTCTGTTTACTAATAATTTATAGCCATTTTCTGCTCCTGCATCAGAGATATGATGCAGGAATATTAAATACCAGCCACCTATAAATTATGATTTATTAATTTCTGATTCAGTTAAATCCCTCTGAAAATAGACCCGTTTTAGTTCCATGCATCTTTAGAAATTCCGACCAAATAATGGGGTCGGCAAACATCTATTTGAGACGTTGGTTCTCATCCTCAAGATCCTTGATTATTTTAATATCAGAAGATTCCATACCGCCGTATCTGGACTTGCAGTTGTAGTAAGTGGCTTAAGATAAGCCGGCCTCCCGGCAGACATCTTTAACAGTTTGCCCGTATTCAAGCGATTTAATCACGGCGATAATCTGATGCTCAGTAAAAGGGACTTTACGCATAGCGATCTCTTTCATTGGCAGATTGATTATGCCGGAGGATCTCTAAATGTTAATGGCACGATTATGCGGGATATTTACAATACCAGTCCAACCCTCAGCTTACTGCAATGCCCATCAAGAGGGATGGTCCACATTGACGTATCAAAATCGCTCTCTGACCAGCGAGCAAAACGCAGTTCACTGGAGCGGATGAAGATAAGTAGAGTGAGTTCCGTTGCCCAGCGGGTTAGCGGCCTGCCGGTGTAGCTGTCTATTTTCTCAAGCAACTCAGGGATGCGATTTAATTCCAGCGCCGGACGATGTTGTCGATTACTGGAAGCAACCGCCCCCGCCATCTCTTGCGCCGGATTGTAATCAATTAACCCGCTTTGCACTGCATAACGCATGATGGCCGTGGTGCGCTGTTGAAGGCGGGAAGCCACTTCAAGACGTCCGGATTTCTCCACGGCTTTAATAGGAATTAACAGATCGCGGGTGCCCAGTTCAGCAATATTGTGGGAACCAATTGCCAGGAAGATATTGTCCCCCAGGCTCTTTTTTACACGATTAGCATGATCTTCTGACCATTTTTGGTTGGTTACGAGCCACTCTCTGGCAACCTTCTCGAAAGTAATAATCTCTTTCGCCTGCTCTTCTTTCACAGTACGCTTATGCTCACGAGGATCGATACCAGCAGCTACCAGCTTTCTGGCCTCTTCCCTTTTCTTCCTGGCATCCGCCAGCGAAACATCCGGGTAAACGCCGAACGCCATCAAATGTTGTTTACCGCCAAAACGGAAACGAAATCGCCAATACTTTGAACCGACAGTTTTACAAGTAAAGACATGCCGTCGCCGTCAACAAGTGAATACTCTTTCTCCTCTGGTTTCGCAGAACGAACTTTAGTATCCGTTAGGGCCATAATGGTCTTCCTTCCATTGGTATCTCGTGAGTATACAAGCAATATCGAATCGGCAAATATACTCATAAGTATACTCACAAGCCTGTTTATATGGGTTGAGTCAGGTTGACTTCAGTTGAGGGGAAAAGCTGGAAAAGCCTTGCGTGGTGCGGATTTCAGGCATAAAAAAAGACCTCAGTTGAGGTCTATTTACATACTTTTGGTGCGAAGGCCGGACTCGAACATGTGACTTAACCTCATGATTTAAAATTGTTAATGATAAACAATATCATCTTATACCAACACAGATACCAACACGAAAAATCACTGGTTTTCGGCATCGAACCAGGACAATCAGCTCCTGATTGAGATACCGAGCTCTGTTACTCGTCATCTTCCTCGACAGGCTTCATTGCATCAAGTAGTACTCGCACCATCGCGATAGAACCAATCCGGATAAAAGCATCTTCTCCATCTATATCTGTTAACTGATATCGCTCACTTGATGCCGGATAAGTGTGTCGATTTGCAGCTGTGTACTCTTTTGTACAGCCAGAATGTGGCTGACTGAGGTGGAGCAGATAATGTCCCCGTTGACCACTTCCGGACGGGAGGCTGTGATTTCAGACATAATTGATATTCCTTTTTGCAGATAAATGAAAACGCCAGCCCTGTTCAGGCTGGCGTCAGTGGAATGAAGTCTGGTGAGTAATATTTACCGGTTCTGGTGCAGAAGCTGCAGATGACGAAGAGTACGGACATCCTCCCGGGCCCGTTCGATACAGGGCAACAGTGCTGCCGAATCCGTTTTATCCTCATCGTTGTCAAAGATAATTCCCGATTCGCAGTCGATATTGTCCTGCAGCCACACAATCAGAATATCCAGCGCCGTTTCTGTGGTTAATGATTTCATCCTGTGTCTTTTGTCCTGGTTACCAGTTGAAAGTGGGTAAATCCTGCAGACATTCAGCACCGGCATCCAGATGAATGAGACTGACGCCATAACGCCGGATGAGTGTGACAACCAGACGGCGGAACGTTCTGGACAGCCCCAGGCGTTTAAGCCGCAGAACCGGGTATGACCACGCATCGGTACGTA
>ERZ809114.965-NODE-965-length-14123-cov-4.643091_pt1 | contig 14123 bp, 6 predicted proteins | sample MGYA00520519_ERZ809114 | MGnify/ENA primary metagenome ERZ809114 (study PRJEB31570, sample SAMEA3212991) | Homo sapiens | biome: human-gut; feature: human gut; material: fecal | place: Sweden | collected 2011 ...
GTATTGGTTATATTCCTAAATTATCAGCTTATAGTGCTAATGATATTGCTTATGAAGGACGTAAATTTGTATTTGAAAGAAATCGGAAAACGGAAGAAGAAGCCTTTGATTATAACCATATTCGTTTACCGGAAATGTTGTTGACTTATGCAGAAGCAGTTTATGAACTGAATGGAAATATAGACAACTCAATTTTAGACAAGACTATCAATGTAATCCGTAAGCGTGCCCATATTGCTGATTTAACAAATGAGTTAGTAAATAATTACGGATTAGATATGTTGGAGGAAATTCGTCGTGAACGTGCTATAGAATTGATTGGTGAAGGTTTTCGTTTTTCTGATCTATGCCGTTGGGGAATTGCCGAACAGGAAATTAATCGCCCTAGATGTTCTTACTATATTTCTGTAAACGGACAACCTAATGAATTGGGACAATCAACCTATTATGATCCGAGTCAATTTACGACTTATATAACTGATGAGGAAGAAGCACAGTCTGTTTATACAGAAGGATTACCTACTTTAAAAGCTGGAGCTCTAATTATGGAGAAGGTAAATAACAGGGTATTTTCGAGGAAAAATTATTTGCAGGCAATACCATTGGACGAAATTGCTTTGAATAGTAATTTGAAGCAGAATCCGAATTGGTAATCATAAGTGCGATAATAGGAAAGAGGAGGTATAGAAATGAAGAGGCTCAAAATAGAAAAATAGGATAGACTTACTTATACTCTATATTACAACATAAAAATCTCCTGCTTTTAGCCATCTAATTAAAATAAACGAAGGCTAAAGCAGGAGACTTTTTACTTTTAAGTTTCAATCTATAAGATTTTTACTTTAGCAATTCTATTTTGAGCCTCTTTATTTATATGATCAAGTACACATTTGAAAAGAAATTTTATATCGTGAGCGAAGTCAAAGCAAGCCCATCAAAATTCTTTCAAGAGTATACAATCTTCATGAGAACGAGATTCTTGAATGGGGCAGACTTTGGCTCGATGTTGCGCAACCTGCAACTTTCCATATTCAGCGCGGCTACGCAATTGGGTATATTTACTGTATTGCTGGTAGCCATTCTGATGGGATTTACTTCCAGGGAAGCGGCTTCGCTGGGGATTATCGGTGGTGCCAGTGGTCCTATAGCCATTTTTACAACTATAAAGCAGGTTCCTCATTTGCCGGGTCTGATTACCATTGCCGCCTATTCTTATATGGCTTTGGTTCCGGTGATTGTTCCGCTGGTGGTGAAAATATGGTGTACAAAGAAAGAGTTTAGTATTAATATGAAAGAGCAGGAAAAGTATCCTTCTAAAACGGAAATCAAGAACCTGCGTGTGTTCAAGATTGTATTTTCGATTGTAGTGACTGCTGTTATGGCGTTGTTTGTTTTCATGAAAAAGAAGATAACCCCACTGATTGGTGCTACGGGGCTGAGTACTGTACCTATGACAAGCCGTGTAGTCAATGAAATAACCTTGCTCCAATATTGTATGGCAAATAATATTTGGGGCGTGATCGGTTTGGCGGTAGCTGCCGATATGCTGATTTCGCTTTTGCGATAAGCGGTATATATTTTGAAATATAAAGATACGGATGATGAGAGGATGTAAGTTCTTTATGAAGTCTGCATAATCCGTGTCTATCACTATTAAAGGTTGTGATAGCGAATGTTGTATAATAGGGGAGGGATTATCGAAGAATGCTTCAAGTTTTGTCGGACAGTGCCATAATCTTAAATAGATGCTGTTTGTTTTCGTTTTTTAGATGTCACTCTTCTTTTGTTTTTTTGAATCTCTACTGGTGACAGTTTTAGATAAAACGGACGTTTTTGTCATGGTCGTCTTTATTATCGTGTTTTAAATCATTAAGCAATAGTTTGTCTTGACTGGAACATTAGCATATACATGGCTATTAAAACGACAGCAACAATTATCCCGACTCCTAAAATGAGTATTGGTTCAAGAATATTATCCAGTTGTTTTAATTCATGCTCTGGTTAGATGTGATATCTTTCGACTGCTGCGATATATTGGGGATATCTTTCCATATTTTCCAAAAAGCAGATCCCTTTTCTTAATCCTGGGGCAATTCCCAAAATAATTTTCTATAAGGATAGAAATGTGTGATAATTTCTAACATCATAAGAGAATGTAATAGTGGAACGTCTGAATTGACTAGCAGATATAAGCAAAATCAGGCTTGGTAATGTTTGCTGATGAGTTTTCCTATAAAAAGGATTTGTAAAAGTAATGTTTGATATCTCATTGTCTAAAGAAGATTATTATAAATGGCATGAGGTAGCAGTGAGTTCGGTAGTATAGCGACTGTTTTCTTACTGTATGTTTTTTGAAAAATATCTGTCACACTGTCATATGACTTTTCAATGCCTTGTTATACAGCGTGTTAAATCTGTGATGAATACTGTGACAGATAAAAAAAGTGTCACCCTTCTGTCACACAGAAACGGATGAAGTAGTTCTCTCGACGAACTATTTCATGCAGATAACCTATATGGTTAACAGGGTGTTCCAACGTGTGGAACAGTTGATTCCACCATCAGAAACAACTTGTTTTATACTATTGGAACTCCTTGTTTCATAGAGAGAAATAAGGAGTTCCATCAGACAGGCTCCTTTGTACCTCTCAAGAAATGAGGAAGATAAAGAGTATCCGTTTCGAGAACCTGATGATAAACGGTAAGGTGATGTCGGCATGATATGTCCGAAAGGCCCCAATGGTATAAGATTCCGGATTGGGCAGGTATCTTTGTGGAAGAGCATATGGAGAATGCAGCATTTGTGAAATAAAAAATAAGGGTAATTATTTAAGTGGAATAATTCTTTAAGAGCAATCCTTTTTCGTATCTTTGTCCATTGAAAATGAATAAATTATATTCTTATGGAATTACAAGATAGATATATCCGTTTTGATTGGGCAGTCAAACGCCTGTTGCGTCATAAAGCCAATTTTGGTGTGCTCGAAGGGTTCCTTACGGTGCTGATAGGTGATGATATCCATATAGTGGAGATTCTGGAAAGCGAGGGTAATCAGCAAACGGAGGAGGATAAGTTCAACCGGGTTGATATCAAGGCTCTTAATAGTAAAAATGAGATTGTTATCATCGAGATCCAAAATACCCGTGAACTGTATTATTTGGAGCGTATCCTGTATGGAGTAGCCAAGGCCATTACGGAGCATATCTCATTGGGTGAAACTTATTATAAAGTTAAAAAGATATATTCCATCAGTATCCTTTATTTCGATATCGGTTATGGAACTGATTATCTTTATCATGGGCAGAATATATTTAAAGGGGTGCATACGGGAGATTTCCTGCAGGTCAGTACCCGGGAGCAGGATGCTATTGTGCCTCGTATGCCTTCCGAAATTTATCCTGAGTATTTCCTTATCCGTGTGAATGAGTTTAATAAGGTGGCCATGACTCCCCTTGAGGAATGGATAGAATATTTGAAGACGGGTATTATCCGTCCTGACACGACAGCTCCCGGATTGGGGGAGGCACGTGAAAAATTGAAATATTATTCAATGACCCCTCAGGAACGTCATGCTTACGATGAACATCTCAGCGCTTTAATGATTCAGAATGATGTTCTTGATTCTGCCAAGTTGGAAGGAAAGATAGAAGGGCGTATGGAAGGTCGCGAAGAAGGTCGTATGGAGGGCCGCGAAGAAGGTCGTGCGGAAGGTCGCGAAGAAGGCATTAAGGAAGGTGTCGTTCGCAATGCCCGGAGGATGAAAGAAAAAGGGCTCTCTATAGAGGATATTATGGAAATTACAGGATTGACATTGGAAGAGGTTCATCAGTTGTAATTCTATGTTCGGTTAAAAAGATCCACAGGTATCCTCATGAGGTATCTGTGGATTTTTATTTTAATGAATGAGGTGTTGAGTGAATATCGTGAGTGGAGCGTATTAAAAAGAAAATATTCATTTAAACATATAGCTTGATGAGGAAATTAGTATTTGCTTTATTGTTATTGTGCAGTGCTTTGTTTGCTACTGCCCAAGAATGGCAATGGTCCGTACGGCTAAAAGGATTCATCTCTTCCGAAACTGGCAAAGAACCGACTGCCTTCCTGTGGATACCTTCCGATTGTCATCAGTTGCGTGCCGTAATGGTAGGAAAGCACAATATGAGTGAGGAAACCCTGTTCGAGATGCCGCGTTTCCGGGAAGCATTGTCCCGGATGGGAATCGGACTGGTATGAATCACTCCCGGAATCGACCAGCAATGGGATGTGACAAAGGGAACGCAAGAGATTTTCAATCGGATGATGAATGACCTGGCGGAAGTCAGCGGCTATTCTGAGTTGGAACATATACCTGTAGTTCCTGTCGGTCATTCGGCAATGGCCACTTATCCGTGGAATTTTGCCGCTTGGAATCCTGAACGGACATTGGCTGTCATTTCTTTGCATGGAGATGCTCCCCGTACCAACCTGTGTGGCTATGGCGGGGAGAATCTGGAGTGGGGTAGGACACGTAATATAGATGGTATTCCGGGATTGATGATTGAAGGAGAATATGAATGGTGGGAGGCGCGGGTGAACCCTGCTTTGGCATTTCGGATGATGTATCCCGAAAGTTGTATTTCATTTTTGTGTGATACGGGACGTGGACATTTTGATGTGGCCGGGCAGACTGCTGATTATATTGCTTTGTTTCTGCGAAAAGCGTTGGAATACCGTTTGTCCGGACATCCTTCTTTGAATGAGCCTGTCCGTTTGAAAAAACTGAATCCGGAAGAAGGGTGGTTGGCCGAGCGTTGGCGTCCGGAGCAGAAGGACAGGGCTAAGGCGGCTCCTTATCGGGACTATAAAGGAGATAAGCACGATGCATTTTGGTATTTTGATAAAGAAATGGCCGGACTGACCGAAGCCCGCTATGCAAAATATAAAGGTAAGCAGATGCAATATCTTGGATTTATGCAGAGAGGCCGGTTGGTTAAATATGATGCCGGACAACATGCCGGAGTGATTGCCGCTTTCCGGCCGGAAGCCGATGGTCTGACTTTTCACGTAAAAGGGGTGTATACGGACTCTTTACGCTCCTCACTGGTAAAGGAACATGCTCATGGCGGAATTGAAGTTACTCGTATTTGCGGTCCGGTGGCAAAGGTGAATGATACTACTTTTACCGTGCGTTTTTATAGAATGGGAATGGATAATCCGAAGCGTACCGGAGATATCTGGCTGTTGGCCGCTAATGAGGGTGACAGTAGATATAAGAGTGCGGTACAACAATTCAATATTCGTATTCCTTATCGGAATACAGAGGGAAAACGCCAATATATACTTTTTCCGGGGATAGAAGATGTGAGGGAAGGAGTGGAATCAGTTTCTCTTGAAGCTGTTTCTGATTGTGGATTGCCCGTATATTATTATGTAAAGGAAGGCCCTGCGGAATTACAAGATAACAGGCTGGTCTTTACGAAAATTCCTCCCCGCAGTAAATTTCCGGTGAAAGTCACCGTTGTAGCCTGGCAGTACGGGATTGCCGGACAGGTACAGACGGCTGAACCGGTGGAACGCAGTTTTTTTATAACGAAATAGTCAGCTCCGCGTTGAGTCTTTATTTCTTCTCTTTCGTATTGAATGATATAAAGGGAGAAGTTGCGATTTGTTATTATCATAATTCAGTAAATACCATGAAAAAGAAGCTGATGACTTGTCTTTATATATGCCTTTCTGTCATCCATGTTTTTGCTCAAACGAGGGAGCACGGGAGGACGGGAGAATTTAATATTCTGGATTTCGGAGCCACCCGTGATACTATGATGGTGCATACGAAAGCTATCAATGAAGCGATTGAAAGCTGTTACAGGCAGGGGGGCGGAAGAGTGGTTATTCCTCCGGGTAAATTTAAGACAGGTACTATTTTTCTGAAAGATAATGTAGAACTTCATTTGGATAACGGTACCTGCCTTTATGCCAGTGAGGATTATGCTGATTTTCCTATTCAGCCGAGAGCAGCTTACCGCTCTTTGAAAGATGCAGGCGGATGGTCGGCGTTGATTTATGCGGTGGGGGCTAGGAATATAGCCGTTACGGGCAAAGGCGTAATTGATGGGAGAGGAAAGGGCAGAAAAGGGCGTGTGGGCGGAGTACCGGGTGATGCCGACGGCAGGCCGCGCAATATCCTTTTTATTTCATGTAAAGGGGTACGTATCTCAGGTATCAGTATGAGGAATTCAGCCTTGTGGAATCAACATTATCTGGATTGTGAAGATGTTATTGTAGAGCATATCCATGTTTTCAACCATTGTAATGGTAATAATGACGGTATAGATATTGACGGTTGTCGCAGGTTTATCTTGTCTGATAGTGTCATCGATTCGGACGATGACGGAATCGTGTTGAAAAGTACGGGGCTGGCTCCTTGTGAAGATGTCGTTATTAATAATTGTATTGTCAGCAGCTTTGCCAATGCCATAAAATGTGGCACCGAATCGACCGGAGGATATAAGAATATTGTCATTTCTAATTGTATTGTTAAACCGAGTTGCAATAAAGGGGACCGCATTATAAAATCTACTCCAAGCGGTATTACGGCTATTTCTTTGGAGGTGGTGGATGGTGGAATAATGGATGGCGTGTCTATTGACAATATCGTAATTGAGGGTACGGAATGTCCTTTGTATGTCCGTTTGGCGAATAGAGGCCGGAAATATATAGATGAGGCTCCGGTTCCTCCAATAGGAAAAATGAGAAATATACAGATTAGTAATGTAACCGCTTATGATACCGGTAATTTTTGTTCTTCCATAACGGGGATTCCCGGTGGTGAAATAGAGAATATTTATTTGAGCAATGTTCGCTTTCTAAATAAAGGCGGGCTTGTAGCAGGAAATTGCCGGACGGCGAATGATATGCAAGGGAAACGGCATGATACTGCCGGAAATGTATTTCGGGACCAATATTGGTCTTCCCATCGGGAAGTGAAAGAGGATGAGAAAGGTTATCCGCAACCTACTGTATGGGGGAATCTGCCGAGTTATGGACTGTTTATCAGAAATGTGAGAAGTATAGCTGTGGACAATGCCACCTTTCAATCGGAAAAGCCTGATCCCAGGATACCGGTAATTGCCGTTAATGTAGGGAACTTGTCGCTTGACCGGATACAAGTCAACGACATTTCTTCCGCCGGTGTACTTTTGGATAATGTCAGGACGGCGGATGTAGACAGACGGTTGAGGAAAAGCGGAAAGTGATTTTCTATGTCGTTAAACAATAATTAAACCAACAGAAATATGAAACGGATATATGTATGTCTATTGATTTTTTTATGCTTTGCCTTTGTACAGGCGCAAAAGATAAAACACCCTGCTTTGCTTTATACTCCGGAGCGCATTCAGCAGGTGAAACAACGGATTGTAAATGATTTAAAGATGGCTGAGGCATGGGCTTCTATAAAGAAGACGGCAGATGAACAGTTGCAGAAAAAGAATCTAAGCAAGGCGGATTACCTGGCTTTGGCTTATTTGATGACAGATGAAAAAAAATACGCTGACAAATTGAAAGAGATTTTATTGGATGTCATTAAGGAGGATACGTGGGGCAGTGAAGAAATGCTGGCGCGTATCCCTGTCTGGAGAGCGGATTTGGGACTGGCACATAAAGCTTACCTTTCTGCCATAGCCTATGATGCTGTTTATAATGACCTTTCAAGTTCCGAGAGGAAAGAAATAGCGGAAGGATTGAAACGGTTGGCCCTTGACCCGTGTCTGGGGGACTGGGTGCTGGAGCCGGCACGTATTCATTCGTTGAATTCGATGGGACATAACTGGTGGACTTCTTGTGCCTGCATGGGCGGCATACTGGCCTTGAGTTTACAAAACGAATTGCCGGAGGCAAAGCAAGGAGCAGAGGCAGTATATGAGGCTCTTCCCCAATGGTTTGACTTTGCCGGAGATGTCTTGCAGCAGAAGCCGAAAAGCTTTGATGCCGACGGAGGGATGTATGAAAGCCTCAATTATGCCAATTTCGGGATTCAGGAAGCATTACAGTTTCGTTTGGCATGGATGAACACCCATCCCGGACAAAAGCCGGTTCAAATTCCGCAACTGAATAAATTGTCCGATTTCTTTGTGCATGTCTGCTATCCGCGTACAGGCATACTATATAATATGAATTTTGGTGACAGCCATAAGAATGTGACTGCCGAAAGTACCTTGATGCTGCTCTATGCGATAGGAATCAGGAATGATAATATGCTTTGGTATATGAATCAGGTGGAACAGGGGCAACACCGTGACGGTTATTTTATCGACCGTCCGATGGGATTTCTCTATACGCCCGATCTAAGCAAAGCGCCGCAGTTGCCTGAAATAAAGAAATCACAACTTTTTGCAGATTTTGGGTGGGCTACGATGCGTACTTCCTGGGAGAAGGATGCTACCATGCTGGCCGTTAAATCGGGGCATACATGGAATCATTCTCATGCGGACGCCAACTCGTTCATCATCTTTCATAAAGGAGTGGATATTATAAAAGATGCGGGAAACTGCTGGTATCCTAATCCCAGTTACCGTAATTATTTTTTTCAAAGCGAGGCACACAATGTCGTGCTTTTCAATGGCAAAGGACAGTCACGTGAACAACAATATCATGGTTCAATGCTGAGAGGGTATTTACATTATTTGCTCGATGCGGATAATGTAAAATATGTATTGGCCAATGGAACCGGCCCGTATTCAGACCAGTTTAGTCGTAATTTCCGTCATTTTCTGTGGATAGATGATGTGATTTATATGATTGATGATTTGAAAACTCATGATGTGGGACATTTTGAATGGCTTTGGCATCCGGGAGGAGAGGCGGAAAAACGTGGAATTGATCTGAATATAACAAATGGGAATTCTTCAGTTGTTGTCCGTCCGCTATATCCCCGTTTGTTGGCGAAATCCGATTTTGTACATGATTACCCCGAAGATTTATATTGGGAAGAAGTAGAAGCTCCAACGGAGGATTTAAAAGGAACAGAAACGTATTATTCATTTCATTTACCGGCAAAAGTGGATAGGGTGAAAGGGCTGACCGCCATCATCTTGAAAGAAACGCCGGACCAGAAAGATCTTCCTTATATGGAAAGACGGGAAGGCAAAGATTGGATAGGACTTCGTATTCGTTATAAGGGAAAAATAACAGATCTCTATATCAATCAATTGGCCGACGGGCGATTGATGCATAGCAATTCATGGATTGAAGCGGACGGATGGTTTACGGACGCTTATATGTTTGCAGTCACTTATGAGGCTGGTATGGAACCGGCCGATTCAAAAGAGCGCTTTATTTGTTATGGAAGCGCTTTAAGACGAGGAGATGTTTCTTTCTTTTCTTCTTTGGCTAAGCTTTTTGTGATTCAAAAGGAGGAAAACGGGCGGATGAAATTGTGGATGGATGGTCAACCGAAGATGAATGCTGGATTCAGAAGCGAGAAACGTCCGAAAGCGGTTGTCGTGAATGGAAAGGTAACTCCTGTAGTTTATGAGAAGGGCACGGTAAAAGTATCAGGCGTGGTTATTGAATGAGCGGGTAAGGCGAAGAATTTGGTGGAAGTTTATTTTACGCAAAGGTTTGCGTGCTTTTTGTTAAGCTGGCTGGTACTTATGTCAGCTTAATCTTTTTATTTTTGAGCATATAAATAAACGATTTGTTAACGTGTAAAATAATGATACGATGAAAAAGCTCTTCTTTTTAATGGCTGCGAGTTTTTTGTTTGCTCCTGTACATGCACAGATAACCGAGCGTGAACGTCCTGCCGAATGGCAACATCTGGTAAAGGGTGCACGTTTTATGGACCGTTTCCTTCCGATGCCCGACGGTATCCAGGCCAAGGGGATATGGGGAACTGACAGTGTGCTGAACCGTTATGTGGATAATGGCATTGAGCTTCCCGGAGTTTCTTTCTGGGGAGGAAATATATTGCAGGATACGGAAGGCAAATATCATCTGTTTGTGTGTGGCTGGCCCGAGAACTCTCCGAAAGGTCACATGTTCTGGTCAAACTCTACCGTTTTTCATGCGGTAAGTGACCGGCTCACGGGACCTTTTAAAATACGGAATTCCATTGGAAAAGGACATAATCCGGAAGCGTTCCGTCTGTCGGACGGCCGTATCGTGGTCTATGTTATTGATGGTTATTATATAGCGGACAGGGTGGATGACAAGGTTTGGACGTATGGAAAGTTCAGTTTTGACCCGCGTGACCGTAAAATCATAGAAGGCCTCTCCAATCTGACTTTTGCCCGTCGTCAGGATGGCTCTTATCTGATGGTATGCCGCGGTGGAGGTGTCTGGATCAGCAAAGACGGACTTTCACCCTATAAGCAGTTGACGGACAAACGGGTTTACCCGGATGTGGAGGGCCGGTTTGAAGATCCGGTGGTATGGAGGGATGATTTGCAATATCACTTGATCGTAAATGACTGGTTGGGCAGGATTGCTTTCTACCAGCGTTCCAAGGACGGAGTACATTGGGTGACGGAACAGGGAGAAGCATACATGCCGGGCGTATCATTCCATAAAGACGGAACGGTGGAGCGTTGGTTTAAATATGAGCGTCCTAAGGTTTTCCAGGATGAGAAGGGGCGTGCCGTCCAAATGAATTTTGCCGTGATTGATACGATAAAATGGAACGACCTTCCTAATGACAAACATAGTTCCAAGAACATAAGCGTTCCCTTGAATAAAGGGATGCTATTGTCCGTTTTGAATGAAAAGGAGATCACTCCGTCTACCCGTACCATTGAAGTGAAGATTGCCGCCGAAGAGGGGTTCCATCCGCAAACGGATGTGGATGTAAAGTCGTTGCGGTTCGGTTCGTTTACAGAAGTGAACTTCGGGCGTGGTTGCAAACCGGTGAAGACCAAGGTTTCGGGGGAAGACTTGATTGTGGTCTTTAATGCCAAAGGAAGTGGAATTACCTCTGATGAGTTTGCTCCCAAAATGATAGGAAAACACAGGAATGGGAACATGCTTTACGGTTATGCCCGCCTGCCTTATGTGAATTACCGGCCGGCTTTGCTTTCTGCCCGTCGTCCTGTGTTTGATAAGGAAAAAGGGGAATTGAAAGTGGAGATACAAAACTTTGGATTGTCTGCATCGGAACCGGCGGAAGTGGAGGTGATATGTGGCGGCCATAGCTTGGGGCGGATGACTCTAAAGACATTGCAGCCTTATGAAGTAGAGTATCTGGCCTTCTCTCCGGATGCAGCCTTGGCGGATGACAAATCATCTTATGAAGTCGTATTTTTTTATGAAGGAAAAGAGGTGGAACGGAACAGATTCGGGAAAGACTGATTTAATTTGTAAGTTGACGGTTGATAACATCTTATTTTTGAGTGAAAAACGTTTGCCAAACGTATCTAATAAGAAAAATGCAAAATATGAAGAATTTATTGACCTTTTGTCTTATGGTATGCTGTGTGGCCGTACAGGCTCAATTAGTGACTTATCCCGAAGGACTGCAGACCGGTATGTCTCATAATGATGACTATACGGTTCGTGTCCGTGTGCCGGGGGGCGACTGGAAAGATCTGTTTGAGTATAATGTGCAGGTAGATATGGATAGGGTACAGGATGCTTCGATGGTACAGTTTGATATGGGCAGTCCTGTAGAAGTGATGGTGAAAAAAAATAATGGGACGATTCATGAGGTTGATATCCGTCCGCAGGCCAGGAAAGTGCAGTATGTGCAGAATAAGAATGTAATTACGTTTACGCTGGACAAACCTCAGTATCTGTCTGTGGAGTTTAATGGCGACCGCCTGCATAATCTCCATCTTTTTGCCAATCCGATGGAAACGGAGACTTACTCGAAAGAAGAGAAAGGAGTGATGTATTTCGGGCCGGGAGTGCATCGTCCCAAAGATCTGCCGAACAATCAGATAAGAATACCAGGCAATACGACGGTTTATCTGGCACCGGGAGCTGTTGTGAAAGCGAAGTTGCTGCTGGATAAAGTGGAGAATGTACGGATCATTGGGCGTGGCATTTTGGACCATCCTGTTCGTGGTATCGAAATCACTGATTCTAAAAATATAGTGATAGATGGCATAACAGTGGTCAATCCTGATCATTATACCGTATTTGGCGGAGGTGCTGAGGGGGTGACAATCAAGAACCTGAAATCATTCAGTTGTAAAGGTTGGAGCGATGGCATCGACATGATGTGCTGTCACGATGTATTGATAGACAATGTGTTTATGCGTAATAGTGATGACTGCATTGCTTTATATAATCATCGTTGGAACTGGTGGGGCGGTTCGGACAATATCACTGTACAGAATTCCATTCTTTGGGCGGATATTGCTCATCCTATCAATGTAGGTGGTCATGGTGATCCGAATTCTCCGACAGGAGAGATTATTGAGAATTTGGTTTTCCGCAATATTGATATTTTGGAACATGATGAAGATGATGTGCCTTATCAGGGATGTATGGCTATAGATGCAGGCGACAGGAACAGGGTGAAAAATATATTGTTTGAGGATATTCGTGTGGAAAGTATTCAAGAGGGGAGGCTGTTTCATATCAATGTCCGTTTTAACGGGAAGTATGACAAACAACCCGGACAAAGCATCGATGGAGTGACTTTCCGTAATATTACTTATAACGGGGTGGGAGAGAACCCGTCACTGATAAAAGGATTGGACAAAGACCGGATGGTACGGGATGTGATTTTTGAGAACGTTGTGGTTAATGGGAAGAAAATGAAAGATTTAAGTGGTTTTATAACCAATGAATATATTGAAAGAATTGGAGTCAAATAAAATTCGTTTGATAGAAAATAGTATATTTGTGTAACTGTTGGATGAGTTTTGTTTGCATGTAATGAAAATTATTCTAAAATATATCATATCTTTAAAGATACTGTTATGGGCATGTATAGCGATTTATCCGCAATCTTATCCATTTCGTAGTATCTCTGTGGCCGAAGGTTTGCAGGATCTTATAGTGAATGCACTTTATAAAGATTCATTGGGTTATATATGGATTGGAACCGCTAGTTCTTTAGAACGTTTTGACGGAGTACATTTGAAGTCTTTTCCTATTCCTGAAGAAGGGAAACGAAAGGATGTGAATACGATTATAGAAATGCCTGGTCATGAACTATGGATGGGGAATAGAACAGGGCTTTGGAAAGTGAATGGAGAAAAATTATTACGGGTGGCGGCTGATACGATTAGGAGTGGTGTATATTCTCTTTGTTCTGATGGTAAAGGGACGTTGTACATAGGTAGTGAGTCAGGTTTGTTTATATATAATTCTAAAGGAGTGGAACGCATTCTGTTAGATCCGAATGTTTTGTCAGGAGCCAATTTCATTATGGGAATGGCATTGGATGATCGGGATATTTTATGGGTAATTACTCGAAAAGGATTGTATTCTGTAGTTTTGTCTGGTAAAAGTATCTTATTTCATCCTTGTTTGATGAATGGACAAGTGTATGAAGATGGATATAATAATATATATAGTTTGGGATCCATGCTTTATTTAGGGACAACGGAGAAAGGAATTATTACTTTTGATAAATGTACCCGCCAGTTCGCTCATTGGATGGATTTGGGGCATGTGACTTCTCTATCAGGTAATGGAAAAGATATGCTTTATGTGGGTACAAATGGCAATGGAGCATATTTTGTATCTATTAATAAAAAAAGAATAATTCGTTCTTTCCGTCATGAGCCTGGTAATGAAAAAAGTCTTCGTTCCAATTCTGTTTATTCCATGTTGGTAGACCGTGAGGGATTGGTTTGGATAGGGCTTTTTCAATTTGGTCTTGATTATACAATGTATCAAAGTGGTATTTTCTCTACATATAGATTCCCGCCTTTTTTTGATTCGGAAGGTTTGACCGTGCGTACCATTGAATTGCAGGATGGAGAAAAATTAATAGGTTCCCGTGACGGATTATTTTATTTGGATGAAAAAAGAAATCTGTTCCGGAGTTTTAAATCACCAGAGTTACGTTCTAATATGATTATGTGTACTTATACTTTTTATGGTAACTATTATATAGGTACCTATGGAGGGGGAATGTATGTACTGGATCCGTTGACAATGAAGCTTCGGGATTTTGATATTCATGAACCTT
>ERZ809114.975-NODE-975-length-14035-cov-6.970172_pt1 | contig 14035 bp, 8 predicted proteins | sample MGYA00520519_ERZ809114 | MGnify/ENA primary metagenome ERZ809114 (study PRJEB31570, sample SAMEA3212991) | Homo sapiens | biome: human-gut; feature: human gut; material: fecal | place: Sweden | collected 2011 ...
TAAAGCGCCGGTAATGCTTTTAGTTTTTCTCCTTCTAACCTAAAGTGAATGTTAATATCCTTAACTGCATCAAATTCAAAATCATTTTTTCTTTTAAGCAACCAAATTTTTTCACATTGCTTTTTGATCAATTCCTGGTTTAACTCATGAGTATAGTATGTTCCTAACAATGGATTTCTTTTCTCACAGTTACTTTTTATATCTTTACTGCAATCTTCAGTTAATATAAATATGGTGGGGGCAATGTTATCTATATTTTGATTAACAAGTATATAATCTGGAACAAGAACAATTTGATGCGGTGTATCATATGATAATGCCATAAATTCTTCATCTAAATCATATATATCAAATACATTCCTAGGCAAATGCATTATATACTCTATTGCACCTAATGTTCCATTCAAATCATCATCTAACAAATGCATTGTCCCATTATTATTCTTTTTTATGGATTCTGAATTTCCAAATAAAACTATAGGTCCGCTAAAACCATTGTCATTACTTTTGAATACTATAAAATATGTAAAATAATATTCCATGTATATCCTCCATGTTTCTATACTGCAAATGTCGCAAAGTTCAATTTATCTTTACAAAACTATATCACAATAACAGTTACATTCCTACCCCTGCTTTCCCTTCGTCTGTGGAAATTCCATCTTAAATTTATACTGAAACCCCTTGATTTCTTTACCATCTTTCGTATAGGAAAATTCCTCTACACTCTCTGGAATCAGGTACGCATCATAACTGCCCTTCTTTCCTTTCAGACCTTTTACAAGTATCTTTTTTCCTTGAAGTAGGCTCCTGACCTGAGAATCTGAAAGTGTTACCCCAAATGCCTTGCCAACATTCATGCCACATTTCCCGGTACAGTACGCTCCAAATTTTCCCTTGACTACATCAGCACCACATTTCGGGCATTTACCTAGCACTTCCTGTTCACCCTTGCCTGTGCCAAACATGGATTTTTGCTCATCACTAACGCTGTGATAGGTCTTTACAAGGTCACTTACCATTGCTTCAATACCTGACATAAACTGTTCTGCAGCAACTTTTCCTTGGGATACAAGAGTAAGCTCATTCTCCCAGTCTGCGGTCAGCTTCGGAGATTTTACTACATCCGGAAGTATCGTGATCAGCTTCATTCCGTCCTCTGTCGGGATCATCTGCTTTTTCTCACGTTTTACGAATCCGTCTTTTACCAGTTTTTCTATGATATCCGCTCTGGTGGCGGGTGTACCAAGTCCTTTTCTCTCCACATCGTCACTCATGTCCTCGTTTCCGGCTCGCTCCATTGCCGACAAAAGGGAATCTTCAGTATAATGCTTCGGTGGCTGTGTGAAATGCTCGGAAACCTTTGTCTGCTCCACTGCAATCGTCATGCCCTCACGAAGCTCCGGCAGCTTCTTTTCTTCCTCGGCATCTGATTTATCCTCTGTGGTCTTATAGGAATTTTTGAAGAAATCCTCAAATTCCTTCCATCCATTTTTCCACACTTCCTTGCCGGATACCTTAAACACAATATTGTTGCAGGTAATCTCTGCCTTTGTGGAATTATAAATGTGCTTCTCCCCGGTCGCACACAGCAGACGGTTAGCACACAGGGAAAGTACCTTCATCTCACTCTCCGGTATTGCTTTTAAATTCTGTTTGATGATCTCCATGGTCGGAATGATTGCATGGTGGTCTGTCACTTTCTTGCTGTTCAAAATTCTTTTTATATCCGGATTGAACATGACATTCTGCTCAAACAACAGAGAATTGAAAATCGCTTCGATCACATTTTTTGCAGTACCTTCCATGTCATCGGAAAGGTACTGGCTGTCTGTTCTCGGATATGTTACTAACTTTTTCTCATAAAGGCTCTGCGTATATTCCAATGTCTGCTTGGCAGTAAAGCCAAACAGACGGTTTGCATCCCTCTGGAGTGTGGTAAGGTCATAGAGCTTCGGCGGTGCTACCCACTTTTCTTCCTTTACCACGGAAGTGACAAGAGCCTGTCCGTTTTCACAGGCTCCTGCAATTCTTTCTGCTTCCGTTTTATCACTGATATGCTCTGATACCGCATCCAGACTATTTCCCATGATGTGAGCCATATAATAGGCTTCTTTCTTGAAATTCATGATTTTACTTTCACGATCCACAAGCATGGCAAGTGTCGGTGTCTGCACTCTGCCAACCTTCAATGCCTTACCGCCATATAAAACAGTAAAAAGCCTTGTCCCATTGATACCCACAAGCCAGTCGGCTTCCTGCCTGCATAATGCCGAATGATACAAGTTATCATAGTCGCTGCCTGGGCGAAGATTATGGAAACCGTCACGGATAGCACTCTCCTCCATGGAAGAAATCCATAACCGCTTCATCGGTTTTCTGCACCCTGCCATGTTGTAGGTCAGGCGGAAGATCAGCTCACCCTCCCTTCCGGCATCAGTAGCACATACAACGGCATCTACCCTGTCATCATGCATGAGCTTTTTCAAAATCTGATACTGTGCTTTTGTATCACTTTTCACTTCATGCTGCCATTCCTGCGGAATGATCGGAAGGCTCTCATAGCTCCATTTCTTCCATGCTTCCTCATAGCTTTTCGGCTGTGCCAGTTCTACCAGATGTCCCACACACCATGATACCAGATACTCATTGCCTTCCAAATATCCGTCCTTACGCTGTGTGACACCAAGAACTGCCGCAATGCTCTGTGCCACACTCGGCTTCTCCGCAATTACAAGCTCCATCTCTATTCCTCCCCATTTTCTTCATCATCGTTGTCATGTTCCGTGGTATTCTCTGATTCTGTGTCATTCACAGTATCGTCCCCACCATTTAAGAATGATTCGTCGGAACTCTGCTCATTTTCTTCCTCGTCCTCATAATCATAGTCCTCGTCAAGCTCGTCCTCATCTTCATCCTCATCAATAAAGTTTTCCTTTTTCTTCTTGGACTTCACAACATATACTACGCCGATCACAGCTACCGCAGCAATTCCCATTAAAATATATGTAAAGCCGGAACCATCTGCTTTTGCGGTATCCTCTTTCGGCTCACTTGTATCCTCCGTGCTATCTTCGGTGCTGTCCTCAACACTTTCTGTTTCCTGTGTTTTCTCTCCTGTGGTATCAGCATTATTGTTGGATAATGCGCTGTCTTTGGTAGGAATTGCAGATTCCAAAGCCGCTGAATTTTTCGGAAGTGTCTCGCTGTTATCCGTTGTGGTATTTAACAGGTCATTTTCGCTGACTTCGGTAAGGAAATACACCTTTTCATCCTCCCCGTCACGGTCAATTACCAGATAAAATACTTTCTCGGATGCAGTCTGGATTGTGTAAAATTCCTTGCCTTTTTCAGAAGTCTGACTGTCACTGCTCTGGTCTGCATCCTTAGAAGTATCTCCCGTACTTGGAGATTGCTTTGCTGTTGTGGAACTGCTTGAAGTTGTTCCACTGCCCGTCTGGGAAACTGTATTTCCATTCACATCCGTTTTTGTATGTTCTGTGACCTGTGCGGTTGCAGAGCTAGGTTTGGTTGCCGACGCATCCACCAGGAGCTGCTGTGCCGGATCTTTTTCATTGCTGTCCTTATTCTCCGGATCGGTGTAATACGGATTGGCTGTTTTATAGATTTCAGAGGTATTTCCTGCATTATCCATGGCAGAAATCGTGAAATACTGATACCCTGCATCGAACTGTTGCAGACGGATATTCAAGGCTCCATTCGTATGCTCTGTAAACTCATAGCCATTGACATAGATTGCCTTGATACCGGAATCCGTATCATGTGCCTGAATGCTCAAAAGACCGTCGCTGACTGCCGCATTTAAGGTAGGCTTGGTAAAATCAAAACACTTGATATAACGGTTTTTCTCGTAGGTCTTGCCCTTCTGGTCTGTGACCTGCACATAAATGGTGCTGTTCTCGGAAATCTCTATGTACATATCCTCGGTAATGTCTGTCCAGCTTCCATTCTGTCCGACTTTCGCCTTTACTGTCTGAATGGTAAAATTGCCGGATACAATAGTATCCTCCACCTTGACTGTTACTTTCGTGGTATCGTTATGCCACCCAGAAGGTGTATTGATTGTGATTTTTACGCTCGGATTGATATAAGCACATTCCTTATAATCCTTTGCACACACCTCACAATCCTCATCCACCGCATACTGACTGCATTTTTCCTTGCAGGTGCATTTTGCAGAAGGCTGTGTTTCCTCGGTTGTGCCTTCTGTGGAATTTTCCGTTGTATTCTCTGTGGACTGCTCTGTGTGATTTTCTCCACTACCGGAACTGTCCTTGTTATCATTACCGGACGCTGTGCTTTCTGCACTGCTTTCCTCTGCCGCACTTTCTGTTTTCTGCTCTGCTGTATCCTCCGCATGAACCTCCACAGTATTTGCCCTGTTTGCAAAAAATGCCCCAATCGGCATACAAAAAAGTATTGCCGACAGTATCAGGGACATTAGTGCCTTAACGGATAACTTCTTCATTTTCATTGGTCGAATCCTCCTTTTCCTGTTCCCGTTTCTGTAATAAATTTCTGACTTCATCCTCACTGAGCTTATTAAGCATCTGCAATCGCTCGGATGAGATTTTATATTTACGAATGATCTTCATGGCTTCGGCATCCTCCGCCATCTGTTTCTGCTCTGCAAGGTCTTTTTCCTTTGCCTGTAGCTGTGCTATCTGTTCTCTGACCTTTTTAAGCTGTGAATTGATTCGTTCTACTGACAACTGATCTTCCTCCCTTTGCTAGTTTAATCTTCCAAAACTGTAAAAATGGCTCTGCCAATATGAGGTATTGATTGAAGTGTACTGGATTGGATCACCGCAATGCACCATCGTACCGTTTCCGCAGTAGATGCCAACGTGCGTGACCGGACGCCCTGCGTTGTATGTTCCGGTAAAAAAGATAATATCCCCTGCTTTTGCATCTGCCGCTGACACCGGAGTACACTTGTCATAAATGCCCTGCGCCGTGGTTCGTGGCAGGTCATGCACCCCGCTGTTGGAAAATACCCAGCAGACAAATGCTGAACAGTCAAAACTTGCCGGAGCTGTTCCACCGAATGTATATGGCATTCCCAGATACCTGTTTGCTTCCCGCATAAGCGTCTGCACCGTTGCATCGTCATAGGACTCCGGTGGTATCACATTGCCGGTTCCTCCTCCGGTGCCACCCGTTGTTTCTCCATAAATGGTCTGCTCTCCTGCCTCAAAATAAAATAACGGGTTATAATACTCCCCGTTATACAGACATTCGATATGAAGGTGGCTTCCGGTACTGCTTCCTGTATTTCCGCTTTTGCCTATATTGTCACCCTTTTTTATACTCTGCCCTGCGGATACATTTAAGCTGTCCATGTGGGCATATTTTGTGCTATATCCCTTGCTGTCCGTAATCACCACATAATTCCCATAGTATGAATCGTAAGCCGCTTCCGTAACCGTTCCGTCATGGGCTGCATACACGAGCGTTCCTGTCGGTACTGCTATGTCCACACCCCTGTGAAGCTCCTCAGCTCCGGTGTTTGGATTTTTCCGGTATCCGTAATAACTGCTGATATAGTAATACCAGTAATAATCAACCGGAGAAGCAAAGACCTGTAAGCCGCCTTTTGTCTCCGTATAGGCTCCAAAAATTTCCGTCTGCTCACTGTCCATGCGTCCGGCTACAATGCTCTCAAGCGGTGTGACCGTAAGTGTGACACGAAGAATTGTTACGGTATATTCTTCTTCCTCCTCGTACTCATATTCCTCGGTATGGGTAGTCCCGTCCGGATTTGTTACTGTTCTGGTTCCGGTCTTTGTGACTGTCCTTGTCCGTGTCTCCTCCACTTCCTCAGTAGTAAGGGAATACATGGCATCAAATAATTCCTGAATCTCACTCTCCATCCCCTCGGCAGTAAATTCCGTATGGACTGCGGAAAGATAACTGATCAGTGTATATGGATCATGCCCGATTGCACCAAGGTTATAATCGTATTCATCATATCCCGGATAATCAGTTTCAATCCGGTCAATCTTGTTTTGCAGCTCCATTTCCTTTTCTGTAAAAGATAAATCTGCTGCATCAATCTCTGCCGGAAGGCTAAGATATGTGCTTGCCATCGTTGTTGTCACAGTTCCGGTAAACATGGAACCGCAGCTTGATAATGCCGACATGATCATAATAAGCAGAAGAGCAAAAATACCCACTGTGATAATCAGTGTTTTATTTTTTGTGGCAATCTCCTGTAACTTCTTTGCAATGCCGGTTGCAGCATTGGCTGTCTTTGTAAATGTTTCCTTTGCAGTCTTGGCTTCTGCTCCTGCCCGCCTTGCCTTGGCATACTCACGCTTGATACGCTGTTTCTGTAGCTGCCTTTGCAACTGCTTCTTTGGACTGTTGCCCTTTAGATGTGGATTTTCACTGATGAATTTCTCATACTCCAGCTTCATATCCGCTGTGACCTGTTTTTTCTGCAATCGCTCTAATCGGTCACGCTTTCTCTGTGCCTTGCTCTTGCGGTGATATTTCATGTAATGGTAAACATCTTCTGCACGCTGTTCTGTCTTATGTGCACCCTCCACAGCAGAATTATCCTTTTCTGTCTCTGCAATCTTTCGATGCACAAAATACATATTTTCGGTCTGGAGTTTGTGAACCGCAGCTTTTCCAAGTCCGTCAGGCTTGAATGGCTTCTCCACTTCCACCGGAACCACCACATACTTTGCTTTTCCGGTCTGTTCATCAAAGACACGTTTCATCTCATACTGCCGCTTTTTCGGCATCTTGTCCTTTGCTTTCTGTAACTTCTGACGACTCTTTTCCGACTTATCAAAAGCCTTCTGTACTTTTTTGTCGGTAAATTCTTCCGCCTGTCCCTGCGAAAATGTGGCATCCTTTGTCTGGAAATCTCCATAATCGGACTGCTTTGTATTTTCTGACTTCGCACGCTCTCTGTGTGCGTGTTCCCTCTGCACACGCCCTTTGTGATATTTTCCTTTTTCCTCAGACCGTTGGTAGGTGTCCCTGACATGAACCTCATTTTCCATCGTGCTGTCAGAATCCCCCGGCTGTTCCTCCTGCATGAAACTGTTTTCCTTTAAGAATGCCTTTTCCGCATCGGCTTCTGACTTCTGGACATTGTGACCAGAAGTGCCTTGCTGAAATTCTGTCCCGGCACTAAATTCTGACTTCTGGACGCTGTGACCAGAAGTTGCATTTCCTGTACGACTGCCATGGTTTGCATCCCGTGGCAGATTGCTCACAGGCTTCTCGCTGGCACTAAACTGGTTTTCCACAGAAAAGGTGTTGTCCTGCCTGTATTCTGTATGATTTGCTCCAGTCACTTCCTTATCCTTGGAAAATGTCTCTTTTTCAAATGCCTTTACTGCCTGCTTTTTTTGTCTCTTTTCTGCCATTTACACTGCGTCCTCCTTCTGCACCGATTCCTCCGGCTTGGTATTCATAATTCTGTAGGTCTTGGTGTCTGTCGGGTATTTATCCACGAATGGAATAACCACATTATCAAACAGTATCAGACCGCTTCCCGGCTCAGAGTTGGTGACATAGGATAACTGCTTATCCGATAATCCCAGCTTATCAGCGAGGATTGCCTGATCTTTGGCATTCTGATTTAACAGATATACAAAGTCGCTGTTACCCAAGATACCTTCAATCTCCTCTGAACGCAAAAAATCACCCACGTTCTGCGTCAAGCCTGTCGGTATTCCGCCCCATTTTCTGAAACGCTTCCAGATTTCCACAGAGTAAATAGCGGTCTGCTTCTCCTTCAGAAGAAGGTGGAACTCATCACAGTAATAACGGGTTGCAATCTTTCGCTCCCTGTTCTGTGACACTCTGTTCCACACCGCATCCTGCACGATTAACATACCCAGCTCTTTCAACTGATTTCCCAAGTCTCTGATGTCAAAGCACATGATACGGTTGCCACTGTCCACATTAGTATGGTGGTTGAAATAATTCTGGGAACCATGCACATACAGCACAAGGCTATTTGCAATCCGTTCTGCCTTTGGATTCTTATGCTTCAAAAGTGCATTGTATAAATCCTCCAGTATCGGCATATTTTCCGGCACCGGATTTTCAAAATACTTGTCATAAATATGACGGATACATTCGTCAATGATGCCTTTCTCATCGTTCTCCAGACCGTCCTTGCCACCTGCGATCAGGTCACATAATGTTATGATAAAATCCGATTTCAGTTTTAATGCTTCCTTATCCCCCTTATGGCTCAACTGAATATCCATAGGGTTCAGATAGTCTTTGGAATTGGTGGCAAGTTTTACCACCTGTCCATGAAGTGCAGCTACAAGTGCAAAATACTCGCCCTCCGGATCGCAGATAATAATGTCGTCCTTTGTGATAAGAAAACAACTTAAAATCTCACGCTTTGCACTAAAACTCTTACCACTTCCGGGTGTTCCTAAGATAACTCCGTTTGGTGTACGGAGCCTTTTGCGGTCTGCCATGATCATGTTGTTACTGAGTGCATTTAACCCGTAATAGATTGCCGGAGCAGGCATAAATAATTCCTGCGTGCAGAATGGTACTAAGATTGCGGTACTCTTTGTGGCAAGAGTACGTTCTATCCCCGTTTCATTACAGCCAATCGGTGCGGATGCCACAAGTCCCTGTTCCTGCAAATACTGTAAACATCTGAGGTCACAGTTTGCCTGCTGAATGATACCGGACACTCTCTGCATTAAGCTCTCCAGTTCCCGCTTGGTTCTGCCATAACAGGTAATAAGGAATGTCATGTTGATCATCTTCTGATTGCTCGTATTCAAATCATCCAGAAATTCCAGCGTATCCTTTTCATAGGTCACAATATCCGTTGGAAGAATATCCATATCGTAGCCGCTTCGGACTGCCTTTTTCTGTTCCTCAATCTTCATTTTCTGGATATTGGAAATAACCGCTTTTAACTTCTTGATTGCCTTTACCGGATCTTCCGTCTGCATATGCATGGAAATCGTAAGATTAGCATCAATATCCAGAAGATGCTTGATCAGCTCGTCCGTAAACTTCGGTGCGATAATATCCAGATAGGACACACAGCCATACATATTCCCTGACTTAAAGCGGTTCGGATAGCGGAAATCAAATCCCGGCGGTGCAATATAGTCCTTGACCGACTTACCGGATTCTGCCAAATCCTTAAATGAAAAACGGAAAGGTTCCATGGTATCCTGATTAAAATATTCATGCAGGATGCGCAGTCTTTCCTTTCCGTCCAGTCCCCTCGCAAGGGTTCCTATGTTGTTTAAGTTCCGTATGACATCTTTTTCAATGTTGTTAAGGCGGCTCTTGGCTTCCTTGTAGCCGTTGCTTTCTACACCAAAAATCAGATATTTTGATTTGATGATACCGTTGTTGCCCTTTGCCGCCTGCTTCTTTAACATTTCCGTATATTCCTCACGAATATCGTTAAAATCATCCTCCTGCCACGGAATGTCAAACTGTTCCGTAAGCATCTGCTCGTTGACCTGCCTGTTGAAAAGCATCAGTTCAAACTTCACAGACGGATCAAAATAATTGATGAGCTTGCTGTACTGTGCCAGTATGTCCGCCTGGTCATCCACTTCCAGAAGCTCATAGTTTATATCAAAAAATTCCACCATCTTTGTATAATAACGGTGGCTGACCTGACAGATACCGTCACGGAACATCTTTTCAAAAGTGATCGTCCTTTGTGCGGTAGTCGGCTTTTCTTTCTCAATGCTCTTTCCCGATAAAATATGCTTTAACTGTATAAGACGCTTCTTTTCTGAAAAGGTAAGACCGCCACTTTTACTGTTGTTCCTGCTATTGCCTTTATAACTGCTTTTTCTGCGGCTTTCCGGTTCTGCCTTTTGCTTTTTCTTCAAGATAACGAACCTCCCTTCGTAATTTTTCTTTTTCTTCCAACTGCTTGTATAAGTTCTCTGACCGGTATGGTCTTATGCCCGGTGTGAGTATCTTCTGCCGGAGCATAAAATACAAAATCTTCTCCGCCGGAAACCCGTTTTTCTCATACATCGCAAAAAAGAAGAACGGAAGCATTGCTCCCATCATAAGAAGTGATGCGGCTGATGTTCCGATCAGTCCCTTGGTTAAAAAATACAAGGGTATACCGGCTACTGCCGCACCGCTGAAACAAATGATCTGTCTCTTTGTCAAGTTCAGTGCCACTTTTGTCTTGATACCGGACAAATCCTTTGGCACCTGCACGGATATTGCCATATCGTTCCTCCCTTAGTGCGCATTCCAGATAGATTTCGATAATGAACCAGTCTTAAAGAGTGAAAAGCATAAAATAACGGTATATGCTGCCACCGACCAGAGTGCCGTATGCAGGTTGTCGGACACTGCCACACCAGCCACAAGCACCGCATAGATTGCAACGCATACCATCATAAAAAATCCCTGAAATGCAAGGGCACAAAGCCCCTTAAAATAATTCGTTCCTATCGTTCCCCATTCCCGGTTGGTTACGGTTGCACAGGGAACAGGTGCTACTGATACATAAAGGTATATTTCAATCATTCGCCCATAAAGAATGACGGTGATAAGGACTGACATGATTTTCATACATAAACTGACGATCATGGTCTCCATCCCCAGTCCTAACAGCTCGCCTATGCTCATCTCCGAGAACTGCTCATTGAACATCGTCTGCAACGTGCTTGAAACATCAATACTGGTTTCCCCGCTGATTGTTGCCGCTGCTGAATTGACTATGTGGCTTCCCACATCAAAGACAGCCATGACAATGTCAAAAGTCTTGCTTAACAGCATGACTGCAATACACGCTTTCATAAAAAAGCGGATAAAAATTGCCGTATTGAAGTCATGCAGATTATTCTTGTCAATAACCATGGAAATAAGCTCGTAGACGAGTACAAAACTGATGATCATGCCCGCTATGGGAATCATCACGTTATCGGACAGGGTTTTTATCATGTCAAAAATACCGGAGTTCCAAGTGCTGGGAGTTTTGCTGACCTCCCCTGCAATCGTGCCTACCTTGTCATTAACATCGGTAAACATGGTTTCAACGTTGGTCAGAACCCACCCCTGCAACAGTTCCTTTATGAATTCAGTAATCTTATCAATGATCCCACCCATGAATTATGAAAACAGAGTGGTAAGCTGTGGAATTACCGTCTGTGCCACAATGATGATGCCACCGCCACTCATAAGCTGCTTGATGCCCTGTGATTTTGCACCGGATAGCGATAGGTAATCCTTTGAAGTTATCTCCGGATTTTCCCCCGCTCCACACCGTGCATGCGACTTTCACCGCACACGGCGCTCCATCGAATTCAGCCGTCCAGGGCTTTTAAACACAACTTACACACTTCGTTACAGCATTAAATTCAAAGAATAATAGGTGGCATTTCTGCCATAGTACGAAGTTTGTTAAGCTTTTCTATTTGTTTATTGTCAAGATTTAAGGATTTCAGGTACTTCTCAATCGTAGGTTCTGAAGAAGCATGGATAAGGATATGAACCGCTTTGCTGACAAGAATAAGATTTTCGTATTCATCCGAACCGCCATTGCTAACAGGCACTTTATGGTGGCAATGAATATCGTGGGAATTCATCGGAATTCCTGTCACTGCACATTTACCATACTGTGCCGCATACAAAGAAATACGGTTATCCGCATATTCAATGGTTCTGCCCTTTACAGGATTTCTCATCAGCCATAACATTGTCGCTGTGTCGATTGCAAGATTCTTATGAATCTGTTCCCGACCTTTGACCGTATATTTATTGATGGATTTCCTTTTATGCTGGGCATTCTTTGACTGGACATATCCCAGTGGAACCACCGGACGTCCATGAAGGAACCTCATCTGTCTGCTTGCTCCATATTTTTCTTTAATGAACCCATTTCTGAGCTGTCCCTTTTTGGATAAGTCGCCTTTCAGTCTGTTTCTGAGCTGTTTGTTGATACTGAAGGCAAGTCTGCTGAAGTCATGAGATACTTCTGTAGAAATACAATAGTATTCATGAAGTCCGGCAACTACAGAGTTATATTTCTGAAGCTGCATGAACTGAGCATTATCATCTGACGAATGAGCCAGTTTCTTTACTTCTTCCGAGACTTTTTCATGAGCCTTTTTGTATGCTTTATCGCTCATATGAGACCGAACCACATATTTCTTACCCTTTTTACGAACTTTCAGCTTGAACCCGAGAAAATCAGAATACTGTCTTTTGAGATTTACTACTTTGGATTTGTCAGGGCTGATTTCCAGCCCCAGCCTGTCCTTTATCCATAACTCTGTTGCCTTGTATGCTCTGACAGCATCCTCATGTGTTGCGCAGAAAATTTTAAAATCATCTGCGTACCGAACTGCATGCATCTCTTTTAGTCTGCTCCGGCGCAGAGCCCTGTAGGCGTGGCTCTTAATCTCTGTTCCCTGCGCATTGCTCCTTGTTTTGAATTTTGTCTTTGTTGGCATCTGCTCCCACTGGGAAGCAATCCACCAATCCAGTTCATTCAATACGATGTTTGCAAGCAATGGCGACAAAATACCGCCTTGCGGGGTACCCCGTGTGGGATATATTTTCTCTCCATTTGGCAGAACAACAGGTGCTTTCAGCATCTCTTTTATAATGCATAACAGCTTTTTGTCCCGGATTCCCAATGCCCATATCTGACGAATCAGCTTTGTATGGCTGATATTATCAAAGAAGCCTTTAATATCGAGGTCAACCACATGGTACAGATGCTGTACCTGTATCAGTCTCATGCATTGCGCAATAGCAGTCTCAGCGGAACGGTTCGGGCGGAACCCGTTGGAGTTCTCACTGAATTTTGCTTCACATATCGGCTCCATGACCTGCAAAATACATTGCTGTACGATCCGATCTACGATAGTTGGAATTCCCAGAGGTCTGGTCTTTCCATTGGGCTTTGGTATCTCCACTCGCCTTACGGGTCGTGGATGGTAATTACTGAATTGTTTCCGTATGAGACGGACGTATTCTTCCTCGCTTAACTTTGCAAGGTCGGCTATCGTCCTTTTATCCACTCCCGAAGTATCACTTCCTGTATTCTTCTTTATCGTTCTGTATGCAAGCTTGATATTTTCTTCATTCCCGATGATTTCCATCAGATGGTTGAAGGTTTTATCTTTCTTACTTTCTGCATACAGCCTGTCAAAAGTACCTTCCATGTCGTAATACTCTGAGTTGCGGATTTTTCTCTGTTTACTTTTCCTTTCTTGCTGCCCCGAAGTCAACACAGGCATCCTCTCCCTTCGGTTTGGATTTTCTTTGTCATACTCGAAGCTGTGTTTGTTGTGTTTTCATTTTCATTGCTGAATTCGACTTGTGGCTATCCCTCCACCGCTTACTTATTCACGGCTTCACAGGTACTGTGCCACTACTCTCACTGGAATAAAGAATGGTTATTGCCCTCTCACGAAGGTATTCCCATCCACCACATCACTGGCTTGCAACCGCCTCCGTGTTCCCAGCTTTCCACGTTCCGATATTCCTATCATTGGATATCTTTAGGTTCTTCCTCTAAGCCTGTATCTGGTCATGCATAACCGCACCGCCTGTAACGATGCATGGACTTTCATAACAACCAATTTTACTCGCCCACAGATACCACCATGAAAGGTGTACTGCCTTTCGACAGCATCAACGTTTAGACTCGTACATTCAGAATTTCGTCAGTATTTTCATACATTCTCACCATGGATATCCGACCCCCGGCATATAGGCAACACCATCCACCTCTGGACAGCTTTCGTGTCTGGTCTGAAAACCAGTCTTACGGTTGCTCTCTGCCGACTTCACCGAGCTCTATAAACTTTTGGAGAGAGCCGTTGCATGCTCCCCGCCATTCGGAGTATTAGGGTGGCGCTTCGGGACGTTACCCCCTCATTTCACCCATCGGAATATCAGTTCTCCAAAGTTTCGGGCTACAATTGCCCTTCGACTTTGTGCGCAAGCTTTTCACTTACGAACGTGTCGCACGATTATCGTTTCCATATCCTTCGAGAAGATTGATAACTCCCCA
>ERZ809114.1033-NODE-1033-length-13357-cov-4.277402_pt1 | contig 13357 bp, 8 predicted proteins | sample MGYA00520519_ERZ809114 | MGnify/ENA primary metagenome ERZ809114 (study PRJEB31570, sample SAMEA3212991) | Homo sapiens | biome: human-gut; feature: human gut; material: fecal | place: Sweden | collected 2011 ...
CATATCACAAGCACATAATTGGATGCAATCAATTAATTATTTTCAAGTTGTTCCAGGAACAGAAAGAAATGCGATAAAGGCCATCAATGAATTAGCGCAAAAACATCAGTGGGAATACAATGAATACAATACTGAACCGCAAACCGTAGACAATAAAATCCAGGAATTGAATAAGTCAGAAATTGCAATATTCAAGTTATTTTCAATTTTGAGTTTCCTTTGTATTCTCATCTCTTTATTTGGTATATACTCGATTTCATCTTCAATCATCACCCAAAGACAAAAAGAAATAGCTATTAGGAAAGTGATGGGAGCTACTATCAGTGAAATTATCATCATGTTTTTCCAGGAATACATTGCACTAGTATTCGTTGCAGCCATCATTGCTTTCCCATGCTCTTATTATGCCATGTCAATATGGTTGGAACAATATGCCTATCATGTCAATATTAGTATAGATCTGTTTATCATCATATTGAACATTGTAACTATCTTAGTATTATTCACCATATTACATCAAGTTATTAAAACTGCACGGCAGAATCCGGCAGAAGTGACAAAGAGTGAATAAATGGTGCGTATTCGCACTGTGTATGTGCAGTATAGCACACTACCTAAATGTTTCTTTTACATGTATATATTTTATATACAATATATTACAACTTTGGCATAGGATTTGAAACCTATTAAATAAATATAATATAATATGATATTCCATTATCTCAAAATAGCATTCAGAAACTTGTGTAAGTACAAGACACAAAATGTCATTTCCATCATTGGATTGGCAGTAGGTTTGCTCTGCTTCTGTGTCTGCATATATTGCAGTCGCTTTGTAGAAAACACAGACCATTGTTTTGCTAATCATGATCGTATAGCAGAATTAAACCTCTATGACAGTAAGGCAGACAGATATTTTTCAGGTTCTCCGGTTCCTCTGGCCGAAGAATTGCGCACATGGGCTTTGGGAGAAACGGAAGCTATCTCATCCGTAACCTATCCTCGTGAACGTCCTTATTATGTAGAGTTATCTCCGGAAAAGACGCTGCCTTATGAACTTGAAACGATTGAAATAGATACTTGCTACAATAAAATCTTCACTCCGGAAATGGTGGCAGGACACTGGAAAATGGCAAGCCAATCTCTTAACTCCGTCATCCTGAGCCAATCTATGGCCATTAAAATATTCGGTAATGCAGAAAGTGCTATCGGTAAACACATGACTCTCATGAGAAGACTAAATACTTCTCCTGAAAGCACTCCGAAAACAGGAGGTATCGTCTATACCATTCAAGCAGTGATGAAAGATATTCCTCTGAACAATAGCTTAGATTTTATGCAAAACATAGATATGCTGACCGTAAACGACAGTGAAGGACTTCTACAAAGTCCCAAACGGCATAACATGACGGGAGCAAATACCTACGTGCTGTTATCACCACAAACTACATGTACCGATTTAGAAAAGCAATTCTCAAAAAGAGACTATACCTATACTTTGTATGGCGAAGCTTACACTGTCACTGCCAGTAGCATGGGAGCCAGATTAAAGAAACAAGGCGCTTCCTACTTGGGGTTAGTGACCGGAATTATCGGTACACTGATATTATTAGTAGGACTGATTAACTTTTTCCATTTCCTTATCGGTTCTTTCTTCAACCGCACCAAGGAATACAGTATCATGAAAATGATAGGATGCAACTGGAAACAACTTTTCTACTTGCTGTTCACACAGTCATTGATCGTCATATCCATATCTTCCATACTGGTATTATCAGGCATAGAATTATTGGGGAATCACATGAATTTCTCTTTACCAGGCATTGCAATGACCTTTACCACTGAAACGCTTTTAATACATGCTCTGCAATATATCGTTCTTCTTATCATACTCTGCGCCATTATATGTTTGTCTGTTTCCATTCGTATTCGTCGTATCACCGTGCAAACAGGTATTTATGGAAACAATAAATGCAGAGGGAAACAATGGGGGCGTAACCTCATGCTGGGTATCCAGTTTTTCATTTGCTGGGTATTCGTATCCCTGACAGTCGCTTTATATCTGCAGTCAGAAAAAACAGCCAATACCTTGTTCCACACATTAAGCCAACGAGAGAAAGCGGAGATCTTAAGTATTCCGTTGGATTATCCCTTCATGAAGAACGAAGAAAAACTGACTATGATAGAGCGCTTCAAGCAACATGCAGGAGTGAAAGAAATTTTGCTATCGGATGTCGGTTACATGCAAGGGATGTCGGGCAATGGATTAACAACCGAAAAAGGAAATGAGAACTCCTGGATTGTACCCGCCAATTTCTTCTCTTTCATGAATATTCTCATGGAACAAGGAAGACTTCCTCAAACGGAAAAAGATATTGTGGTAGACAATGTCTGGCAGGAGATGCAGAAGAAAGATGTAATCGGTATGAATTTGTATAGCGGTAATACCGACTACACAATCTGTGGAATATCCACACCTTTTCAGGCCGATGTCTATAACCGAAGTAGTGGATATGCTTTCCTACCTTATAATTCATCCGTCTATATAGGCCATTGCTATATCAAGAGCCATCCTGGACAGCAGAAAGAAGTAGCTCAATGGATTGAGAAAGTTTGTCACGAGATGCTTCCTGAAAATATAACTTATCAGGCTAAAACATTCCTGGATGATATCCATGTTTCGCAAGCTCTTGAATACAATCTGAAAGACATCATTTTGTTCTTTGCTGTTATCAGCATCATTATCACACTATTAGGTGTATACTCCAGCATCACGCTTGATACAGAACGACGTCAGAAAGAAGTTGCTATCCGTAAAGTAAATGGGGCGGATGTTCCGCAGATTATCCTATTGTTTACCCACCTTTATATCATTCTGTTATTGTGTAGTGCCATCATTGCATTTCCTCTTGTATATGTTGTGTTGATGTTGTGGAAACAAATGTACACAGTATTCTTTGATTGCGGTTTGCTTTTCTGGCTCTGTATATTCTTGATTGTTACTTTTATTACAGGTTTTACAATACTTTTCCGTATCTTGCGGATAGCAAGGAGCAATCCGGCAGAAATCATTAAAAACGAATAGCAAGTGAAACAATGATACTACATTATTTGAAGATATCGCTCCGAAACCTGTTGAAGTATAAAACTCACAGTCTGATTTCCGCCATTTGCCTGGCGGTGGGAATCGTATGCTACGCTTTGGTATGTTTTTTTGTTCAGCAACAGGAAAAGCTCGCCGATTTGCCCAACTGTGAACGACGGCTAAGGATAGAAGTCAGCCAAAGCGAAAGTCCCTTTTTTCGCAGTCATGAAGTGAAGCGGATGGAAGAACAAACAGTCAATGGTTTGGAATGTGTTACTATCCACTCTTATGGCAACTCTACAGAGATAGAAGTCATTGATGACGAACAACGCAATTTGCCTTTCCTGATACGCTATAAAGGAATCAATGCCAATTACTTCGCATACAATGGCAGGAAATTATTGTATGGTAACCGTTTACCCGAGGCACCGGATGAAGTGGTCCTGTCACAACAATTTGTACGCAAAGCCTATGGTAACAGAAATCCCATCGGATCAGTCATACATCTCTCTAATCCTAAAATCATATCAGAGAACCCGATACAAGACTTCAGGGTGGTGAATGTAGTAAAAGACAATGACTTGCGCATTCGGGAAGCAGATTGTTACTTCTCTTATGAAATCTTATCTAATGAAGCATTAAGTGTAGAAGGCTATTTATCTCCTGAGACAGATATAGAAACCCTGAACAAAAATTTGCAGTCGGTAGCGTGGCAACGGGACGAGCATACGGTGCATCCTTGCGCATACTTTACTATGCGGCAAGATAAAGCTTGGGAGAAGGCAAAATTGGCTATACTGTTTGTTGCTTCGCTTATCTTGATTTCAGGCCTGATAAACTTCCTCAAATTCATAATCCAGATGTTCTACAACCGCCAGCGTGAAGTGGCGTTGCGTAAATGTATGGGTTCGGAGATAAAAGGACTGTTTCTACTTCTTTTCGCCGAGGTATTTTGGATGATGTCCATCGCTTTCCTTCTGTCATTGATGCTGACGGAAGTAGCCATAAATATTGCCGAGACATACATACCGATGCATGACTTACCCAAATTTTCACTGGCTGCAATTTACTCTGTACAATTCCGGATATATGTCGCACTCCTGCCTATATGTATGCTGGTGATATGGTTTCCCATCCGCCGATTACGGCAGGTAAGCATTATCAGCCAAATCAATAACAACCGCAGTCGCCACATTTTCCGTTCAGTCATGATGTGGTTTCAACTCAGCATTTCGATATTTTTCGTAAGCGGCACGCTCGGTGTCCATTTGGTATTGGATGAAATTTGGGGACATGCTTATAGCCCGCTTACTTCCCAAGAGGAGGATGACATTATCGCCCTGAATATAAACAGCCAGCGTATGTGGCAACATCTGAATCCGATATTAACCGATATCCAGGCTTTACCGGAATGCGTCGGGATGCTCCCCATGATGGACCATATGAAAAACGGATTTTTCTTCATGCGCACCTACAAAAAAGCAGACCAGTCGGAAGCGCGGATTTTCTATACGGAAGGTTCTCCGAGCTACTTTAAGTTTTTAAATATTCCGATGCAAGGGAAAGAAGTAGACGAAGATGCGGAAGGATGCATTTACGTTAGCGAAAGCTTTAAACAACAACTAGATAAAGACAGTGTGCAAGGTATGGTGGAACTTAATGGACAGAGTTATCGCATCATAGGTACCTTCAAAGCGCTCTATAAAGAATCACAGAAAGAAGGAGTCATCGGTTCGGTATTCTTTCCCGGCAACAGTTTCGGAAATTTCTACTTTAAACTTGCACCCGGAACAAGCTCCGACAAAGGCGTCCGTCGTATCACTGATATCTGCCGGAAATATGTTCCTGACACTTTGCCACTCGAAATCCGTACGCTGGCCGATAATAAACAAACCACCCAAGGATCTATATATATCACCCAGGTTGCGATGACGGTACTGGCCGTTATCAGCGTCTTATTAGTCGTGCTAAGCATCTATTCAGCCATTTCTATGGATACAGTCAGCCGACAGAAAGAAATTGCCATACGCAAAATCAATGGAGCTACTCCGTGGATTATCGCCGGAATCTTCGGAAAAGCCTATCTGGTTATCTTCTTGCTGGCCTTTGCTATTGCTTATCCATTGATCAGAATCATGTTGCTATCAATAGATGACACTCCGGTGCAATGCATACAAGGATGGGGGTGGGGCATTTCAATCTTCTTCAGTATAGCTTTACTGATATTCCTCACCACCGCATACAAAATTTACCGGATCATGCATATCAATCCGGCTGAGATAATAAAAAATGAATAAACAATATTACTAATTAAAATTATCACTATTATGATTAAAACAGTAAACCTGCAAAAAATCTTCAAGACAGAAGAAGTGCAGACATGGGCTTTGAACAATGTGAACATCGAAGTGAAAGAAGGCGAGTTCGTCGCAATTATGGGACCTTCCGGTTGCGGTAAATCTACATTGCTGAATATCCTCGGCTTGCTCGACAACCCTTCGGGCGGAGAATACTACCTCAATGGAAAGGAAGTATCCAAATACACCGAAGCACAACGTACCAGCCTGCGTAAAGGGGTCATCGGTTTTGTATTCCAGAGCTTCAACCTGATTGATGAACTGAATGTATACGAAAACATCGAACTGCCGTTGCTTTACATGGGCATTCCTTCCGCCGAACGCAAACGTCGCGTAGAAACAGCAATGGAACGCATGGCCATTACACACCGGAGCAAACACTTCCCGCAGCAGCTCTCCGGTGGTCAGCAGCAACGTGTAGCCATTGCCCGTGCCGTAGTAGCCAATCCAAAGCTGATCCTTGCCGATGAGCCTACCGGTAATCTGGACTCAAAGAACGGTAAGGAAGTGATGGAACTGCTGAATGAACTGAACAAAGAAGGAACCACCATCGTCATGGTGACCCACTCACAGCACGATGCCGGTTTTGCAGGACGTATCATTAATCTGTTCGACGGACAGGTGGTGACAGAAGTGAGTCTGTAAACGTTTCTTTACTCAGTCAATTCCTGTCATCCTGGGCAAGATCGAAGAATCTCATCTCTACAACCTTGTGTTAAGAGAAGATATCTTTCGACGAGCCCAGGGTAGCAGATTGACCTACTTTTCAAATAACATATCAAGATATTAAATATGTACATTCTGAAGTTTGTCCTGCGTAGCTGGTGGCGAAACAAATTGTTCGTCACTATCTCTCTTGTCAGCTTGGTTATCGGTATCGCCTGCACCAACCTACTGACAGCCTTCGTCCTATACGAATACAACATCGAGTATAACAACCCCAACCGTGACCGCATCCTCCGGCTGACACAAACACTACCATTCGCACAACAAGAAATGCAAGGAACATTCGTATATCACGAATCTGTCCCCGAAATCATCTCACAATTCCCTGAGATAGAAGCTTCACTACGCACACAAGCTATCACTCACACAAAAATCCGTGTGGACGACCAAGAATATTCCGAACTGAACCTGCTATCAGCGGACAGCACATTACCTCTATTTATCCCCATCGAAACCCTTGCAGGAAAAATAGAAGAAGTATTGACCCACCCAGGAACCATCGCCATCAGCCAAGCTTTGGCCGAACGCTGTTTCGGTACCACCGACTGCCTCGGCAAGCTGCTGGATATCCCCCAATCCCAAAGTGCCTACCGTATCGCCGCCGTCTTCCGCCTGCCACCGCAAAGCATGTTGCAGGCAGACTTGCTCACGCATCTAAAAAGTCCCGAAGGAACCACCTGTTCGATACTTCTCAAAGAAGGAACAGACCTCAACGCCTTTCGCCAACGCTTCGATACAACCGAACTTCCTACTTTATTAGGCAAAGGGTATTATCGTACCCAGACTTTACAGGAATCCTATTTTACCACTACCACACAAGATAGCAACCAGTGTATCGAGCATCGGCAAAAGACCCTGTTAAGCGTCGGACTGTTATCTGCTTTATTAATCTTGTTCATCGGTTGCTTCAACTATATCAACCTCAGTTTTTCACGCATATTGAAGCAAATACGCACCTTGCACATTGAAAGCCTTTTAGGTGCAAGCCAGCTTCAAATCCGTAAGCAACTCTTTGCCGATACTTTCCTGATGGTGATTACAGCATTCCTGTTGTCCATTCTGTTGATGAGCGACCTGTTAGCAGTATTCAATGCAACCATATCCGCACATCTGTCGTTCTCCTATCTTTTCTCCGTTCAGGTGTTCCCTGTTATCCTGCTGTTTGTCATCATTCTATCCGTTGTTCCGGCAGAATACATGGGCCGGAAGATACAGACCTTGTCCGAAAGCCGTTACCGCAGCTTCTTTACAGGTCGTAAGAAACAGCGCATTGTAGCAGCACTGGTCACCCTACAATTCATGATTTCTATCGGACTGCTAAGTGCTTTTATGATAATCCGTAGCCAGATGGACCTGATAGAACAGGAGGGAAGCCGCTACAAAGGAATCGTTGAGTTTGGAATCGGCGACTCCCGGCAATCCCCTTTATCTACTTGGATAGAAGACATTAAATCCATCCCCGGAGTGAAGTCTGTTGTATCTTCCCAATCAGGCCTTTATACCATGAGTATGGCCGTTCCCCGCCAAAATGGAGAGAAGAATGACCTTCTGATGCTTGAACTTTATGAAAACTGTCCGGACTTCCTGGATATATACGATTTCTACTTGCTGGATGCCAAACAAACATTCCATTTATTACTCCGTACCTCTGTGCCGGTCATCATCAACGAGTCCTTCATTCGCTATCTTGTGCCCGAAGGAGAAGACCCGGTGGGACAACCGATCTCTAAATACGTGCCCGAAAAGAGTGAGAAAGGTACTATTATCGGTGTCATGAAAGATTTCAAGAAATATTCGCTCACAAACAATGTGTTTCCACTGAGAATGATTCTGCACGAAACGCCACAAGATAACTATACCACATTGACCTTACGGTTTGACGAACAAGATCGCACAGCAGTTATCCATCATCTTCGCGGATTATGGGAGAAGAAATACCCCGGTACTCCATTCAATTATGAAGACCCTTATCAGGTACTGATCTCCAATAATCAGGAAGTCACCGACTTTTCCCGCATCCTGCTGATGTATGCATCAATCAGTTTATTCCTAACACTGTTCGGGCTATTCGGCATCACCCATTATGCTATCCAGCAACGTATACGCGAAATAGGAATTCGGAAGATTCACGGTGCATCATTCGGGCAAATATTATGGCTTGTCAATCGCCCGTTCCTGTACTACATAGGCATAGCGTTTATACTCATTGTACCCCTGGTCTGCTATCTGATGAATTATTGGCTGCAACAATTTGCTTACCATGTACACATTGGTATTCTTCATTTCCTGCTTCCTTTGTTCTTCACTGTCTGCATCACCCTGCTCACAGTATGCCTGAACAGTTATCGGGCAGCAAGAAATAATCCGGTAGATAGTATCAAATACGAATAACCGTATCCCGGTTAATCTCCAGAACCAGAGACTGAAAATCAATCATCGCATTAAATAAAGCGATATGTGAATAGGAGGAAATCTCATCTGACGGAATATCACATTCCGTCAGTACCCCCTGTTCCAACAGCAATGCACGTTTTGTGCCTTTCAATAAGGGAGTCCTTGGCGTATACCAGACTCCCTCTTTTTCTAACGCCACATTAGCAATGGAAGTATCTGTCAAAAGATTGTTTCTGACAATCAGCACATCATCCCGGTTATCGCGCAGGGCATACAATGCTTCCAATTCCTTCCGGTTCGTACTTTTGTAGCGATAATCAATCGTATCCGAACCTACCAACCGGAGTGAACGTACAGCCCTTATTGTATAAACGGAAAATGTCACTTCACATACTTCTCTGCCATAAACTACCCGGCATTTATAAAAACCACTTTCAGGGCAATCCTCTATATAATTCAGAATATCCAGTTGATCCACCATTCCGAAAACCGCCTGTCTCGTCTCATTCATCCTACGGTTGTGATGGGCAAGATTCTGCAACTTACCGTCACGTACTTGTATCGTTTCAATAAATCGGCACATATATTTTCTGTTTCATTTCTTCATATTCACTGTGTGCGTCACTCTTGAAAGTAATGCCACCACCGCTTTTAAAATACATTCCGTCCGCCTCTTGCTCTACAAAACGTATCATCACGGCACTATCCAGACTGTCTCCATCGAAATATCCGGTTATTCCCGCATAGAATCCCCGTTCATATCCCTCAGCTTCACGAATAATCTGCATCGTCTTCTTTTTGGGTGCTCCGGTAATAGAGCCGGCAGGCAACATACTGAAAAGAATATCACCTAACTGCCGTTTGTAATCTTCTGGAAGTTCACCGCATATCTCCGAACTGGTCTGCAATATCGGTCCCCGATTTGTCTGCAACACATCTATATAGCGATAACGCTCCACCCGGACATGAGATGCCACAATACTCAGATCATTCCTGATCAGATCCACAATCGTAGCATGTTCCGCCGCTTCTTTCCCGTCGTTCATCAAGGTTTGTACGGCATCGGGCAGGGTAGCGTCTATCGTACCTTTCATGGGATAAGAGCTGATAATCCCTTTCTTTATCCGAACAAAAATCTCCGGAGAGAAAACTACAAAACGATTCTTTACCCATACTTTATATAAAGCACGGGAGCTACAATATATATCCTTTAAAGTCAGATTGGTTTGTACCGGAGTCCGGCAAGTTAAATTCGTAAGAAAGCTGTTTCCGGCAAGAATATTCTTTTTCACATGTCTGAAAGCACGACTATATTCCCGGAAAGAAACAGGCTGTGAGATCCATTCTATCTGTTCCGGCAAACTCTCCGAAAGCAATTCATCCGTTAAACCGGCAACTGCTTCATTCGTAAATCCATTCAGGTTATATATCAACTCCTCCGGTGAGACCTCTGCCGTCTCTTCCACATAAACCTGTTCCTGCGAATAATCAATCAGAAAGACAAACGACTTTGAACAGCCTGCCAGCATATTCATGCGTGCGATTGCTTCCTGCTTACTATATAGTTTCATACATCTATTTTCGTTTAGCAGGAAGCAAAGGTAATAAAAAAACTATTTCCGTGCCGCCACTGCCAGCAATACTCCCAGCACAATGCCCAGCAATGCCGCAAACAATACGCGCATATCCGGCGGAAGCATGAAAGTAATGGTGTGTGCAGGATACCAGAAGAACGGGATTGTCTTCTTAAAAACGAAGTTCCATTGAACGTTCCAGTTCAGTCCGGTGATGATTTTCGTCATCGGGATAGGAGTGATAAGACTCTTAATAGAACCGCCGCACATCAGGATATGCGTATCTGTTATTTTATGGAAAGTCATGAATACCGGAGCAAAGATTGTGTTCATCGTTACCGATATGGCCAGCGCCACCAGCACCTTATCGAGAGACATCGCTTCACTTGTAAACGTTGCGGCAGCATTTGCCATTCCCATATACTCCATGAACTGCGGCACACCTTTTGAAAAGATAATCATAGCGGCATTGATACCCATACCAAGTATGCCCCATACCACCATGCGCGGAATAATACCAAAGCCTTTCCGGTTGTATACTCCCGCACTTATTCGTAATCCCAGCACTTCGCCCAACGAAGACAGAATGGCAAACTTCAGAAAGCTCATCACCATGCCGTGTTCAGCATTGAACGACTTATACCAGTCATAAACCGCGTCACTCAAAAAGAAGGGTAGAAAGACTACCACTACCAGAATAATAAACAGGAAATCTTGCTTTTTCATTGAAAAGACGTGTTTTTCATTAATAATGCGACAAACATACTAAAAAACTTTCAATATCAAAGCAAGATGATAACAAAATAAACAATATTGTAACTAATATGAATCCAAATATTAAAATTAGAGCTGAAATCCTGCGAAATCCGTCTTTGCCCAATCTTATTATATCAGAAAAAGGCGCTTCTTTTCAGAAACACCCCTCAACCCTGTTGTAAACTATCATTTTTTCTTCAAGAAACGTTTAGCCAAGTATTTTCGTATGGGTTCGTCATACCGCTTCAAACACAAATAGGCCAGTAATATATTCCATGCATAAACACATAAGGCAACCTGCCAGGTCTGCTCTAAAGTAAAGAGTTGATTTTTAATCAACCATGCATAGAACAGATACATGAACGGATAATGTATCACATAAATCGGATAAGAGATATCTCCCAGAAACTTACATATCTGAGTTGACTTTTTATCCGTAGTAGTTCCCGATGCTCCTATCCATACAAGGACTGGGAAAGCTACGATAATACAAAATGCTTCATAAAGGCCATTTGTGCAAATCGGCTCCGCACCTTCCAGATAGGGTACTGAGAACAAAGCAATCAATACAATGGTACATATCCAGAACGCGCCTTTCACCTTCATAGGCTTGAAGTTACGCGACATAAGCATCCCCACAGAAAACGGGAACAGCATTCTCAACAACCCACCGCCAAAGTTTACACCGTCCAATGTCCATCCTACACCTATATTTCCATAACCGGAAACATCGAAGACCGCGAATAGCGCCAATGTCACTCCCAACAATACAACGAGCACAGTCAGCGCCTTATTAGATAAGCGACGAATAAACAAAGCATAAAGAATATTACCTATATATTCAAAGAACAATGACCAGCAAGGCCCGTTCAATGGAAACATCTCACCGTTGCCACGAACTTCATAACCCACGCCCGGCATTGCGGGAATAAAGAATAGCGTGCAAAGCAGAGACAGCATTATCATGGAGATGCCGATATGTGTTCCATCCCATTGCACGGAACCCTGAATACAAAACGTAATAGCCCCCAAGACAGCCCCCATTATCACCATAGGATGAAGACGTATCAAACGACGCTTAAAGAAATCTTTCATTGTAAGACTCTTACCCCAGCGGTCATCATAGGCATAGCCAATAACGAAACCTGAAAGGATAAAGAAGAAATCTACAGCTAAATATCCATGATTGAACGTCGTAATCATGGTATCGCTTGCAAAAGCATAGCCTTCGAATATATGATACCATATTACCATAAGGGCCGCTACACCACGAAGTCCGTCCAGAAGATCGTAATGCGCCTTGGTATCCGAAAAAGCTGCTGAGGGGGTATTAGACATTTGTTTCTTAGTATTAAGTTAATATTTTCAGATGGCAAACTTACATAATTTTATCAATTCCCTAAAAAAAAGAGACTGCCTTTTGAAGACAGTCTCTTTTCATTTTATCTGATTTTAGGAAAATCCTTATTCAATCACTCCGAGTTCACGGAAACATTTCGTCAACTTCTCGACAGCATAGTCTACCTGCTCTTTGGTGTGAGTAGCCATCAATGCTACGCGTACCAGCGTATCTTGCGGTGCACAAGCGGGCGGAATAACCGGATTGATGAAGATGCCTTCGTCAAACGCCATCTTAGTTACGATAAATGTTTTTTCCGCATCACGCACATACAATGGAATGATAGGAGATTCAGTTTCACCGATTTCGAAACCGGCATCACGGAATTTCTTCAATGCATAGTTGGTGATGTCCCACAAACGTTGCTGACGCTCCGGTTCGTTCATAATGATGTGAAGAGCTTCACGGGCAGCAGCAGTAGCAGCAGGCGTGTTACTTGCCTGGAATATATAAGAACGGGCATTGTGGCGCAACCAGTTGATTACCGAAGCATCTCCGGCAACAAATCCACCGATAGAAGCCAGTGACTTGCTGAACGTACCCATAATCAGGTCGATATCATCCGTCACACCGAAATGATCGCAAACACCACGTCCCTGTTTTCCGAATACACCCAATCCGTGTGCTTCGTCCACCATGATGCTGGCATTGTATTTCTTCTTCAAACGTACGATTTCGGGGAGATTGGCAAGGTCGCCTTCCATAGAGAAAACACTATCCACCACGATCAGTTTGATAGCATCCGGCTCGCATTTCTGGAGTTCTTTTTCCAGATCGGCCATATCGTTATGTTTATACTTTAATTGAGTAGAAAAGGAGAGGCGGCGACCATCTACGATGGAAGCGTGCACGCGGTCGTCACAGATAATGTAATCGTTACGTCCCGTCAATTGCGGAATAACACCCTCATTTACAGTAAATCCGGTGGAAAAACAGAGTGCATCGTCTTTTCCGACAAACTCAGCCAGTTCTTTTTCCAACTCTACGTGTATATCAAGAGTTCCATTTAATAAACGGGAACCTGCACAACCTGTACCGTATTTATCTGTGGCAGCTTTTGCGGCTT
>ERZ809114.1074-NODE-1074-length-12929-cov-4.702967_pt1 | contig 12929 bp, 9 predicted proteins | sample MGYA00520519_ERZ809114 | MGnify/ENA primary metagenome ERZ809114 (study PRJEB31570, sample SAMEA3212991) | Homo sapiens | biome: human-gut; feature: human gut; material: fecal | place: Sweden | collected 2011 ...
GAACCACTCCCCGCCGGGCAGCAGCCCGAATACGTCGAAGAGCAGCGGCGCGGCATACCCCACCCCGGTCATCAGCGGACGGCCTTCGCCCGAACAGTTGCCCACCCAGACGCCGACGGCATAGTCGGGCGTCGCCCCGACGGCCCACGCATCGCGGTTGCCGTAGCTGGTGCCCGTTTTCCAGCCGATCTTCTTCGACGAGGAGAAATACTGCCACTCGCCCTCCTCCTCAGGACGGGCCACATGGCTTATCGAATTGAACATAAGCCATATCGCACCCCTCGACAGCGGAATGTCGTCCGCGCTGACCGTCTTTACGGCCTCCGGATCGCAGTGCGGGATGCGGACCGGCCCGCCGCCGAGCTTGGCGGCCAGCATCGCATAGACCGACGTCAGGTCCCAGAGCGTGATCTCGGCACCGCCCAGAATCAGCGAAAGCCCGTAATGGTCGGCGCTCCTGTCAATCGTCCCGAATCCCAGATTCCGCACCAGCGCCAGAAAATTCTCGCGCCCGTATTTGTCGAGCATCTTCACCGAAGGAACGTTCAGCGAACGTTCGATCACCCGGTTGGCAGGCACCGCGCCGCTGAAGTCGTGGTTGAAGTTCTGGGGCGTAAAGTCCTTGTAATAAGTCGGAACATCCGGAAACAGCATCGTGGGCAGGGCCGTCCCGTTGTCCAGCATCGCGGCGTAAAGCAGGGGTTTGAGCACGCTTCCGCTACTGCGGGGCGCCCGGACGACATCGACGCTGGTGCCCTCGCTCCTGTCCGCGGGATCGTAGACATTTCCCACATAGGCCAGCACTTCGCCGCTTTTCACATCCATCACCACGACGGCGAGGTTGTTTATCTTATTGCCCCTGTTGCGCCGGTTGTGCCGCAGCGCCAGCTCGTTGACCCTGCGCTGCAGGTCATAGTCGAGCGTCGAGCGGAGCGATCCCCCGCGCATCCGCCCCAGCAGGTGCATCGCCTGCATCGGCATCGGTTCGGGAGCGTCGGGCAGCGGTTCCTGCCGGGCCAGAGCGCACGTCAGGGAGTCGATATGCCCGCCGCGCCATATCCGTTCCAGCAGGTCGTCCCGCTTGCGCCGCAACCGTTCCCGGTTGCGCCTGATATGGATGAGCGCGGGCGAGTTCGGCAGTACGGCGAGCATGGCGCTCTCGCCCCACGAGAGGCTGCCGGCGCTGCGGCCGAAATAGTACCATGCGGCGCTCTCCAGTCCGATCACATTGCCGCCGAAGGGGGCGTGGGAGGCGTACAGGGCGAGTATCTCCTCCTTGCCGCATTTGAATTCCAGCCGGGTCGCCAGCACCGCCTCGACGATCTTTTCCCGGAAGGTCCTCGCTTTCCGGCCGCGGCTCAGGCGGATCGTCTGCATCGTAAGCGTGCTGGCGCCGCTGGCCACCCTTCCCGAAGCGAGGTTCTGCCGCACGGCGCGGCCGAGCGCCAGCGGATCGACCCCGAAATGGCGGTAGAAACGTTTGTCCTCGTAAGTAGTAATAGCGACACGGAATTTGTAAGGCACGCTGTCCGTAGGGAAAAAGCGCCACTGTCCGTCGGAAGCGACCTTGGCCGACATCAGACGGCCGTCGCGGCTCCAGACGGTCGCGGAGAAAGGCTCGTCGAAAAGCGTCCGGGGCAGGCATAAACAATACCCCACCGCAGCCGCGGCAAGGAGCGGCAGCAGCAGGAAATATATTGTTTTCCGCTTGAGCTTTTCAGTCATATTTTATGTATCTTTGACAAAGTTACCAAAAAAACCACTATGAAAGCAATCCGCTACGTATTGTTTGCAACGGCTCTCCTGCTCTTCGCCTCATGCGGCAGGCAGCCGTCCGATATCATCGAATCGTCGCCGAACGGAGTGACGGGCGTCAAAATGCCGATTCTCGTGACGTTCAAGGAGAACGTCGAGCCGAAGGAGGACAGAATCCGGGAAGCCGTATCGATCTCGCCCTCCGTCGATTTCGACGTCTACCTTTCGGGAATGCGGATGCTGCGGATCATCCCCCGGTCGCCCCTGAAATACGACACCCGCTACAAGGTGACCATCGACGCCGCGAAACTCACCGGACGGCAGCTCAAAGGCGTCGCGGAATTCGAATTCGCCACGCCGAAACTGCGGTTCGCCTACAGCGACTACTGGCTGCAGCAAAGCGACGACATGACCTCCTACGTACTGGTCGGCGAAGTGGTCTCGTCCGATTACGCGGAGAGCGGCTACGTGGAGAAGAACCTCAAGATAAGCGGACTGAAGAATCCGGACGTCGCGTGGGTGCACTCCGCGAACGGCACCACGCACCAGTATACCGTCGGCAACATCGCCCCCGGCGAGGGAGCGGGTTACACGCTGACGCTCGATTTCGGCTACGGCGACAGCAAGACCCTGACCGTCGAAGTGCCCAAGAAGGACGAATATGTGGTGCTGGACCACAGCGTCGCGGCGGAACCGCTCGCGGTGGTGGTGACCTTCTCCGAACCGCTCAAACAGAGCCAGAACCTGAAGGACCTGATCCGCTTCGACACGAAATTCCGCACCTCGGTCGACAAGAACCGGCTCTACATCTATCCCGAATCGCACGTCACGGGGAATTTCGACATCGAAATAAGCCGGAACGTGCTCAGCAAGGGCGGGCAGCGGCTCAAGGAGAGCTATACGTTCACGGCCAACCTGCCGTCGCGGGTACCGGCGATCCGCTTCGCGGGCAAAGGCTCCGTCCTGCCCTCGTCGAACGACATGTCCCTGCTGTTCGAAGCGGTGAACTACCGCAAGGCGCGGGTGCGCGTGCGGAAAATATTCGCCAACAACCTGCTGCAGTTCTTCCAGCAGAACTACTACGGCGGCGACTACTATTCGGATATGGACTACGTGTCGCGCATCGTCCGCGATACGACCGTCGATCTCTCGGCCAAGGCATCGACCAAGCTCGACCTCTCCAACACCTATTCGCTGGATCTCAGCCGCCTGATAACCGACGGCCGGAAGTCGATGTACCTGCTGGAGATCAAGGGCGTCGAACCGCTGGTTCCCACCGACGAGTATGATTACGACTACTATTTCGGAGATTACCGGACTTACCGGGAGCGGTCGAAACTGGTTCTGCAGTCCGACATCGGCATCATCTGCAAAAGCAGCGGCGAAGAGGAGTACGTCGTCTACACCACCGACCTGCTGTCGGCCCGGCCCAAAGGAGGCTGCAAGGTACGGGCTTACGACAAGCAGAACCAGACCTTGGCGGAAGCGTCCACCGATTCCGAAGGCCGCGCCGTGCTGAAATGCAGGGAGGAACCCTCCATCGTAGCGGCCGAAGCCGACGGACAGCTCGCCTTCGTCAAGGTGGAGCGGGGCGCGGCGCTGTCACTGAGCAATTTCGACGTCGGGGGCACCACCAACCCCAAAGGCACGAAGGGTTTTCTGTTCGGCGAGCGCGGCGTATGGCGGCCCGGAGACGACATCTTCCTCACCTTCATCGTCACGTCCGACAATCCGCTGCCGGAAAACCATCCGGCGTCCGTGGAGTTCTTCAACCCCAACGGGCAGCTGGTGCAGACGCTGGTCAGCAACGGCTCCTCGGACGGCATCTACACGTTCAAACTCGGAACGACGCCGGCGGCGCCTACCGGACAGTGGCTGGCGCGCGTAAGTCTGGGCGGCGCGGTATTCGAAAAAGCGATCCGCGTGGACGCCATCAAGCCCAACCGAATGAAAATCGACATGCGGCTCGGTGACGGCAAGCGGATCGACGCCCGAAAGTTCACGGGCAGCCTGACGGCCAAATGGCTGCACGGCGCTCCGGCGGACGGCGCAAAAGTGACGCTTCAGGCGCAGCTCAGGCAGATTCCGACGCGTTTCAAGGGTTATGAGAAGTACTCGTTCGACGACGCGACGAAATATTTCGAAACCGAGGAGCGGGAGATCGTCTCCGGCACCACGGACCAGCAGGGAACGCTGCAGCTGACGACCGGCGGACTCGCTTCGCTGGAGGGGCTCAGCCCCGGCATGCTGAGCGGCAAATTCACGGTGAAGGTCTTCGAAAAGAGCGGCGATTTCAGCGTCGATCAGCAGATCATCCCCGTGTCGCCCTACGACGCCTATTTCGGAATCGGAGTGACGCCCCAGACGAGCGACTGGGGCGACGAATACCTCGACAGCAAAAAGGAGCACCTGCTGCGCATCGTCATGCTCGATGCGCAGGGACGTCCCCTGCCCGGCAGGGAAGAGGTGCTCGTCTCGGTCTACAAGATCACCTCCTACTGGTGGTGGGACGCCGCGTCGGACTCGCAGGCCCGTTATGCGAAAAATGCGCTCAACACCTGCTACAAGACATTGCAGACGACCCTGACCGACGGCGCGGGGCAGGTCGCGATGCGCTGGAGCGCAGGCGATTACGGCTATTATATGATCCGCGTGACCGGTTCGGGCCATGAACACGCTGCGACTCAGGTCGTTTGCGTATCGTCCTCCGACTGGCGGGGCGACGTCTCCTCGGTGACGGACGCAGCCACCCGACTCGCCGTGACCAAGGACAAGGAGAAATATGCGCCGGGCGACAAGGCGAAGATCACGATCCCCTCTTCGCCGGAAGCGCGGGCGCTGGTGAGCGTCGAGAGCGGCAGCGTCGTACGGGAAAGTTTCTGGATCGACTGCGCCGACAAACAGACCGCGTTCGAGATACCGATCAAAGCCGGAATGGCTCCCAACGTCTACGCCTCGGTGACGCTCGTCCAGCCCCATAACCATACGCACAACGATGCGCCGATAAGGTTGTTCGGCGTGGTCCGGCTCGACGTCGAAGACGCCGCCACGAAGCTCGATCCGGTGATCGACATGCCCGAAACGGTCAGACCGGAGTCGGAGATCACGATAAAGGTCCGGGAAAAGGACGGCAAGAAGATGAGCTATGTGCTGGCGCTGGTGGACGAGGGCCTGCTGGGGCTGACGCGCTTCAAGACGCCGAACCCCTACCTCCATTTCAACGCCACGGAGGCGCTGGGCGTACGGACGTGGGACATGTTCGACCACGTGATCGGCGCCTACGGCGGCAGGATCGAACAGTTGTTCGCCATCGGCGGCGACGCGGAGCAGCAGCAGAACACCGGCGCACTGAAGGCGCAGCGGTTCAGACCCGTCGTACGGTTCCTCGAAGCGCAGAAGCTAGGCGCAGGCAAAACGAACACCCACAAAATCGCGCTGCCGCCCTATTTCGGGTCGGTGCGCGTGATGGTCGTGGCTTCGAACGGACGGGCTTCCGGCGCCGCGGAGAAGGTCGCCGAAGTGAAAAAACCGCTGCTGGTGCAGGCCACCCTGCCGCGCGTGGTCTCCACGGACGAAGAGGTGGAGCTGCCGGTGACGGTTTTCGCCCTCGAAAAGGGAGTCGGCAAGATCGACCTGAAAGTCTCCGCGAACGAACTCTTCTCGGCCGTCGGCCCGCGCAGCAAGACGATCGCCCTCAGCCAAAGCGGCGAGGAGGTCGTAACGTTCCGGCTGAAAGTCAACAAGGAGACGGGCGTCGGAAAGGTTCGGGTCACGGCGACCTCCTCCGGCGACAGCTCCGTTTCGGAGATCGAGCTGGACGTACGCGAACCCAACCCCTACGTAACGACGTCGGAGGATTACATGCTGGAGCCGGGCAAAACGATCGCCCTCAGGCCCCTGAAGGATACCGGAAGCGCAAAGCTCGAACTCTCGTCGATCCCGTCCGCAGACCTCACGCGCCGCATGGAATATCTGGTGAGGTACCCCCACGGCTGCATCGAGCAGATCACCTCCGGCGCATTCCCGCAGCTCTACCTGCCCGCCGTCATGGAGTGCGACGTCCGGACGCTTCAGGACATCGACCGCAACGTCAAGAGCGTATTGTCGCGTCTGGGCGGTTACCAGCTCTACAACGGATCGTTCGCCTACTGGAGCGGAGGCTCGAACAGCTCCGACTGGGGAACGGCCTATGCGGCCCACTTCCTGACCGAAGCCGCGAAATACGGCTACGGCATCGACCGCCCGATGCTCGACCGCGCGCTCAAATACCTGCGCGGCAACGAAGCGGACAGCTTCCTGACGCAGGCTTACGCCCAGTACGTTCTGGCGCTCAACAACATGGCTGACCGGGGCGCCATGAACCGGCTGAGGGAGAAAGCCGCCGACCTGAAGAACGACGTCAAATGGATGCTGGCGGCGGCCTATGCGCTGGACGGCAACCGGAAGGTAGCCGAAGAGCTGACCGCGCAGGGCGGAAGCGGCCAGACCGGCAAGGTCGATCCGTACGACGACACCTACAACAGCAGCGAACGCCAGATGGCCGTGGTGCTCATGACGCAGACGCTGCTCGGCAAACGGGAAGAGGCGTTCCGCACGGCCCTGAAGATGTCCGACATCCTCAAGAAGGAGAAGTGGCTGAGCACGCAGTCTACGGCGTGGATGCTCAGCACCCTCTCCAACTTCATCGTGTCGGGGCAGACCGGCATCGACGCCAAAGCGGGCAAAGAGAGCATCCGAACCGACAAATCCTTCGTCAGCATGCCGCTGACCGAAGAGACCGGGGTGACGAACAACGGCAAGGAGAGTCTGTATGCCGTCGTCAGCCAGCGTTACAACCCCGCCAAGGGCGAAGAGACGGAGGCGGCCGACAACATCCGCATCGCCGTCCGGTATACGGACATGGACGGCAAGGCCGTAGACCCCAAGTCGATCCGCGCTTCGACGGATTTCTACGCCGTGGTGACCGTCTCGAACATCAGCGGCTATGAGAAATACACCAATCTGGCGCTGACACATATCGTTCCGGCGGGCTGGGAGATCACTTCGGAGCGGGACCTCACGTCGGTCACCTATCAGGACATCCGCGACGACCGGGTGCTGAGCTACTTCGACCTGAAACGGGGCGAAAGCAAGGAGATACCGGTCAAGCTGACGGCGACATACAAGGGCCGCTACTACCTGCCGTCGATCTACTGCGAAGCCATGTACGACAACTCGGTCCGCGCACTCAAAAAGGGCGAATGGATCGAGGTGGTCGAATAGGCCGGAGCCTACAGGCAGGTCTTGCCCGGCAAAGCTTTCCGCCGGACAGACGGGAAGCGGCAAAAGGGAAGCATCCCCGGACTTCAGACAAATCCCCGTAACCATGCAGGTTACGGGGATTGCCGTATCTTCAAAGGACACGCTGTATCCGGGAAAGACCACCGCAGGCAGACATCGCGCGCAGGCGGAACGGACCACTATTTTTTCGTGCAGAGCGTGACGAGCAGCGAGGCGGACGAAAGCAGGATTCCCGCCGCGACGACTCCCGTCCAGCCGTAAAGCGACCATGCGGCTCCCGACAGCAGCGTGCCGAGCGAACCTCCCGCGAAGTAGGTGCTCATAAAGATCGTGTTGATCCGGTTCGAAGCCGAGGGATCGAGTTCGAACAGAGTGGCCTGATTGCTGAGCTGGATGCACTGCATGCCGATATCGACGACGACGATTCCGGCGACGAGCGCCGCATAGGAATCCGCACCGAAGAAGAACAGCAGCCATGCGAGGATCTGCAGGCCGACGCCGATATAGTTGAACCTGCGCACGCCGACGCGCCGGATGTACTTCCCGGCGAAGGTCGCCGTCAGAGCGCCCGCGATTCCGCAGAGTCCGAGCATGCCGACGACGTTGCTGCCGGCATAAAACGGCGCCTGCGCCATCTTGAAGGCGAGCGACGCCCAGAAACACAAAAAGGAGCCGAAAGCCAGCGCGGCGCGCACGGAATAGATACGCAGCGTCGGATAGCACCGGACGATCGTAAGGAGCGACTTCATCAGGGCGGCATAGGTTCCCCGGAAGTTGGGGCGCGCATCGGGCAGTACATACAGCACGACGGCCGCCGAAACGACCATGAGTCCGGCGGCGGCGAAATACATTTCGCGCCAGCCGAAAAGCTCGCCGACAACGCCGCTGACCACGCGCGAAGCGAGGATTCCGGTCAGCAGGCCCGAAAGGACGATCCCGACATTGCGGTTTTTATATTCCGGGCGCGAATACTGCGCCGCCAGCGGAATGAAGATTTGCGGAATGACCGAGCAGACGCCCGTCACCAGCGAAAACCCGTGAATCACACGGATATCGGAAGCCGTGGCGATCGCCAGCAGCGAAACGGCCAGCAGCAGGAAGTTGACCAGTACGATGCGCCTGCGGCTGAAAAGATCGGCGAGGGGTATGATGAACAGCAGCCCCAGCGCATAACCCAACTGCGAAAAGAGGGCGACATGGTTGGCGGCGAGCGTAGTGGTGCCCAGATCCTGCCGGAGCATATCGAGCAGCGGCTGATTGTAGTACAGATTGGCGACCGACACGCCGGCGATGACGGCCAGCGTGCATAACAAACCGTTCGAAAGCCCGGCGCCCTCCTTCAACATCGCCTTCATCGGCGGCGCGGTTTTTCGGGTCCCGACTTTCGCCCCTGCCTGCGATCCGGGTTGCGTCCCGGCCTGCGGTTCGGATCGCGGTTCGGGTTACGGCTTGGGGTGGAGTTTGAGTTGGGGCCGGCTGACGATGCGGCGGAGGATGCGGAGGATGACAAGGCGGATGCCGAAGGCATTGCGGATGCGGAGGATGACGGAGAGGCAGGGGGCGTTGCGGAAGATAATGCGGAGGAAGACAAGGCGGATGCCGGAGTCATTGCGGATGCGGAGGATGACAATGAGGCAGAGGGCGTTGCGGAAGATAATGCGGAGGAAGTCCGGTCCTCAGATTCTACACCGGATGCGGTTTTCGTTCCGGTCAGAGATTTCGTTCCGGCCACGGGCTTTGTTCCGGGTGCGGATTTCTTTCCGGTCACGGGCTTTGTTCCGGTCTCGGATTTCGGCGTTTTCGGCCGCGGCTTTTTCCGCACCGACCAGCCGAAATGGCCGAGCGCTTCGCCCAGTGCGAAATATTCGCCGTGGGAGTAGACGATCGGGCAGGCCCGTTCGAGGCAGAAACGGCCCGTGGCAGGGTCGATATAATCGGCATCGACCTGCACGGCGACCACCTCGGCCAAAAACATGTCGTGCGTACCCAGCTCAAGCACCTGCCGCACGCGGCACTCGATGCTCACGGGAGACTCTTCGACGATCGGCGCGGCGACCTTGAGCGCCTTGCCGGGCGTAAGGCCCATTTCGCGGAATTTGTCGTAATCGCGGCCCGAACGTACGCCGCACCAGTCCGCGGCACGGGCCAGACCGCGGGTCGTGAGGTTGATGACGAACTCGCCGGTGCGGCGGATAATCCCGTAGGAGTGGCGTTCGGGCCGCACCGAGACGTAGCACATCGGCGGATCGGTGCAGACCGTCCCCGTCCACGCCACGGTCAGCAGGTTATACTCGTCCGGCGTCGCGCCGCAGCTCACCAGCACCGCCGGCAGCGGATAGATGAGCGTTCCGGGTTTCCAGCTCTCTTTCATCGGCCCAACTATTTGTCCCGAAAGAAGAAGTTGCGGAAAAATACGATCTGGTAGTCGATCGAATTGCCCCAATACTCGTTGTTGTGACGGCCGGGACGCACATAGAAGTCGTGCATGATGCCGCGGCGCAGCAGCTCGGCATGGAAGTCGTTGTTCACCCCGAAGAAGAAATCGTCGTAACCGCAGTCGATAACGATCGCCAGATCGCCGTCGGCGATACGCGGGATCAGGTTGATCGGCGTAGCCGCCTCCCAAGCTTCGGGATGCTCGGCCTGCGTGCCCAGCAGCTGCGGAATCTCCCAGTTTTCGGGGAACGGGCGAATATCCCGCCGCTCGTGCTGCCGACGGCCCCGAACAGCTCCTTATGCCTGATCGCCAGTGACACGGCGCCGAAGCCGCCCATGCTGAGCCCCGTGATCGCGCGACCGCTGCGGTCGCGCGAAACGGGATAACGCTCCTCGACGGCCGGAAGCAGTTCCCGCGTCATGAAAGTCTCGTAAAGGCTCTTCGCCCGCACCTTGCTGTCGAGGTACCAGCTCGTCGCGCCGTCGGGACAGACGAAGGCGATTCCTTCGCGGTCGGCGATGGCGGGCAGCGACGGTTTGATCCGGAGCCACGTCGTCTGATTGCCGCCGTAACCGTGGAGCAGGTAGACCGTCGGGCAGGGATTCGCAGGCGAAGCGCCGTCGGGCAGGATCACGATCACGGGAATGTCGCGGTCCATGGAAGCGCTGCGCACCGCAAGCGTATCGACCGCAGCGGCGGCGGCAAACTGCGCCGTCAGCCACGCCAACAGAAAGGCTAAAATGAAGATTCGTTTCATGGCATACTATTTATGAATACGCAAAAATACGAAAAAACCGTATCTTTGCTGCATGCTGACGGAATTCATCCGATATCTCTCCGCCGAGCGGCGCTACTCGCCGCTCACGGTGCGCAACTACAAGCACGACGTGGAGCAGTTCCTCGCGTGGCTGGACTGCGACGAGTCGCGGTTCGACCCGCGGTCGGTCACGACCGAGCAGATCCGCGAATGGATCATTTTCCGCACGGAGGAGGGAAAGCTCAGCGCCGGGTCGATGAACCGCGAAGTGGCTTCGCTCCGGGCCTTTTTCCGCTGGCTGCACCGCACGGGAGCCGTCGAAAAGGATATTTTCCGCATGATTTCGACGCTCAAAACCTCACGCCGCCTGCCGGCATTCGTTCCCGAAAGCCGCATGACGACCATCGTCAGCGAGTGCGGACCGGACAGCGAAGATTTCCAGACCGAGCGCAACTCGCTCATCATCCTGATGTTTTACGCCTGCGGACTGCGTCTGGCCGAGCTGGTCGGCATCGACCGCAGCGACTTTTCGGCCGACTACACCTCGCTGCGGGTCCGGGGCAAGGGAGACAAACAGCGCATGGTCCCGATTCTCGAATTCCTGCGCGAAAAGATTTTGCACTACCTCGGCCTAATAGAGAGGCAAAATATTTGCATTTCTTCGGAAAAAGCACTATTTTTAACACATAAAGGGAAGCGCATATCCCGGAGCGTCGTCTACCGCACGGTGCAGGAGGAACTCACCCGCGCGGGCGTACAGGGCAAGAAAAGCCCGCACGTATTGCGGCATACGTTCGCCACGCACCTGCTGAACGGCGGAGCCGACATGCGCGAGATTCAGGAGCTTTTGGGCCACGCCTCGCTGCAGGCCACGCAGGTCTACACGCACAACAGCATCGCCCGGCTTCGGGAAATATACGCAAAAGCCCATCCCCGCGAAAAGGGAGGGAAGTGATTAACTTTTATAAACTGCAAGGCTATGAACGTACAGATTCAATCCGTGAAATTCGACGCAGACAAACGGCTGATCGAATTCGTAGAGCACAAAATGGAAAAGCTCGACCGCTTCGCAGAGCGTTCGACCGGTGCCGAGGTCATTCTGAAACTCGATAAAGACCATGAAAAAGGAAACAAGATCGCAACGATCACGCTCCATATGCCGGGCGAGGACCTCGTGGCCTGCCACCAGTCCAAAGCCTTCGAGGAGTCGGTGGACGAAGCGATCGACGCCCTCAAGCGTCAGTTAGACAAATTCAAGAGCAAATCGGAAAAGTAAACCCACCAACCAATCAAATAACCTTTAACTTCAATGCCGCAGCGGCCGTCCTTTTTGGGACGGCCGCTGCATTTGAAAACATCCGGCACATGGCGACCGCGGGAAGTTGGAAACACACGCCATCTGGAAGCACACGCCATCCGAGAACCGTTGAAAGCGGGGAAAAACCGGCACGCGAAACTATCCGGAAGCTGAAACCGCGCGGAATTCCGGCGAATGACTCCGCCCCAACGCGGAGCTGCGCACAAAAAAAAGCGACCGGAAACCGATCGCTTAGTAGTGGATAGGGGATTCGAACCCCTATGTCGTGCGTGAGAGGCACGTATCCTAACCCTTAGATGAATCCACCGTGTGAGTTTTGTGGTGCAAAGATAACGCCTTCTTTTAAAACTGCAAAATTTTCCTGCAAATTCTACGATTTTTTTTGGAAAACCCCGCATATAGCCGCATTTTCCGTATCTTTACGATAAATACAAAACATGTCCAGACCATGAAATACATCAAAACCGCCATACTGATCGCAGGCATGGCTGCGGCGACGGCAGCCTGCACGCGGAAGCCCGTCGTTCCCCAATTCGGCATGCTGACAATCGACACCCTCATCGGCACGCCCGCAAACGGATGCAAGATCGAATACCGCTTCGCCACGATCGCCAACGCAGAGAAATCCCCCGCCCTGCGCTCCATCGAAGCCGCCAACGCAGGCTATTTCTTCGAACTGGAAGAGTTCGGCGGCACGGCGCGTCAGGCGGCCGATTCCGCCCTCCGCCAGATCGCCGCGGAGCTTGCATTTCCGCAGAGCGCCCCGCAGATGACGGAGCCTTACGAAATCTCGGCCGAAGCCGAAGCAGCCGTCACGGACTCGCTCGTCACCTACATCATCAGCCGGTGGAGCTACACGGGAGGGGCGCACGGCATGTACGCCACGGAGTGCCATACCTATTCGCTGGCCGGAGGGTACGAACTCTCCACGGCGGACCTCTTCTCCGAACGGCAGCTGCTCGGCATGGAGGCCCTGCTGCGCAGGAAACTCTGCGAGCAATACGAAGCCGCCAACGACGACGAGCTGGCCGAACGGGGATTTTTCCCGGAATACATCTCCCTGACGGAGAATTTCCGGATTACGCCCGAAGGGATCACCTTCTACTACAATCCTTACGACATCGGATGCTATGCGCTGGGAGCCGTCGACGTGACGATGAGCCGCGAAGAGCTGGAGAATCTGTAACATCCTCCGAAAAAGAGACGGCCGCAGGGCCGTAAAATGAAAAAAGGCCGGAGTCTCACGACTCAGACCTTTTTTTTGGCGGGGAACCACCCCCTCCAAAAACGAGGTTTAATCGGAGGTATTCGACTCTCGGACGAGCACCGCCCTTCAAGTCTTAGTAACGGAATCTCCGTTACAACCTGCCGATTTCCTCAAC
>ERZ809114.1101-NODE-1101-length-12704-cov-4.003241_pt1 | contig 12704 bp, 9 predicted proteins | sample MGYA00520519_ERZ809114 | MGnify/ENA primary metagenome ERZ809114 (study PRJEB31570, sample SAMEA3212991) | Homo sapiens | biome: human-gut; feature: human gut; material: fecal | place: Sweden | collected 2011 ...
AAGCCTCCGGACTTGAAGAAGTTCCGGAGGCTTTTTTTTTGCATCCACGTGTGAAATATGACCTCTACTATTGCTCATCTCCCAATTATGGATTACTTTTGCCCATAACCTAAAAATAATACGTCAATGGATACATTATTACCATTTGCATTACTATGCTTTACCTCTTTTTTCACATTAACCAACCCGTTGGGAACCATGCCTGTATTTTTGACTATGACTAAAGGAATGGATGATGAAGAACGGCGTCATATTGTGAAACGCGCTACTATCATTTCCTTTATTACACTTCTGGCTTTTACTTTCTCCGGGCAATTTTTATTTAAATTTTTTGGAATATCGACCAATGGCTTTCGTATTGCTGCCGGTTTTATTATTTTGAAGATTGGATATGATATGTTACAGGCACGTTTTACTAATACTAAGTTGAAAGACGAAGAAATTAAAACGTATGCCAATGATATTTCAATTACCCCATTATCTATTCCTATGCTTTGCGGTCCCGGTGCTATAGCTAACGGAATAATGTTAATGGATGATGCCAATACTTGGACTATGAAGGGGGTATTGATTGGGATGATTGGTTTGATTTATTTTATCACTTATCTTATATTGCGGGCGTCTACTCGGTTGGTTTCTATTCTTGGCGAAACTGGAAATAATGTAATGATGCGTTTGATGGGACTTATTTTGATGGTAATAGCTGTGGAATGTTTCGTTAGCGGACTTCGTCCGATATTAATTGATATTATCCAATCAAGTAGGGTTTAACCAACGAAAGAATGTGCTGAAAGTAGAATATGATTATTTAATTCACTTTGAGCACATTCTTTGTATCTGGGTGCTGGTTATTAGTCAAATTCAACTAATATACGGAATACTTTTCCGGGGGCTTTCGCCCACTCTTCCATAGCTTGTAGTGCGGTTTCGGGTTTGGCTACTTTGCTGATTAATTCATCCTTTGGACAAGTACCTTGCTCCATATAGCGGATAACTGCCCTGAAATCTGCGGGTAGTGCATTACGAGAACCTCGGATATCAAGCTCTTTCTGTACAAAATATTTAGTCTGAAAAGACACCTCTGATTTTGCATAACCTATGCATACGACCCTTCCGGTAAATCCAACTTCATTGACTGCCATGACATAGGTTGCAGGGCTGCCGACAGCTTCGATGACCACATCAGGACCAAATCCTTCTGTAATCTTTGTCAAGCGTTCGTGTACATTCTCTGTCATGGAGTTGATGGTGTGGTGAGCGCCTACCCGTTTGGCTAGTTCCAATTTTTCATCGTCCAAATCTACGGCAATAACGGTAGCTCCACGAAGAGTTGAACGTACAATAGCACCCATACCGATCATTCCGCAGCCAATAATCATAACTGTATCGATGTCTGTAACTTGCGCTCGTGAAACTGCATGGAAACCTACACTCATTGGTTCGATTAGTGCACAATCACGAGGAGAAATATGGCTTGCCGGGATTATTTTGTTCCAAGGCAGTGCGATATATTCACACATGGCACCATTACGCTGTACTCCCAGGGTTTCGTTATGTTCGCAGGCATTTACTCTGCCGTTACGGCATGAAGCACATTTTCCGCAATTGGTATAAGGATTGACTGTGACGCTCATACCCGGTTTTAATGATTCTGGTACATCCTTGCCTATGGCTTCAATAATAGCTCCTACTTCGTGTCCCGGAATGACAGGTAGTTTTACCATTGGATTACGTCCTAAAAATGTATTCAGGTCCGAGCCGCAAAAGCCTACATATTTAATTTTTACAAGAACTTCTCCCGGTTTAAGAGCGGGTTTCTCAATGTCTACTACCTTCATCTCGGAAGGAGCAGTAATTTGAATTGCTTTCATCTTCTGTTTATTTTTATAAGTTTTTAATCAATTACTTTGTATCCTTTCCAACCATAGTAGGCACAAAACAGGAAACAAATCATAGGAATAGCATAAGCTATATAATAAATGTGTTCGTTCAGATGCATCACATAAGCAGTGAGTTGGGGCAAGCAAGCATTTCCAACGATGGCCATAACTAGAAATGCCGAGCCGCTTTTTGTGTTGCTGCCTAAATCAGTCAAAGCAAGCGAGAACTGAGTGGGATACATGATAGACATGAAAAAAGAAATGCCCAGCATGGCATAAAGACCTGTCCAACCACCAAAACAAACCACAACAATACATAGCAAGACATTAATCAGCGCATATACCAAGAGCATGTCTTGTGGACGGAATTTTACCATGAGTAGTGTGCCTGTCCATCTTCCTGCCAAAAAAGCCAGCATATAAAGACCGAAAAAGGTGGTGGCTGTATTTTCAGGTAGTTCTGCATAGGTACAACAGTAGACTAGAAATAAACTGTTAATGGCTGTCTGACCACCATTGTAGAAGAATTGTGCAATGACTCCCCAACGAAGGTGAGAACGTTTTAAGACTCCGAAATCAATTAATTTTTCTCCTTTATATTCTACTCCTTCCATCGTATTTCCTTCTTTGATTTTAGGTAATTTGGAGAAGATAAAGATGATGGCAATAACAATGAGTAACATAGCTAGCAGCAGATAAGGAAGTTTCATGGCGTCTGTTTCTGTTTGAATGTAACCTTCCCAGCCACCGGGAAAAGAAGCGGGCAGGGTGTTGCGGGTATAGTGGTTGCCACTCAGAATCAGTTTGCTGAGAAACATGGCGGCTATAAAAGCTCCCAGCCCATTGAATGATTGTGCTAGATTCAATCGACGGGGCGCACTTTCTGGATCTCCCAAAGCGGTTACATAAGGATTGGCTGCTGTTTCTAAAAAACACATTCCAGTGGCAATGATGAAGAATATACATAGATATGCCCAATATTCTTTCAGCATAGCAGCGGGGAAGAACAGTAACCCACCACATGCTGCCAGTAATAACCCGAAAATAATTCCCGATTTGTAGCTGTATTTTTTCATGAACATAGCGATGGGAATGGGACAGATGAAATAGGCAAGCCAGTAGGCTGTTTCTGTGAATGATGCTTCGAAAGCGTTTAACTCACAGGTTTTCATCAGCTGTCTTATCATAGTAGGTAGTAGATTGCTGCTGATAGCCCATAGGAAAAACAGGCAGAATATGAGCATCAATGGTACATAATAGGTCTTATTTTTCATGGTATGGATTAATAAGTGTCAGTTGATTATTCTGACATGTTTTTAATGTAAGGAAGAGATATGAGATTTTTGAAACCATAAAATCTTTCGGCGTTTTTACCTAAAAAAAGTGCTTTCTCTTCTTGTGTCATTTCAGTCGTTTTAAGGATGAAATCGTAAGACATCTTGTAAGTAATGGCCGTAATGGTCCGCGGGTAATCCGATCCCCACATCAGTTTGTCCATACCGACCAAATCTGTTGCTTCTTTGATAGCCTTCACCGCTCCTGCAAACGGGTAGAATTCACTGTTGAACAACCAGGTAATGCCTCCTGACTCTATCATGACATGGGTATGCCGGGCCAGTTTTATTTGTTCCTGCCAATGAGGAGTTGTAACCATACCGAAATGTCCGATAGCGATTTTTAGTTGCGGACATTCCTGGATAATTTCTTTCATCTCCTGCACTTGCGTGTTTCCATCAGCCAGATCAATGGAAAGGATAATGTTTTTATCTTCCATGTAATGGAACATTTCCATCATTTCGTCACAGTTCAGCATGACTCTTCCTTCTTTTAGAAAAAGGCGGTGTGCTGGGATTTTTATTGCTTTGAAACCAGAACTTATTAATTCCTTGGCCTGTTGCAGATAACCGGGTTTACGAAATTCGCACATACCGCATACAAAGAAACGGTCCGGGTATTTATGGGCCACTTTTGCGAGGTATTCATTTTGGATGCCATCAATAAATTCCTGAGTGACTACGGCAGCCGATACTTGTGCATAGTCCATGTTCGAGAGAAAAACCTCGGCACTATTCCGCCCGTCAATCATAAAGGGCGGAACCATCTGACGTTCTTCTCCCATAAATAACGAACGTCCGTTGGTTAAAGTACGGATAGGCAATCCGTTGACTTCCGTATTTTGCCGTAACCAAAGATGGGAATGTGCATCTATTATGTTAAAATCCATCATTATTCTCCTTTGTATTATGAATTAGCCCAACTGACACGCATTTGTTTTCCGATAATTTCTTGTACTTCCTTTACAAGGTTCCAATCGATGGGTTCTTCAGCGTATGTTATATTTTTCAATACATTATCTGGATTGGCCGAACTGAACAAAGTGGTGGCGATACGTGGATTGCTGACAGAATATTGAATAGCCAGTTTCTCTATAGGATAATTTTTGGACAGGCAATGTTGAACAGCTTTCCGACAGGCTTCTACCAGTGATTGGGGGGCCGGATGCCATGCAGGAACCCCACGTTGGGAGAGCAAGCCCATTGAAAGGGGGGAGGCATTGATGATGCCGATATTCTTTGATTCAAAATAATCCAGATAATCAGTCAGTTTCTCGTCATTCAGACAATAATGGCAGAAGTTAAGTACGCTTTCTACTGTTCCTGGTTCCGAGTGATCAATGACCCATTTTAAGTTTTCTAATTGCAAATCTGTGATACCTACATGTCCCACAATACCTTTCTTTTTAAGTTCTACCAGTGCAGGTAATGTTTCGTTGACTACCTGATTCATGTCTGAAAACTCTACATCGTGTACATTAATCAGATCGATATATTCAATGTGGAGTCTTTCCAAGCTTTCATAAACGCTTTCCGTTGCACGTTTTCCGGAATAATCCCATGTGTTGATTCCATCTTTTCCATAGCGTCCCACTTTGGTAGAGAGATAATATTTGTCACGTGGGATTTCTTTCAATGCTTTGCCTAATACGGTTTCGGCCTTGTAGTGCCCGTAGTAGGGAGATACATCAATAAAATTCATTCCATTCTCTACTGCTGTGTAAACAGCTTTGATACCCTCTGCTTCGCGGATATCATGAAAAACTCCTCCTAATGAAGATGCGCCGAAACTAAGATTGGAAACCCGCATACCGGTTTTCCCGATTTCATTGTAATTCATAGTTCTATTTATTTTTAGATTTATTTCCGGAATCAAAAATAGAGGAATAACCTTTAGGTATGTGGTGGAAGAGGTTGAAAAAAGTACGTAAACCTTTGCGTAAAAATAATAAGACGGTTACTTTTTATATAGTTCTCTATATTGCTGAGAAGTAACGCCTGTGATTTTTTTGAATAAGCGGTTGAAATAAGAATGGTCTTCATAAGCAAGGAGATAAGCTATGTTTTTTACAGGAATATCCTCTGTAATCAGAATTAATTGGGCTTTCTCTATTTTTTTCTGATTAATATATTGCAGCGGTGTGTTACCGACTTCTTTTTTGAAAAGACGGATAAAATGATCTTTTGAGAGGCATGAGATTGCTGCCAATGAGTCTATATCTACTGTTTTATAGATATTTTTTCGGATGTGGGACAAGACTTTTTGGATACGGTTATCGTTGACTTCCACTTTAGGTTTGGCGTCTTTTAAAAAGCGGGCAATAAGTTGATATACTATACCTCTGGATTCGACTTTGTCACAGAAGGTACGCTGTTTATTTTTAATGATGTTTCTGATTAATGTGGGGTTGTTGTCATAGCTTGTCGGGTCGGATTGAGGAAGCTGCATGGTAGGATTTATTTCACATAACCTTTTAATAAGTGGTAATTCCAGGTTGTCCGCAGGTATTTCTATCGGGAAATTCCAATCTTCCAGAATGCCGGATTCTGATTGATGGTCTTCATATATATGGAGATAATAATGAGTGAAATGAGAATTGCACTGATAACTATGGGTAGTGAATGATGGCACCAGATATAGATGATGTGGTTTTAGTTCCTGTATTCCGTCGGGAAATATTATTTGGGCAGTTCCTTCCATTATATAATAGAGTCTGGTAAAAGGGCTGCTTACGTTTTTCCAGTTCCAGTCTGCATTGTGAATGGCTAGTCCTACATTTAATATAAGTAAATGTAATTGGTCGATTGATTGTGTCATATTCCTTAAGGTATTAGAATGAAAGATTCAGTTTCGTACAAAGTAAGCAAAAGTATATATATAATCCAATGGGAAATCGATATTTTCATATCAAATCACCTGTTTTGGTATTCGTTTTTGAATTATCTCAGGTAAAAGTCGATATTGTCCTACATAATGGCGCATTTGGATAATATAAATTGGTTTCAACTCTGTATATTTGCACTATTGATAATTGAAAAATATATAAAGCAATTATACTATGAAAGCAAAACATTTTCTTTTGGCTTCGGCTTTGTTGCTTTGGGCGGGAGTTTTGGAGGCTCAGACTTACCAGGTACCTGTTTCAGAGAAAAATGAAAAAATGCAGGAAGGAGAGTTCGAACCTACTTGGGAATCATTGCAGAACTATAAAGTTCCTGAATGGTTTAGAAATGCCAAATTTGGTATTTGGGCACATTGGGGACCGCAATGTGTGGAAGGGTCCGGCGACTGGATGGCGCGTTCTCTCTATTTGGAAGGTTCGCACGAGTATAAGCACCATGTGGAACATTATGGCCATCCCTCTGAAGTGGGCTTCAAGGATATATTGCCTTTGTTTAAAGCCGAGAAATGGGATCCGGACAAATTGGTTTCCTTTTATAAGAAGATTGGTGCCCAGTATTTCTTCTCTTTAGGTAATCACCATGATAATTATGATTTATGGGATAGCCAATATCAGGAATGGAATTCCGTGAATATAGGTCCTAAGAAGGATATATTGGCGGGCTGGGCTGAAGCTGCAAAGAAAAACGGTCTTCCATTTGGTATCAGTTTTCATGCGGATCATGCGTGGAGCTGGTATGAACCGGCTCAACGATACGACCGTCATGGCGAGAAGGCAGGTGTACCCTATGATGGATGTTTGACTAAAGAAGATGGTAAGGGTAAGTGGTGGGAAGGCTACGATCCTCAAAAACTTTATGCACAGAATCACCCGTTAAGCGCTGGAAGTTGGGCTGACGGTATGATTCACCGTCAATGGGCATGGGGAAATGGTGTTTGTATTCCTACTCAAGAATATGTGACAAACTTTTATGATCGTACAATTGATGCAATAAACCGTTATAATCCTGATTTGATTTATTTTGATGTGACTGGTGTACCGTTTTATCCTATCAGTGATGCGGGTTTGAAGATTGCCGCACATTTTTATAATCACAACATGGTTGCTCGTAAGGGGGATTTCAGTGCTGTTATGTTTGGTAAAATTCTTACCGATGAGCAACGTAAAGCTTTGGTATGGGATGTGGAAAGGGGATCTCCCAATAGTATTTATGAAGAGCCATGGCAGACTTGTTCTTGTTTAGGCGGTTGGCATTATGATACCAGATTGGCGGAGAACGGTTGGTATAAGAGTGCTTCCGATGTAGTGAAACTATTAGTGGATGTGATCAGTAAGAACGGGAATTTGTTGCTTAGTGTTCCTCTTCGGGCTGACGGAACTTTTGATGAAAAGGAAGAAGCCATTTTAAATGAATTTGGTGACTGGATGAGTATGAATAAAGAGGCTATTTATGATACACGTCCGTGGAAAGTTTTCGGAGAAGGTCCGATAGCCAATGCTGATATCAAGATTAATGCTCAAGGTTTCAATGAAGGTGCTTACACTAAAGCCACTGCATCTGAAATCCGTTTTACTCAAACCAAGAAATATCTCTATGCTACAGTTCTTGCATGGCCGGAAGAAAAGCAAGTTGTCATTCAATCGCTGGCAACGGGAAGTGAGTTGTACCCTGATAAAATTACTAAAATTGAGTTGTTAGGTTATGGAAAGGTATTTTTTACTCGTACAGCGCAAGGAGTTGTTATTGATATGCCTGATGTACAGTTGAATAAGATTGCTCCCGTATTTAAGATAAAGAAGTGAATATAGCATAAAGTAGGTTTATTTATCGGCTTTTTTAGGTCGGTAAGCCCTTGTTATGTCTTGAAAATTAACCCAATAATCAATAGAATAATGAAAAACAGATTAGAATGTATGCAGTCAATAAGATTCTTGGCGGTCTTGTTGATGTGTTGCCTGAGCTATACTACTTGGGCACAGACACAGAGTAATGTCAATGGTTTGGTTACTGATTTTTCCGGTGAGCCGTTAATTGGGGTCAGTATCTTGGTTAAAGGTACTTCCAATGGAACTGTTACTGATTTGGATGGCAAATTTTCTCTGTCTGCTGAAATGGGAAACATGCTCCAGATAAGTTATGTAGGTTATATTTCGCAAGAAGTAAAGGTGGAAAGTGACAAGTTACTTCGTATTATAATGGAAGAAGATACAAAAAAGTTGGAAGAAGTAGTTGTGATTGGATATGGAACACAGAAAAAGGTGAATTTAACGGGAGCCGTAGCTGCTGTTTCAGCTGAAGACTTGGCTAGTAAACCTGTTATGAGTACTGCTCAAGCACTGGCAGGTTTGGCTCCAGGTTTAAGTGTATTGCAAACTTCAGGTCGTCCCGGACAAGGAGCAACTGTTAAAATTCGTGGAACTGGTACATTTTCAAAAGCTGGAACAGATCCATTGGTCTTGATTGATGGTTTATCAGGTAACATTGATGATGTAGATCCTAATGATATTCAGAGCATTTCTTTTTTGAAAGATGCAGCTTCTGCTTCTATTTATGGTAATCGTGCTGCTAATGGGGTTATCTTGATTGAAACAAAGAAGGGTGCACAAGGTAAAACGACTATTACATATAGTAATTCTTTTGGTTGGCAACAGCCTACGGAATTGCCTGATTTTTTACCATCATGGGAATATGCGAAATATTATAATATGGCTATGCGGAATATGGGTAAGCAGGAAGCTTATTTACCTGAACAGATTCAAAAGTATAGAGATGGATCTGATCCGGATAATTATCCGAATGTAAATCACTTAAAATGGCTGTTGGAATCCGGTTCTGGTTTTCAACACCAACATAATCTTAGCATACAAGGAGGAAATGCTACGACGAGTTATAATTTATCAGTAGGTTATAGAAATCAGGAAGGAATGACGGCAAAAACGTCTAATGAAAGAATGACTGCACTGTTTACTATGAAAAGTGAAATCGCCAAAGGGCTGATGCTTAATTTGAATATTAATGCTTATAATAATAAATATAATGCTCCTAATGGCGAACCACAAAGTATTGATGGAATGATAGGATATGCTGTTCGTCAGGGACCTATTTATGCCGGGCAAAAGTCGGATGGAAGTTTTGGATATCAGGATAATTATAGTCCGGAAGCGTGGTTGGCGAGTGAATCTTTTGTGCAGAATGTGAGTAGAAATATAAGTGCTTCCGGACAATTGACATGGAATACTCCTGTAGACGGACTTTCTTTTATAGGCAAAGTAGGGATGAATTACTGGACTAAATATGATAAAGCCTACCGGGCTGATACTTATTTTGATGAGAGTAAGACAGTGGGACCCGCTACTTTAAATGTATGGACTGCAAATAATACGTATACTACTTTTGAAGCATTAGCTACTTATGAAAAACAAATTAAAAATCATACCTTTAAGTTATTGGCGGGTACTTCTGTGGAACAATCTAATAATAAAGGTTTGGAAGGTTATAGAAATACGTTTCCTAATAATTATTTGTATGAATTAGGTTCTGGAGATAAATCAACAGCTACTAATGATAGTTCATTGGAAGAATATGCGTTGCTTTCTTTTTTCGGGCGTATAAATTATGCATGGAAAGATCGTTATTTATTAGAGGTTAATTTGCGCTATGATGGATCGTCACGTTTTGCGGACGGTCATCGTTGGGGACTTTTCCCGTCAGTTTCTGCAGGGTGGAGAATCTCTGAGGAGGACTTTTGGAAGAATGCGGCAGTTTCAGCTGTAGTTGATAATTTGAAATTGCGTGCTTCCTATGGTGTACTTGGTAATCAAAATATAGGTGTTTATCCTTACCAACAGATTTATGAACTTGGACATGATTATCCTTTTGGAAATCCGGCAACTCTTCAGTCTGGGGCTTACATGAAAACCTATAATAATCCGGAAATTACTTGGGAAAAGACGGCTATAACGGATATTGGTTTAGATTTTAGTTTATTGAATGGACGTTTTAGTGGAACATTGGATTATTTTTATAAATATACTTCGGACATTTTAGCACCTGTTGAGGTGTCTAGTATTATGGGACGTGAAGTCGGACAATCTAATGTTGGAGCTGTTTCGAACGAAGGAATTGAAGTAAATCTGACTTATAACGGACAAATAGGACGTGATTTCCGGTTTAGTATTTCTCCTAATTTTACATGGGTAAGAAATGCAGTTGAGAAATTGGCGAACGGAGCTACCGAAGAAATTAATAATAACAGAATTGTAGGGCAACCGATAGGTATTATATATGGGTATGAAACTGATGGACTGTTTGTAGACCAGGCGGAAGTAGATGCGGCTACCGAACAATTGGTAAGTAAGTCAGGACTGAAACCTGGTTATGTGAAATACAAAGATATTAGTGGTCCCGACGGGGTTCCCGATGGTAAGGTAGATGCGCAATATGATCGTACCGTATTGGGAAGTACTACCCCGAAGTTTTATTATGGTTTGAATCTTTCCACTTCTTATAAAGGTTTTGATTTTTCAGCTTTGTTACAAGGGTTAGGAGGTCATAAGCGTTTGATAGGATCTTATATGGCTTATGCATTCTACAACGGTGGACAGATACAGAGATGGCAGGCTGAATCTTGTTGGAAGGAAGAAAATCCTGATAAATGGGCTGAATACCCTCGATTGGAAACTTTGAATATGAACGACACTAATTCAAACTTCTGATTATTGGGTCCGTAATGCTAGTTTCTTACGAGTAAAGAATATACAAATAGGATATACATTCCCCAAAGCATGGACTAAAAAAATAGGTTTGGAAAATGTGCGTGTTTATGTAAGCGGACAAAATCTGTTTTCTTTCAATAGTTTCTATAAAGGTTGGGATCCGGAAAATGAGATAGGAACAGGGGATTCTCCCTCTTATTATCCGGTCAATAGTATTTATTCATTCGGATTTAATTTCAAGTTCTAAGTAAATCATTCAATTAAGAATCATTATGAAAAATATATATAATACATTAGGAATGACAAAGGCTTGTTTATGTGCTTTGGCTATATCACTAGTAACAACTGGTTGCTCGGATTTATTAGATAAGGAGCCACCTTCAGCAATTTCTGATGGTAGTTTTTGGACTGGTGAAGGGGATGCCATGTTGGCATTGACAGGATGTTATCGTTTCCAGACTGGTTGGTCGCATGATGATTTTGCTACGCCACAAGGGTTGCTTTATTTGGATTTTGCAGGTGGAAATGGAACAGAAAAGGAAAATTTTTCTACTTTAATGGCTAGTTCCAATACGGTGGCTACTAATGGCAATTTACGTTGGTATTGGGGAAATGCATATACGCAAATAGCTAAGTACAACACTTTTCTAGAGAATATTACGGATTGTCCAATGGAAGAATCTAAAAAAGAACAGTGGTCTGCCGAAGTGAAGTGTTTACGAGCTTATTTCTTTTTAAATTTGGCATTTTATTATAAGGATGTTCCTATGCCTTTGAAAACTCTGTCGGTGGACGAAGCGAATTCTATTTCTCAAACACCTCAGGCTGAAGTCTATTCGCAAGTGGAGAAGGACTTGAAGACTGCTATAGACTTGTTGCCTGTCCAATATTCCTCAGAGGAATATGGCCGGTTTACTAGGGGGGCAGCTAAGGTACTTTTAAGTCGTCTTTACTTAGCGCAAGAGAGATGGGTAGATGCTGCTACTGTTTTACGTAGTGTGATTGATTCGGGAATATATGAATTGGATCGTCGTAATGGAGAGGACAGCTATGAGAAACTTTTTCAAATAGGAGGTGAATATAGCCCTGAGATAATATTTTGTATTATGGGGATAAAGGATCTATATACTAATTCACGTTATCAATATTTATATCCTGAAGCTGCTTATGGAGGGTGGCATCAGTTCTCACCATATAACGAATTAGTGAAAGAATATTTTTGTGCAGACGGCAAGGATATTAAGACTTCTGAGGTTTATGATGAGAATGATCCTTATGTTAATCGGGATTTGCGTTTGTATGCTTCTATTTTTTTACCTCCTTTGGGAAGTTATGAGGGAACTAAGTATAATGATATAATTTATGATTGCTTTAAGGGGGCTAATACTGCAGATAGCTATAATAAGTTTGCCTTATTTAATGGATATTGTCCGAAGAAAGGTTGTGATCCGTCTATAACTAATAATTTAGGTTCTACTCCCACTTATACTCCTATAATGCGTTATGCTGAGGTCTTATTAAGCTATTTGGAAGCGGTAAATGAATCGCAGCCGAATGCAGTAGACCAGAACTTATTAGATCTGACTATTAATGATATACGTGATCGTGTGAAATTGGTTGGAATAAAAAAGACAGACGTAGCAACACAGGAACTTGTTCGTGAAGCGGTTCGTAAAGAAAGACGTGTGGAACTGGCATTCGAGGGGCTTCGATATTATGACGTGTTACGTTGGGGCATTGCCGAGAAAGAACTTAATCATACTTTTACCGGAGTAAAATTGTCGGATGATCCGCAAGATCGTAATTATAGAGGAAGTGGTGTTACGGCTTCTCCTGTAGATGAAGATATGTATTATCAGTTTGAAAAACGT
>ERZ809114.1105-NODE-1105-length-12674-cov-4.037087_pt1 | contig 12674 bp, 9 predicted proteins | sample MGYA00520519_ERZ809114 | MGnify/ENA primary metagenome ERZ809114 (study PRJEB31570, sample SAMEA3212991) | Homo sapiens | biome: human-gut; feature: human gut; material: fecal | place: Sweden | collected 2011 ...
AAAAATACGGACAGCCGCTGCCGGCGCCGAAGAGCACGACCTTGCCCTCTTCCAGATGCGCCACGGCGCGCTCCCAGGTATAATGCTCGGCAAACGTCGACATTTCGACGGCCGTCTGCACGCGCACGGGGATGCCCTTCTGCTCCATGGCATCGGACACGGCCAGGCAGTTCATGACCGTGGCGAGCATGCCCATGTGGTCGGCGCGCGAGCGGGCCATCTTGCCCTCGCCGTTTTTCACACCACGCCAGAAGTTGCCGCCGCCGATGACGACGCCCACCTGCACGCCCAGTTCGGTGCAGGTCTTGATGACGTCGCACACCTGACCGATGACGCCGAAGTCCAGCCCCGTCTTCTGCTCACCGGCCAGCGCCTCGCCGCTGATCTTGAGCAGGATGCGTTTATATTTGGGTTCTGTTCCCATAAAACTACCCCTCACTTTTTCATATTCGTCGTTTTATTGTAATATAAAACCGCCCGGATGAAAAGGGGGTATTTGTGAAAAGAGCGAAAACAATCGCCCGCCGCCCTCACTTCCCTGCTGCGCTTTGAGCGTTAAGTGCGCCCGGTTCCACGCCTGCATGGCCTATCTGCTGAGCGATCCGAAGATCAAGATTTCGATTATGTAAACCAATTCGTTGCATTATGTAAACCGAATACATCCATTCTTTCCATAGCAAACCCGCACACGGTAAGACGTGTGCGGGTTCGTTTTCTCTGCACGCGCAGGGAGCTTTCACGCGGGTAAGGAAAAGAGCCCGGCTGACGCCGAGCTCTTTCCCGCTGGAATGAGGGGATTTATCTGAAAGAAGACAAAGCGGACATTACATCCAGCCGCCGGAGACGTTCATCACGTGCGCGGTGACGTACTTGGACTCGTCGGAGGCGAGATAGAGCGCCATGTAGGCGATGTCGATGGGCTCGCCGAGGTGCTTGATCATGCAGTTGGTCGTGTAGCGCGCCTGCGTCTCGGGGGTGAGGTGCTTGGCGACGGCCTCCGTGGCGATGATGCCGGGGTTGAGCACGTTGACGCGCACACCTGCGTGCGCGACCTGACGCGCCATCTGACGGCTGAGGTGGTTGATGCCGGACTTGGCCACGCCGTAGCCGACCTGCGTACGGTCGGGGCACACGGCGGCGACAGAGCCGATGTTGATGATGCTACCGGAGTGCTGCTTGATCATGGCCTTGTTGAGCGCTTCCTGGCAGGCGTTGAACACGGTCGAAAGGTCAACACAGACCGTCTTTTCAAACTCTTTGTAGGTGCACTTGGTGATGTCGAGGTCCTTGCGGGGGTTGGACTCGCCAAAGTTGTTGACCAGCACGTCGAGGCGGTCTCCCTTGGCGATGCACTCGTCGATCATGCTTCTGTGCGTGGCGGGATCGTGCGCCTCAAAGTACACGAGCTCGGCCTGACCGCCGCGGGCTCTTGCGGCCTCGACGGCAGCTTTGCCGGTCTCCATGTTGCGGCAGGCATAGTAGACCTTCGCGCCCCTCATCGACGAAGAGGTCCGCGATCGCGCGGCCGATGCCGCGGGTGCACGCCGTGACCAGCGCGACTTTTCCTTCCAGTCTGTTACTCATAACCGTACACTTCCTTTCTGATGGCCGTCATATTGTTTCCGGTGATCGGCGCGGCTGCGCCGAGGTTGCTTAAAGGTTTGCGCCGTAGTCGGCAACGAGCGCCTGACCGTTGAGCGGCGCAGAATCGTCGCTGCACAAAAACAGCAGGATCTTGGCGATGTCGAGATCCGTGCACGTGCCCACGTCGAGCGTGGAGTGCTTTGCGGTGGAGGCCTGCATGGCCTTGGCGGCCTTCGTGTACTTGCCTCTGGCCTTCATGGCGCGCGTGGTCATGGGGGTCATGACCGTGCCGGGGCACACGCAGTTGGCGCGGATCTTCTGCGTGCCGTTGGCGAAGCGCAGCGCGATGTGCTTGGTCAGCGCGACCTCCGCGCCCTTCGAGACCGTGTAGGCTGCGCTGCCGTTGCCGTTCACGCCGCCGACGGAGGCAACGGTCGCGATCGTTCCGTAGCCCTGCGCGATGAACTGCTTGACAGCCGCGCGGGTGACGTACATCGTGCCCTTGACGTTCACGGTCAGGGTCGTGTCCAGGTCGCTGGTGAGGAAATCGTCGATTGGGCGCATGGCCACATCGAGCACACCGGCGATATTGGCCAGTGCGTCGATCTTTCCATACTTTTCCACACCGGCCGCGAACGCCGCCTTCACGGCATCATTGTCGGTGATGTTGACGACGGCCGTCATGACCTCGCCGCCCGCAGCCTGAATGTCGGCCGCGACCTTGCTGAGGTTTTCCTCATGCATATCCGCCATGATGACGCTCGCGCCCTCCTGTGCGAAGAGCTCGGCGGTCTTGGCGCCGATGCCGGAGCCGGCGCCGGTCACAAAACAGACTTTTCCATCGAGTCTACCCATTGGTTTCTCCTTTTTGATTCATCAGTTGCTGTGGGCGGGCTGCACACAACGAAATTCCGGTGTGTGCAGCCGGCCCCGGATATTACTCGCCCTTCGGCGGCCACTCCATGCCGATGCGCTCACACTGGCGCTCGGTGTCCCAGAAGAAGCCCCAGTCGGGCAGGTGCCGGATGCGGGCGGTGTCCGCCGGCGTCCAGGTCACGAGTTCGCCCTTCTTGTAGAGCGCGTCGATCTCCTCATCGGTGTAGCCGAAGTCCTTGAGGACTTCGCGGTTGTGCTCGCCGAAGCACGGCGCGGAGGCCACAATCTTGGAGGGATTGTTCTTGAAGCGGTTCGTGATGCCGATGCCCTTCATCTCGCCGAAGATCTGGTCCTCCCACTCGACGAGGTTCTCGCGCTCGGCGTACTGCGGATCGTTTTCAATGTCGCCGGGCTCATACGCGCGCTGGTTGGGGATGCCGGCCTTGTTGAAGATCTCCTCAAGCTCGGCGCAGGTGTGCTGCGCGCAGAAGTCCGTGAGCGCCTGGTCCGCCTTCTGGCCCATGGGGGTGTTGAGCGGGAAGCCGGGGATGCCCTTCGGCAGGCCCGGCGTGACGCCCGGCGTGCCGACGCCGATGATGGGATAGCCCTTCTCAACCGGTCCTGGACCGTTGATGGCGACAAACAGCTGCTTGTTGTCCTTCGTGGTGTAGAACGAGAAGCAGGCCGCGAGGTCGGAGTGGTTGCCGGTGCGGTAAGGCACAGGCTCGCCGTCTTTCGGGTAGCCCTTGTTGTACCAGAGCACCGGGTAGTTATCGAGCAGACGGAACATGGTGTCGTACTGCGCAACGTCGCAGGACTCACCCTTGCCGGTCTTGAGCGCGTGGATGTAGGCCGACAGTGCGGTCATGCAGGCGTTGTAGGCCGTGACATAGTCCGACAGGTACGGGTTGACCTTCAAAGGCGTCGACGTCGGGGAAACGCCGTTCATGTACATATAACCGCCCATGGCCTGACCGGAAACGTCGTAGGACGCCTTGGACTTGTACGGACCCGTCTGGCCGTAGCCGGAGACGTGCACGATGCACAGCTTGCTGTTGACGCCCCAGCACACCTCGTCGGTGAGGCCCATCTTGGCATAGGTGCCCGCCTTGCTGGACTCGATCCAGATGTCGGCCCACTCGAGGCACTTCTTGAAGATCTTTTTGCCGGCCGGCGTGCGCGGGTTGCAGGTGATGGAGAACTCATTGCGGTGGTTCTGCGACCAGCTCGTGGTGCCGCGCGTACCGCAGGAGATCTTGGGGGCCTCGGACTGGATCACCTTCGCGCCCATCTCGGCCATCAGGCAGCCGGCGAAGGGGCCAGCGATCGCCGTGCCGGACACAAAAACCTTGACGCCGCTCAGGACGCCAAACTCGGGATATTCATCAAACTTCTGTGTGAGGTTGCAGTCAATTTTTTTGAAACTCATGTATGCTGTGCCTCCTTTTTGTTGCGTTTTTCTACAGATTTCTCCGGATTCAAGATAAGCTGCCAACATGGGTATAAACCCATGTTGACAGCTTACCGTCTATTTATTTGCGCTAAGATTTACTTTTTCGGAGGATACTCCAGGCCGATGCGCTTGGCCTGACGCTCCGGATCCCAGAAGAAGTGCCACTCAACGAAGTTCTTGATACGGGCGGTGTCAGCCGGCGTCCAAGTCGCGAGCTCACCCTTCTTGTAGAGCGCGTCGATCTCCTCGTCGGTGTAGCCAAAGTCCTTGAGCACCTCGCGGTTGTGCTCGCCGAAGCACGGCGCGGAAGCCACGATCTGAGACGGGTTCTTCTTGAAGATGTTCGTGACGCCGATGCCCTTCATCTTGCCGAAGCACTGGTCATTCCACTCGACGATGTTCTCACGGGCCTCGTACTGCGGATCCTTCTCGATGTCAGCCGGGCCGTAGGCACGCTGGCACGGGATGCCTGCCTTGTTGAAGATCTCCTCGATCTCGTCGCAGGTGTGCTCGGCGCAGAACTTCGCGCACAGCTCGTCCGCCTTCTTGCCGCGAGGGTCAAACAGCGGGAAGCCGGTGCAGTTCTTCGGGATGCCCTCGGTGACGCCGGGCTTGCCCATGCCGATGATCGGATAGCCGCGGGTGACAGGGCCCTGGCCGACGATCGCAACGAACATGGCGTTGCCTTCCTTCGTGTCGTAGAAGGAGAAGCAAGCTGCCTGGTCGCTCTTGTTGCCGGTGCGGAAGGGCACGGGCTCGCCCTGCTTCGGGTAGCCCTTGTTGAACCAGTTGGCCGGGTAGTTGTCGAGCAGGCGGAACATGGTGTCGTACTGGGCAACGTCGCAGGAATCGCCTTCGCCGCTGTTCTTCGCGTTGATGTAGCCGGCGAGGGCCACTATGCAGGCGTTGTAAGCGGTGATGTAGTCGGACAGGTACGGGTTGACCTTCAGCGGGCCGGACGTCGGGGAGACGCCGTTCATGTACATGTAGCCGCCCATGGCCTGACCGGAAACGTCGTAGGAGGGCTTGTTCTTGGATGGGCCGAACTGGCCGTAGCCGGACACGTGCACGATGGCGAGCTTCTTGTTGTGCTTCCAGCAGACCTCATCGGTCAGGCCGCGCTTGGCGTAGGAGCCCGGACGGCCGGCCTCGATCCAGATGTCGGCCCACTCGATGCACTTGAGGAAGATCTTCTTGCCGGCGGGGCTGGCGGAGTTGATGGTGATGGAGTACTCGTTGCGGTGGTTCTGGCTCCACGCGAGGGTGCCGCGGGTCTGGCAGGCGATGGTCGGAGCCTCGGCCTGCAGGACCTTCGCGCCCATCTCAGCCATGAGGGAGCCGGCGAAGGGGCCGGCGATGTTCGTGCCGGTGACGAAGACCTTAACGCCCTTGAGGACGCCGAAGGACGGATACTCGTCAAACTTCTGAGTCAGTTTGTTGTCGATTTCTTTCATGTTAGATGACAATCCTTTCTGTGCGTATCGCACTGAATGAGGTTGATTGGTCGGAAGAAATTACTCTTTTTACTCTTTGGAGGCTTCAGCCTTGTTGTGCACGCGCGGGATCAGGAAGCAGATCACGATGCCGACGACGACACAGATGAGCTGCACGAGCGCCACGGAGTGCAGGGAGCTGGCAGCGGCAGCGGCCTTGATTGCAGCCTCGTCCATAGCCGCGCCGGCTTCGGCTGCGATCTTGGCAATGGCAATGCCCTTCGTCTCCATGCCGGTGACGAACATCGGCACGAAGATGGCGACGCCGAACGGAGCGCACATATCCTTGAAGACGTTGAACGTGCCGGAAGCGGAGGAGGACTCAGCCGGAGCAACGCCGGACAGCGCAACCTTCATGAAGATGGTGGTGTTGCCGCCGAGGCCGAGGCCGACGAAGAACAGCGCGCCGCCCATCATAAGGATGCCGGCATTCTCGCCGATGAAGAGCATGATCAGAGAGCCGATAGCAACGAACACGAGCGCGATCGCAGCGACGATCTTGGGCTCTTTCTTATCGGCCATGGGTCCGAGGACGATGGTGCCGATGGCCATGCCGAGGTACTCAATGCTCATGGCAACCGCAGCGACGGTGGCCTTGTCGATGGCATAACCGAAGCGGATGACCTCGGTCAGGCAGGCGGTCATGAGGCCCTGCGTGAGGAACATGATCAGCACGGGGAGCACAAAGTTCTTGCGGGCGATGAACTTGCCGTTGAGGATCGGGCTGGCAGCCTTCTTCTCAACGAGGAACAGAACGATCAGACCGACGACGGCCACGCCGATGGATGCGAGCGTCGCAACGCTGGCCCAGCCGTTCTGCTGGCCGAAGGTGGGCACGCAGACGAGCGCGCCGAACATGAGCAGGACGAACACGGCGCCCGCCCAGTCAAAGCCCTTCATAGAGCCCTTGGGGATGTTCGGGTTATCCTTGACTTTTGCAAAGCAGATGAGGAACGAAATCACGCACAGTGCGACGCAGATCCACATGACGATACGCCATGCGCTGGCCGTGCCGATGACTTTCATGACGATACCGCCGAGGGTGGGTCCAAAGATGACCATGCCGCAGGCCAGCGCCATGTAGATCGTGAAGCCCTGGCCCATTTTCTCGGGCGGGAACTCCATCATGATGTAGGACATGACGACCGGAGCGATGCCGGCAGCACCGATACCGACCATGAAGCGGAACACGAGCAGCAGCGGGACGTTTTGCGGGCAGATGGCGATGAACGCCTGGCCGACGGTGTAGAGCGCCATCGCGCCGAGCAGCATCTTTCTGCGGCCGATCGCCCCGCCGAGCTTGCCCATGATCGGCGCCATAGCGGCGGCGGCCAGGGAATAAGCCAGCGTGATGAAGGTCAGGGACGCATCCGCGTTCCAGGCCGTGGAGATCGCGGTCGGTACCGAAGCGGTGAAGCCGCCGCAAAGGCTCAGGATGGCCGCTGCAACAGCATACGGCACAAAGCCTTTCATGTAGTTTTTGTCGTTTTCCATGGTATGTTCTCCTGTCTGATGATTCGGCATTTGCCGTAGACAGTTTGGTTGCTTTCCTGTGTGCAGCGCCGGTCAGTAGCCTTTGGCGAGGCTCTCCTCGATCAGCTTGCTGCACACGATCTTCCCGTTTTCATTAACGGGAATGTGATCCGTAAATTCAATGGATTTGGGGATCTTGTACGGGGGGAGATAGTTGAGCGCGAAGCGAATCAGCTCCTTGCTCCCGAGCGGGGCGTTCGTCTCCACGATGGCGTGGATGCGGTGACCCCAATCGGGATCCGGCAGGCCGATGACCACAGCGTCAACCACTTTGGGGTGCTTTTTGAGCACCATCTCGACCTCGGCGGCAAAGACGTTCTCACCGCCGGTGACGATCATGTCGCTGCGGCGGTCGGCAAAGTACAGATAGCCGTCTGCGTCCACATAGCCCATGTCGCCGACGCTGCGGAAGCCCTCACTGTCCACCGGGAGCGGCGGGATGTTCTTATACGTCACACGCGGGCTGTTGTCGCCCCAGGACATGAAGATCTCGCCGACCTCGCCGGTGGGCAGCTCGTGGCCGTCCTCACTGCGGATGGACACCCGGCCGCAGTGCATTCTGCCCACGCTGCCGGGGTGACGCAGCCACTCGTCGCCGCGGATGGACGTCATGCCGATGCACTCGGTCATGGCATACATCTCGTAGAGCCGCTCGGGCGGGATGATCTGAAGCCACTCGCGCTTGAGATCCTGCGAGCAGACGCCGCCGGTATGGCACAGCACCTCGAGGCTCGCAAGGTCCTCCTTCCGGAAGCCGGGCATGCGGCTGATGCGCTGCATGAGCGTCGGCACCATCTGGACGTACTCGATGCGGTACTTTTTGATGAGCCGCACGATGGTCTCGGCGTCGAGCTTGGCCGGCATGACGAGCGTGTTGCCGCAGTAGAGGCCGTTGAAGGCCGCCGAGTGCGGCGCACCGTGAAACAGCGGGCCCGCGAGCAGCTGGCGCATTTCAAAGCGCATGCCGGATACGGCGAACCAGGTCCGCAGACCTTCGTCGCTCTCCCCGGCGGGCATGTCCTGCTCGATGACCTTCGTCTTCCCCGTCGTGCCTCCGGAGCAGTTGGCAAGATTGGGGATGGCGAGCACATCGGGCGGCATGTCCGCGGGGCAGCCGGCACACAGCGTTCTGAGCTCCGCCGTGCTCAGGCCGGGGTAGCCGTCGGGCTTTTTGCGGTTTGTGATGACGAGCGCCGGAGACACACACGCACAGATCTCCATCAGGTTGCGCTGCGGCGCGCGGTTGGATACCGGCACATAGCAGGCGCCGGTCTTCCAGATGCCGAATGCGAGCGCGATGTGCGTCGGGATGTTCGGCAGCGCGGCAAGCACGCTCTTGCCGGGGCCGATGCCCTGACCGAGCAGGTACCAGGCAATGCGGTTCGAGAGCTCGTGGAGCTCCCGCCACGTCATGACGGACTCCTTGTTTTCCGGGGAAACATAAATGACCGCGGGCGCATCCGGCTTCACGCGGGCGATGCTCGCCAGCTGCGTGCCGGGTGTGAAAAAGCTCTCCGTCCCGGTATTGAAAATGTTAAAATGCTGCGTGCGCATCTCCATCACTTCCTGACAGCACTGAATTTGGCATACGCCGGTCCCGCCCGCCCTCAGCGGGCGGGATCAGCGGCTTTGGAAAATTACTTCGGCAGGTTGTTCGGACGGTAGCCGCCGTCGATCTGCAGGCAGACGCCGGTGACGTAGGACGCGGCGCTGGAGGACAGGAACAGGATGCCGTTGGCAATGTCCTCGGGCTCGGCAAAGCGCTTCATCGGGATGGTATCACCGACGGAGTCCTTGGCGAACTGCGGCATATTGGCGACCATGTCGGTGTTGACAACGCCCGGAGCGACCGCGTTGACACGCACGCCCCTGTCGGCGAAGGAATAAGCGACGGACTTGGTCATGGCGATCAGGGCAGCCTTGCTGGCGGGGTACGGCAGGCAGCCATAGACGCCGGCGACGGAAGCGGTATTGACGATGCAGCCCTTGGTCTTGAGCAGGTGCGGGATCGCATACTTCATCATGGTGTAGGGGCCCTTCATGTTCAGGTTGCAGACGGCATCCCACTCGGACTGCTTGAGCTTGGTCAGCCAGGTGCTGTTGTCGGTGCCGGCATTGTTGACGAGCACGTCCAGACGGCCCCACTTGGCAATGATCTCTTTGTACAGTTCCTGAACGGCCTTGTAGTCGCACAGGTCGATCGCCTTGGTCATGACCTCGTAGTCGGGGTTGATCTCCTTGAGCGCTGCCAGAGCCTTGGCACCGGTCTCTTCATAGTGGCTCAGGAAGTACACCTTTGCACCCGCAGCGAGAAAGCCCTTGACGGCCGCGAAGCCGATGCCGCGACTACCACCGGTAACAAGAACGACCTTACCTTTGAATTCGTTTTCAAACATGATTTTTGTCCTTTCTTAACGCAAATCTTTGACTTTTCCGGGGCTTTCCCGTCACCCCGGACACACACCAGCAGTTATGCTTTTCTTAAGGAACGATAATATTTTAACATTACCTGCGCCGTTCTTCCGGCCGATGCCTCCTGTTTTCCTATCGTAAAAAACGACAAAAAATCAGATTTCACATCAGATTTCGTGGCAAAAATGACAAAGCCCCAAAAGACGACGATTGCCGCTTTTGAGGCTTTGTCAACATATACTGTTTTTGGTGTTCAGTCCTTCGAGGACTCCAGGGTCTGATGGAAATACGTGCGCGGCATTTTCTCGGTCAGAATGCCCAGCAAGTCCATCATATAGCAAAAGCAGAGCTGCAGTTGATCGGGCGACTGCTTTTCTGTCTCGGTGAGGATGCCGTTCATGGCATCGTTCGCGATCTCGGCATACAGCCCGCTGAGCGCCACGACCGGCGGCTCCGACGGGACGTAAAACTGCTCGAATTTCATATACGGATTCGCCATCAGATAGACATAGGTGCCGCTGTTCATGCGGCTCTCGGCAATCTCGAGCACTTCGCCGTCATCCGGCAGATAGCGGTAGCGGTGGAACGGACTGAGGTTGATGAGCGTGTTCGGCCGCAGGCGGTAGTCCAGACCGTTGACCGTGAGTGTACCGTGGCCGCTGCGCACGAGCAGGAACGTCCCGTCGTGATTATTGACATAGAGCGTCGGCGCCTTGATCTTGCGCACGCACGCCTTGATATCGCTGGGCAGGACATTGTTGACAAAATAGTCATGCGCGCCGGCCAGGACGGCTTTATCGTCCTGCGTGCTGTCAAAGGCCGGGCCGGATGAACGTTCGTTAGCCATGCTGCTTCCTCCCCTGTCCTCTCTGTTTGCGGAACTCGCCCGGTGACATCTTGTTGAGCGCGTAGAACACGCGGCCCATCGTCCGGTCGGAGCCGAAGCCCGTTTCCATCGCGATATCGACCGTCGGCAGGTCCGTCGTCGTAAGCAGCGCCTCCGCATAGCGCACGCGGAACATAGACAGGATCTGCTTGTAGCTGGAGTTCAGGCGCGTCTTGAGCTGCACGCGCAGGATGTTCTCCGACGTGTAGAGATCGCGTGCGATCTTTTCGGCGTCGATCGGCTCGGACATATTTTCATACAGATAGCTGATGGCAGAAATAAGCGTCTCGCTCATGATCATGCCGCGGTAAACCCGGCCGTCTTTCCCGTCACTGAGCATTTCGTTGAGGTAGCCCTGCGGAGTCATGCCGGTCAGCGCTTTGAACCGGCGGAAAAACGTGATGCTCATGTGAAAGCCGGAAATGGACGACACATAGTCAAACGGCAGACTGTCATACAGGAAGTACGACATGGCCAGGATCAGGCGCATGCGGTTGACATACTGGCTGAAGTTCAGCCCCGTCGCGATGAGCAGCGCGTGGTTGAGCGCCGTCTCATCCGCGTCGGACGAAACCGCCTCCGCGACCGAGGCCGCCGTGAGCTCCGCCGTGCTGTGCGTGGCGATATAGAGGCTGGCGCGCCGGCCGAGCGGCATATCCATCGGCGAGTACTGATCCCTGCGCCGCGCAGCCGCGCGGTTATACAGCAGCTCGATCTTGCGCAGGAACGAACTGCGGATCACGGCCGAACCGCAGCTGTTTTTCGCACTCAGGTGCCGAAACTGTGCAAACAGCCGCGCGATCTCCTTGACATCGTCCCCGTCCGGCCCGATCACGGGCAGGCCGGTAACGATCTCGATCTCGCGCAGGTTCGTGATCTGATTAAACATATAGTAGCTCAAAAGCTGATAATCAAAGGCAGCGACCCAGATCTTGAGCGCTTCCCCGAATTCGGGACAGATCGTCAGCACCTGCGAGCACTGGATCCACGCAACGCAGCCCGGCTGTACAGGGAATTCCTCCCCATTGATGATGAAGCTGCCGCTGCCGCTGCGGACAAGCACAAAATAGCTGTCCACCTCCATGACGGGGAACAGCTCCTCACTGATGGTATGCTCCTGCAGCCGGAGATACTTGTCCGGCCCGCAGAAATACCCGCTGCGCGGTGTTTCGCAGAGTGGCCTGTTTTTTCTCTTCAACGTGTTTGCCCCCATTCGTGGTAACGATACGGCTTACAAACATACAACCGGCAATGTCTTTGTTTATAGATTAACAGCTTTTTGTGCAAAAAACAAGTAAATGAATTCCAAACTTTTCAACATTCTCCCCATTCTGTTACAAAAGAACACATATTGGCAAAAGGCCCGACGGTGTGCATCCGGCGGGCCTTCGCGCTGTGATAAGATTGAAAGGAGTAAGAGGATGAAAAGGAATAATAGCAAAGAGAATACAGTGACTTACAGCTCGTAACCGACGTGGAAGCCCTGATGCATGGCATCGCTGGACTGACCCGGCTTGATGGCGTCGCCGATGACGTGGACTTCCGGCACGAACGCTTTGAGCTCTTCGGACAGCGGATCATACTTGCGGGAGCCGAGGCCGAGGACAATGTAGTCAAAGCCCTTGAGCCATTCTTCCGTGCCGTCCTTGTGCTGGATCTTGACCTCGTGCTCGGTCACTTCAAGCACCTTGGAGTTGATGTAGCTCTTGACGCCCTCGCGGCGCAGGCTGGCGAGTGCAATGTTGCGGTTCGGCAGACAGACGCCGGTCATGAGCTGCGGCTGCATCTCAACGAGCGTGACTTCCACGTCGCCGATGCTGCCGGTGGTGGCAAAGGAGTTCGGGCGCGCGTCGGCCATGAGCATTTCGGCCGTCTCGCAGGCAACTTCGCCGCCGCCGAGGATGCAGACCGTGCCCTTCGGGATGGTGACCTTGCGGCTGAGAATATCATGGGTGGTGATGACCGGATAGTCACCGACGCCCTTGATGAAGGTCGGGATGAGCGGCGTCGCGCCGGTGGCGACGACGACGGCATCGGGTGCGAATTCCTTCACGTTCTCGACCGTGGCTTCCTTCTTGAACTCGAACTTCACGCCGGCCTTCTTGGCGCGGTAGTTCAGGTGCGTGAGCCACTTGCACATCTCCTGCTTGCCGGGAGAGACGACTGCCAGATTCAGCTGAACGCCGATCTGCTTGCCCTTTAAATCATCCAGGGATGCGATGTCGCTGTCCTCTGTTACGATAACAGACTGAACGCCGGTTGCGTAAGTGTCAGAAAAATCCACCTGAGTCTGACGGTCCTCGGTAACAGTCATGCCTGCTGCTGCGAAATCAGCTTTGCCGGACTGAACCTCCGGAATGATAGAATCGAACGCTACGTCGGTGATTTCCAGAGATGCTCCCATATCCTCGCAGATAGCGTTTGCAATATCTACGTC
>ERZ809114.1123-NODE-1123-length-12546-cov-3.742615_pt1 | contig 12546 bp, 5 predicted proteins | sample MGYA00520519_ERZ809114 | MGnify/ENA primary metagenome ERZ809114 (study PRJEB31570, sample SAMEA3212991) | Homo sapiens | biome: human-gut; feature: human gut; material: fecal | place: Sweden | collected 2011 ...
TTTATTTTTTTCATTTTGTCATTCCTTTAAAAAAAGCTCCTCTTCCTCACGGAAGAAGAGCTTTTCAACTTTTAATTATTTTACCTTGACAGTCACTTTAACGGATTTAGATCCGGATTTTACTGTTATTTTTACAGTACCTTTTTTCTTTCCAGTTACAACGCCCTTGGAAGAAACGGTTGCAATCTTTTTGTTGGAACTTGTATAAGTAACCTTCTGACGGGATGTGAATGGAGTTACGACTGGCTTCAGTGTCACTCTCTTTCCTTTCCGAACAGTTACATTTTTGGATACTGTGATTTTTGAGGTTTTTACTGCTGCTGTCTGAACTCTTACCTTAACGGTCTTCTTCAGTCCACTGGCAAGGGTAATCTGCAGTTTCGCAGTTCCACTCTTTTTGCCAGTGATCTTGCAGGTTCCGTTAGACTTGCCTCTTACTGTGAAGATCTTGCTATTGGAAGATTTCCAGGATTTTACAGAATCACCTTTTGCAAGTCTGGTAACTTTAAGTCCGGAAGTAGACTGTTTTACTTTTAAGGTTACAGTAGAAGCATTAAGAGTTGCTTTCGGTGCAAGCTTTTTACCTACATTTCTGGTTTCACTCTTATTGCATGCAGAGCATTTTCTGGTCTGAACTTCTGGTTTAAATACTGTAGCTGCTGCTGTTCTTTTCCAGTTGCTCCACTTATGGCCAGTTGCTTTGATTGTTTCCGTCTTTGTTTCGTTGCATCTGCTGCAGGTATAAGTAAGAGTACCATCTGCTGTACAGGTTGCTTTCTTGGTTACTTTGGAAACAAAATCATGTCCAAGTGCCGGAATCTCCTGTACATCCTCTTTTGCATCACAGATTGTACAGTGTTTACTCTTTTCACCAGCTTCGGTGCAGGTAGCTTCCTTATCCACTACATAATCTTCTGACCATGTATGTCCGGTTGCGAGAAGTTTATTTTCATCAGTTGGATAAGAATAATGCTCACCGCATACTTCACAAACGCCTACTTCTTTCCAACCATCTTCTGTACAAGTTGCCGCTTTTGCTTCTACTGTGTCAGCCTTACAATGAACAGCAATTGTATCTGCAATTTCAGCATCTTCTGAAGCAGTATTCCACTCTTCTTTGGTACCCGGATAGCATATTGCTTTTAAGTTCTCGCAGTCAAGGGCTCCATATCCTATAGTGATATCTTTATTGTTGAAAGCAATCTGCGTTAAACCAGAGCCTTCAAATGCACTTGCATTTATTACTTTAACATTAGAAAAATCAAAAGTTGTTAAAGAAGCGCAACCTTCAAAAGCAGAATAAATTACATTTTCTACCCCTGTTACATTACAAGAAGCTAAGGCACTACACCGTAAAAAAGTACTATCTGGTATTTCCGCAACTGGTTTTTCACATTGGAATGACACAAGATTTTTGCATTCCATAAAGGAATATTCACCCCAATTTGAGATTCCTTTTACAGTCACATTTTTTAAGGCTGTACACTTATTGAAAGCATTTTCACCGATTTCAACCTCTTCTTTGTCAAATACGGCTTGCTCTATGCCTGTTTCCTTTAAGCCCCTAATTTCCACACTCTCTATCTGATTCAAATTTATTTCTTTCAAATTTGAATCTTTCTCAAATGCAGAATCACCTATAGTTGTAACTGTAGAAGATAGTTTGACAGTTTTCAGATTTGGATAATCACCCAGTTTATTATTAAAATTGTATGCTCCAATTCGTGTAATTCCCTCGCCTATTTCTACATTTTCAACTTCTTTAGTCTTATTTCCCAGTGCTAATGCCCATTGTGCAGTACTACCCGATTGTTTATTATCTGGCAAAGCCGCTGTTCCTGAACATTTAAAATATAATGTTTTACTACTTTCATCATATTTAAAAGCAATGCTAGCTTCGTTATTTAATGACGTCCAACCATCATCTGTTGCTTCACCGTCACCTACGGCCAAAGCATTTTTGCTTCCATCATTAAAATCTTCCGCATCAAAATTACTAGAGAACTGTGAAATCTCAGAATTGTCCTCTTCTTCATCTGTATTCATTTCAGAAGTATCTTCCACAGATAAAGAAACTTCTGTTTCATCGCTATCTGGCTGTTCTGACAGCATATCTTCTGAAACTTCTTCTAAAACTTGGACTTCATTCGAAGAAGCCATTACCGGGCTTGCTGCAGTAAATGCCATTGTAAGGCTTAAAACAATAGCTAAATATTTTCTTTTCATCACTGATTGTCCTCGGCAGCCGGAGTTCCCCAAGCAAACTCAGAATGATCATAACTTAATACCATAGAAAAAGTATCTGTATCACTTAAATTCTCAGGAACAAGAGTCTCTCCTAATGTAGTATCTGGATATTTTGCAACATCATAATAAAGATTAGCGCCTTTATACCACATCCAGGAATCACCTTTCCAAATAGCTCCAATTGTGTTGCCAGCTGAATCTTTATTTACATTATGGTTCGCACCATTATTTTCCCATGAAAAGGTTTTATAAGCAACGGATGTTAAATAATTTCCATTCCATGTAGTTTTCAGCCCGTTGTTCTTAGCTTTCTCAAGAGCTGCTTTATAAGTCATACCAGAAGTTACACCTTTTACTTTTACCACTGGATTCAAGCCGAACGGATTCGGTGTTACTGTTCCTTCGTAAGTGTTTGTTGAACTAGTCTGTGTCCACTGTCTTACATAAACGTTCATAGTTGCTGCGGATGCCATTACGCTGGAGCTTAATGTCATTGCGGATGCTAATGCTAATGCTGCTAATTTTTTGAATGTTTTTCTCATTTTGTTCTCTCCTTTTCTTTTTGAATACTCATTTCTTGTAGTTCCTCCTTAGGACAGCGGTTTCTGTCCCATACAGATCACGAGTCTGGACCTGCCTTTCTCCTCCTCTCCCGTATTGGGAATATCCTGGTGTTCTGAGATGTGATGGTAACGTGCGGTTTTCCTTGTAAAAAAATAAGCCGCACCCTACGCATGGCACGACCCAGTCACAAAATACCCGTGCCGCCCTGAAACCGAGGGTTGATACACAATATCGTAGGGATAGACCTGACTTGTAGCTTTTGCTCATCACAGTAGCGTTCCTGTGTCGGATTTTCACCGAACTTCCTATACATGAGTCTTTGACGAACCACTCATATATAAAATCTCTACAATATTACCTTTCTTATAGAATAACTTTTTTTCCATATTTTGTCAATCATTTTGTCTTGAAATAGCAGAAAACGTCATATATTTTTATAAACAAAACTCGAGAAAAATCGACATTTTTCTTCTCAATTTTAAAAGTAGTCGTAACTAACATCACTTTTCTTTCTTCTTTTTTCTGCAATCATATTTCCATCAAAGTACCATTTTACGCCATTCCTGCAATAAAAAAAGGCCTTTCCGGATAGACCATGATTGTTCCTGTCCATCCAGAAAGACCTGAAAAATAAAATGTTATATTTTTTAGAAATTATCCATTAAATTTCTGCAAACTTTTAAATAAAATCATGGGTTTCGTTTTCCACAAACTCCCCATCTAAGAAAGCAAGATCATCTCCGGCTTCCTGTACTTCTGCTTCCTCGTCAGAATATCCTATCTGCCCACCTTTCTCTTCCTGCCTTTCACACCATACGGCCAGACGTTTGGAGGCATCTGTTCCACAGGTAGAAAGCAGAAGCGTTGGAACTTCCTCCTGCGTTCCAAGTAAGAAAGCATCTCCATCTGCCGCTGTATACTCGCATTTTACGATCACAAAGATCCATACCCCTTCATCCGGAAGATACAGATAGAGGATATGGTTTTCTTTTAAGAATTCATCGTCAAGGAAATTTCGAAGTCCGCGGAACATGCTGCCATCTTTCATATTGTGGCCATAAATGATGTTCTTGTCATCAGAAAAATCGGCATTGTTATCGGAATCCAGGAAAATGGCCCCTGCCACATGTTCTGCCTTTTTAAAAGTATGTGTCAGGTAATAGGAGTCATCATTTCCCTGGACTACCGGGTAATCAATGCTGGTATCCGGGATCCGGATCCATGCAACGATATCCGGATTGATCTTTTTCAATGCCCTAAAATCAACCACGGTCTGTTTCCCATCGCTTCCGTCTGTTCCTTCTGTGTGGTCATCCTCATCTGTTTCCTTGACGTATGTACGCAGGTCTTCATATTCCTGCACACCTTCCCGGTACATAAAGTAAATGCCAAAACCGGTACATACGCAAAAGCTGAGTACCATCAGGCAGACTGCCACGATCATGATTTCTTTTATGTGTCTCATACAAACCTCCGATTATTCTTCCTGGAAAAAGGGCTGCCGGTAAATCGAGCAGCCCTGAACCGTATTCCTTAATTTCCTTTTTTCTTCTTATACCAGATCACGCCGCCAATGCCGCAGGCAGAAAGGACTGCCAGAAGGATCGGAAGCCAGATGTTGGTGCTGTCCCCTGTTTTCGGGCTGTTTCCTGTCGGTGTGCTGCCGGAAGGGGATTTGGTGTTTTTGATCTCTTTTACGATCTCGATCACCTTGGTTTTTCCGTCTTTGTATTCAAAGCGGATCTCTTCTTTTTTGCTGCTTAATTCATAACCATTTGGTGCTTTGGTCTCTACCAGGATATATTTCACGGTTTTCTCTACTTTTCCATTTTTATAAGTAGCAATCGGAATCTTGCCGCTTTTCGCTGTTCCGGTCTTATCCGTTACCAGTTTTTCTACGACTTTTCCGCTTTCCTTTTCACGCAGTTCAAATTCTGCTCCTGAAAGGGCTGACTTACTGGTGGAATCGGTCTTTTTGATGACCAGTTTTCCATACGGATGTGCGTCCTTCATTTTGACTTTCTGGACTTTTCCAGTATCTTTTACCGTAAATTTCACATCTTTCGCAATGAGGTATCCATCCGGGGCCTGCTCTTCACGAAGGGTATATTCGCCTACCGGAAGTTTTTCGACCATATGCGGTTTATCCGTGGACGTCCAGCTTTCAACTTTCTTTCCATCTTTATCCAGGATGATCAGTTTTGCTCCCGGTACCTCACTGGAATCCGTAATGTCTTTCTTGCTGATTTCCACTTTGGTCACATCATCAAGCATCTGGTGTTTCTGTACTTCTTTTGTGTTTTCGACGGTAAATTCAATACTTTCCGCAGTCACATAACCATCTGCCGGCTTTGTTTCTGTCATCTTGTATTTCTTTCCTACGATAAGGCCCTTGATGATATGTGCTTCCTCTTTGGATACCCATTCATCCACCGTATTTCCATCCTCATCTGTTACCTTTAAGGATGCTCCCGGAAGTTCTTTTTTGTCCGTCAGGTCTGCTTTGGAAAGTTCTACCGTAGTCTGTTCATCTTCAAAGGTGAACGCATACTCTGCAACACTGGTTCCACTGCCCTGGTACTCAAAAGTGAATTCCTGCGGTTCCTGGTCTGTCACATAGCCATCCGGGGCGGCAAGTTCCTTAATGTAGTACCTGCTGTCAACCGGGAGATCTGCAACAAACTGGATCTTTCCATCCTCATCTGTGGTCTTCAGTTCGATCAGGGTGTCTTTCGCAAGGAGTACTTTGCCTTTTGAAGATACGATGTCGTCTGCTGCATAGAGGCCAAAGATTGCCCCGGAAAGTACTTTGTCACTGTCCTTTTCTTTTTTCAGGACTTCCACCTGTACCCTCTGGCGCGCATTCTGCCAGTCGGCACTATAAGTAACCAGAGGTGTATCCTGGTCACGGTATGTAAGATCCACATATCTTGGTTCATTATCCAGAACGTAGCCATGTGAGGTCTCTTTTTCCACGATGTAATAACGTCCAAGCGGGAGGTTATCCATCTGTGCGATTCCATTTCCATCTGTTGTAATGGAGCCGACCAGTTCATCTGCCGCATAATAATCTGCACTTACCCCGTCTGCTGCACGGATGGCTTCTGCCGCGTAAACATTGAAGGTTACATCAGTCAGGTTTCCGGTCACATAGTTGAACAGGTGCTCGATCATGCCTTTTGCATTGTCAAGAAGGGATACGCTGTCTAAGAATTCCCCTTTCTTGTTTACCAGAAGTCTTGCTACCGGGACTTCATCTTCCATTTTGACTTTCTGTACTTCTGCAGTATCAGAGATCGTAAACTCTACGTCTGTTGCACGTAAGTAGCCATATGGTGCAAGCTCTTCACGCAGAATGTAAGTTTTTCCAACCTGAAGTCGCTTGATCACATGTGGGGAATCCTTTACAGATGTCCAGGAATCGATCACGTTACCGTCCTTATCCAGTACACTCATGGAAGCCCCGTCAAGTTCTGTTCCGGTCGTGATATCTGCTTTTGTTACTTCTACCGTTGTCGGCCGGTTTTTCTTCACGGATTTTAATTTGATCGTTTTTACGTCCTGGCCCTGGTATGTGGCATCAAATTCCAGGATCTCATCGGAAGATACATAACCCGCCGGCGCCTGCAGCTCTTTCACATAGTATCTACCAAGCGGAAGATCCAGCGTAAACGCTGCCTTACCTTTTTCGTTGCTTGTGATCTCCTGAAGCAGTGTATCTGCTTTTACGATCACCTTGTCGCCGGAAGAAATTGCTTCTTTATTGTATAATCCAAAGGTTGCACCTTTTAAAACCTTTCCGGTCTCGGCATCCTGTTTTTCCACACTCAGCTCTACTTTCTGGCGTTCATTGGAAAATTCCAGTTTTTCTTCGATCTCCGGTGTGTTCTGGTCCTTATAGATAAAAGATACTTCCTGGCTGTCTGGATTTAAGACAAATCCGGACGGTGCTTTTGTTTCTTTCACACGGTATTTTCCAAGCGGAAGGTCTTTGATCACAGCTTCCCCATTTTTATCGGTGGTCACTGTTTTTACCAGGGTATCCTTTGCATAGATCACGTGACGGTTTCCCTGCTCATCCACCTGATGATCCGGTGTAAAAATATCTTCTGCTGCGTAGATTTCAAATTCTGCCCCTTCCAGGGAAGTTTCTTCGTATACAAAATCCTTTTTAAAGGATTTTAAGATTTCCCCGGATTTATGGATCACCAGTTTACCCTTGACCGGATGGTTTTCATAGGTCACGGTAATGATGGCATCCCCGCTGACAGAATCCATCTGATAAGCTGTATTCTTGTCAACTTTGATCTCCACATACTGGGTATTCTGAGTGTAGCCATCCGGCGCGCTCACTTCCTCGATCCTGTAATTTCCGCATTTTAAGGATTCCGGAAGGATCAGGTAACCATTTTCGTCCGTAAAATAGGATTTATGGACAACCGTATTTGGATAGGTCGTTACCTGTTCCACATACTTTTTCGCATCCAGGTCATACACTTTGAATTCCGTATTGGCAAGGAGGACCGGCTGTTTGGTCTCATCATCCTGTTTCACGATCTTAAGCTTTGCTTTGAACTCATCGTCCAAAAGGACTCTCCATACCTGCGGTGTGCTGCTGTTCTCGGTTACGGTTACGATAAAATCATCTACCGGCATAAAATTATGCGGTGTTGTAGTCTCACGGACAATGTAGCGTCCATAAGGAATCGGGATGCTGCACGCATAGCCGCGTTCATCGGTAAACATTTCTGTTTTTCCGTCTTCCGTAAGAACGATCGGGGTCGCATTTGTAAAGTCATAGCTTCCATCGTCTTTTACAGTCAGGCTGCTGATCAGATAGGCAGAGAATCCGGCACCTTTTAAAAGATCCGCATCGGTCTTATCATTATCCGCTGCTTTAATCAACTGGAATGGCTGTTTGATCACGTCTTCTTTGGAAACGGTATTTCGTTTTACCGTCTCTACCTGGTCTCCTTCGTAGTCACAGTTTACATCATGCTCCTCTTCGTCCAGAAGATAACCTACTGGAGGCGTGATCTCCTTCAAATAATACTTTCCAAGATACAGGTTGCTTACGCTTGCTTTTCCCTCTTTATCGGTCGTCAGGGTAGCTACCTGCTCGTCCTTTTTATAAAGGACTCCGCTCCTGCCATCCGGATGGTTAATGTCTTCCCTTGCATAGAGCCCGTAAATGGCTCCTTCAAATACGGCATCTCCCTGTGCGCTGTTTCCTGTCTCGCTGTCTTCTTTTACCAGGTCGATTGTTGCATTTACACGCTTATTTGTAAAGGTATGGCTAAAGTTTACCTTTTCTTCCTTATCATTGGTGAACTTAAAAGTGAAGGTGTAAGTATCCTCACTGTTTCTAAGGTAAAGTTCCGGTGCCTGGATCTCCCGGATGCTGTAGCTGTAATTAATCGGAAGTTCTGCTTTATAAGAAGCTTTTCCATCGGCTCCGGTCGTTGCTTTTTCGATCAGGGTTCCTTTGGGAACAACGGTCTTACCATCAACTTTGATATCTTCTGCTGCATACAGCCCGTAAATACCTCCGGAAAGCGGATTTTTGGTCTCTTCGTCCTGCTTTTCCACACGGACCGCAGTCTTCTGGCATTCATTTAAAAATGTTGCACTGCCAGTCTGCACTTCTACGGTCTGGCCTGCATATACAAGCTCAACAGTCTTGGACTCTCCTTTGCATACATAATTATCCGGAGCTTTCGTCTCGGTTACTGTGTAGGTGCCAAGATAGAGATCCTTTAACGTAACGCTTCCGTCATCTCCGGTAACCAGATTATCCTTGACAAGTGCACCTTTTTTATAGATGAGGGTGCCATCTGCCGCCTTGATATCTGCACCTGCATAAACACTGTAAACGGCTCCTTTCAATTTCCGTTTTTCGTAGGCAAAGGTCACACCATCTTCCGTGACGGTCGCTCCGGTAAGCACTTCTCCTTCTTTATAAATGGTGAGTGCACCTTTTTGCTCTTTATCCGTTAAGTTCTTGGAAGCGGTCTGCCCTACGACCAGTTTTACCCCATAGGCTTTCGTATCCAGCACATAGCCGGACGGGCCTGAAATCTCACGAAGGTAAACGGTATCCTGTGTTTTGGTGATCTTTACTTCGGATTCCCCTTTTGCATTTGTTGCCGGCATTTTTTTGATAAGTTTCGTGCAGGCTTCATCTGCATAGATGCCGTAAACGGCACCTGCAAGGAGCGCGTTGCTTCCCTTATCTTTTTTGATGATCTTGACCGTTGCTTCATCCGGCCAGTCTACCTCCAGGTTCAGCTCCAGTGTATCTGTATAATATCCAAAGCCGATATCCTGGCTGTTCGCCAGCTTTAAGAGCATGGCATGGAAATTAAGCGGATAGTTGGATGTGATCGCATATTTTCCTTTCAGGCTTCCAATATTCTGGGTGGTTGCTTCCAGATGGAATTTTTCACCGCCCTTTACGCTCACATTTCCGGTCCCGGTTTTTCCTGTCGTCTCATTTACAAGGGAGACCCCGTTTTCCAGATGGACCGTGATCACAAAAGCTGCATTTGCCTTCCATGTGAAGGTCGGGCTCTGGTTTCCATTTGCAGAAGCACTGAGCCCAGGTGTCAGCTCCATAGTCGTTGGATCCGGCATCTTTGCAAGGGCTGCCTTGATCTCTTTTAACATGTTTTTGGCAGTTGTCGAAAGGGATCCGCCAAATCCGGATTCCCCGTCATATAAATAATCGACCAGATAATGCTGCATTGCACGGGTCTCGGAGGAACAGCCGTATTTTTCCATGATGGATTTGATATTATAGCCGTTGAATGTGCCGCCCCATCCGGGACCGCCATATCCGTAAAACATGGCCTTCCTTAAATAACGGTCATCGCCGCCTTCATCCAGTTCGACCATATTTTTATAAGTCGTTCCACTTGGCGGGGACTGTTTACTGTGCTGCATGCAGTATGCATAGACGGTATAAGTCTTTCCGCCTGCTTTGTAACGGATATACTTATAGGAATCATTTCCGCCCTGTCCCATAACAGAATCAAAAGGATGCAGTTTTCCATCTGAATAATAGTAATAGGTATTAGCTTCAATGTCTGTTGAATCATCCCACAAGTCTCCATCGGAAGCTGCCACGGTACTAATACCGCCCTCAGCCTGGTCATATAGCACACTTAATGCAACATCATCTTCCGGCATCTCAAAGCTGAAGGAATTTGTTCCCTCATCGTAGCTTACTTCTGCATACAGAAGATCTTCGGTATTCTCTGTCTGGTTTGCTTCGACAAGACTTGTTCCCACTGCGATCAGGCTTCCCTGCGGGATATCACCGGAAAAGTTGACCGTCTCCCCCGTCTGGTAACGTCCGTCCTCGTGGTCCAGTTCAATATTGAATTCATTTCCCTGTACGATGTCAACCTGATGGCTTCCATCCTCTGTTTCCTCATCGGAAAATCCTTCTGCTTCCTCTTCTTCTGGCTCCTCCGTTTCTTCCGGCTCTTCCAGAGTTTCCGGGGCATCTTCCGGGCTTATGGTCGGGAGGACGGGGTCTGCCTCCGGTTCGTCATCGCCGCTTTCCTGTTCCTGACCGCCATTGGATCCGTCTGTTTCTGCTTCCCTTGGTGTCACAGTAATGTTTCGGGCAACCAGATAGGCTTCCCCGGATGCGGGCGTAACAAGATATACGCATTTATAGGTCCCCGCATGGTTATAATCAAATACAGTCCCGTCTTCCATTGCTGCTTTTTTCAGTTCCACATGGTCTCCGTCAGAGAGTTTCAGTCCTGTAAAATCATTCTGGATATCAAAGGCTTCCCCTTCGGTAACCATAAGCGCAAGTTCCGGATTAGCAACGGTTTCCTCGATCAGTTCCTCCTCGCTTTTCTCCGTCTGCGTTTCTGTCTGTGTTTCTGTCTGTACCTCGATCTGCGTCTCGCTCTGTGCGGAAACGCCTCCCACCTCAGCGGCGGATACTGCAGAAGCTCCCGTCTGCAAGAGCGTAGTGCAGCACAGAGCAAAAGCCATCGCACCCGCCATCCATCTTTTCTTCCAGTTTTTTTCCAAGTGCACGTTCTCCTTTCATGATCGCTTTTTTCCCTGCAGTTTTCTTTTGGTCCGTCTCTTATCTGCATCGCTTTCTCCTTTCTTCCGGCTTTTTCAGCCAGATAAAAAGGAAACTGAAAAAAATTCCAGTTTCCCTTTTATCTGACCAAACCATTTTATGCCGTCTTCCTGTTTCCTTTTTCCTCTTTTTGAAGGATCCAGTCATCCACGCCTTTGTATTGTTCCATCCAGGTACCGGATGCATCGGTATCCCAGGTGACTCTTTTGCAGGATACATTCAGTTCCTCACAGATCTCATATAGTTTTATACAGCCTTTTCGGATCATGTCCCGCTTTCTGCGCTTTCTGGGGCATTCTCCATGATACAGATAAATTCCATGTTCACATTGCCGGCACGCACTTTTTTCATCGTGCTTACAGGACAATTCCATCATTTTATCCATGTCGTAACATTCGTAAACTCTTTTTAACCCCTGCTCTTTCAGTTTTCGCAAGACAGTTTCCAGTCCTTTATGATTGGAGACTCCAGGGACTCCGATATAAGGATTTCCTGTACACATCCATGCAATCTCTGCCTTTAAGATCCCTTCCGTTACGTAAACCGTGCCATCCTTTATTTTTCCAAACATTCCTGCCGGGCTACCGCTTGATGTGCCTTTTTCTAAACCGCTGCTGGTAAACCAGAGGTACTTCCGTTCTTTTAAAGGAATATCCAGCCGGATCTGGAATCCTATGATCCGTTTCTTCCCATCCCGGACCGGGCAAAGATACCCGTTATTCTTCCTATAAAAAGCAGCTTCCCAGTCACCATCCCGGTTGATGAAAAATCCAGGAACCCCATCCAGGCGAAATCCCTTTTTTAAGAGCTTTCTGGCAATGGCCACGGAATTCTCCTCATCCGTACTTAAAAAACCTCGTTCTTCCATCTGTCTGACCTCATTTAACGTCAGCCCACGTAGGAGGAGGTTCCTCCGGTGTGTTTCCTTAAGCTTAAGAAAAGTGAGCATTTCCTTATATACATGGTCCCGGTAATCCCATTCCTCTTCCGTAAGGGAAATGCGTTTCTTTTTAGAAACGATAGAAACGAACCCATTTCGTGTCGTGGACTGCTGTCTTTTATCCGTTCCAGGAAAAGAAAGTGCCTGCTTTATCTCCCGGTAGGCTTCTTTATACCGGTTTCTCCCGTAAATGCCGGATAGTTCCGCATACAGTGTCAGCATGTTTCCGGCTGCCCCGCAATGGTAGCAATGGTAAACATTTTTCAGTTCTCCATTTTTGCGGATGCAAAAACTGCATTTTCCTCTTAAATCCCCGCAAAAAGGACATTCCACCGGAAATTCGTCCTGGTAAGAATCACTCAGGCTTCGGATTGACAAAAGATCTGCTACTTCTGCGATCGTAAACGATTCTCTGGCATACATGCCTTCCTCCTTTTCATAAAAGATGGCCCCGTTCCCGGAGCCACCTCAAACTATTTCTCTGTTTTCAGGCTGCTTTTTGCATTTCCTTTTCATGATCCAAAAGAATCTTCGCAGCTTTCTGTATTTCCTGATTCTGGCCTTTGTAACGCTGTACCAGCCATTTGATCGTCTGGTAACCTCTGGCATCCTGCATCATTTCCCCAAGAGGGGTTCCGGCATAGACACCAAAATTGCAGATAACCTTTTCTGCCCATTTCACTTC
>ERZ809114.1135-NODE-1135-length-12449-cov-8.568178_pt1 | contig 12449 bp, 18 predicted proteins | sample MGYA00520519_ERZ809114 | MGnify/ENA primary metagenome ERZ809114 (study PRJEB31570, sample SAMEA3212991) | Homo sapiens | biome: human-gut; feature: human gut; material: fecal | place: Sweden | collected 2011 ...
GCGGCATAACCCCTTTAACCTGCACTATTTTCGACCCTAGTTTTACAGCCCTAAATTCCCCGGTTTTGAGGTTCCAAAATGCTCATTAAAGCTGCCATTCCCGGCGGTTTCCGTTATTTTTCTCCAAATTGGCTCACACAGGGCAGAACAAGTGCTGGTCGGTCACTTTATCCACTTTTGTAAAACAAGGGCACAAATCGGCTCACGGACGGTCACAGGGGGGATTTGCTTTTCCTTCTCCCTGCTTTCCAACCGCCACTCTTCTGCCATTACTCATTCTGCGCAGACATTCCGGCAGATGCTCCAGTGCCTCTCGCAGTATTTTTATTGCTTTTCTTGATGGCTGCCGGAACATCTCCCCTGCTGTCGATGTATTCTCTCACGGCCTGGGGAACATATTTTTCATACATTTTTCCCAGCACTTCGTTCAATTCAGACTCAAAGTCTGCATCCTTTTTTCCCATGTACTGCTTGATCGCATTCAGCTTTTCCTCTTCATACTTGATGGTTACCACTGCCTGTTTCATGTTCATCTACCTCCGTATTTCCAAATAATTTTTATATCTTTTTCTGCAACACACAGCTTGGAAAGACCTCCTGCTGTATCACATTTCCTGTATCATCCCATTGGTTTCGTTCTGACTCTGGGACTCCAGATAATTCATCCACGAATCTTTTTCCACGCCAAACAGACCATCATGGGAAAGGATTTCATCTTTTGTTTCCAACGTAGCTTCGGCTCCGTCATCATACAATTTATGTAATACCAGCTCTGTATCCAGCAGTTCTAATGCCCTTTCCTTCGTAAGCGGAAGCATGCCATCCCATGTATATCCATAGGCATGCATCTCTTCCATACTTACCTTGTCAGGCATCAAAAATTCTTCCTGTGATGCCACCACACGGGATAAGGTCTGCGTATCCCTGCTGTACTGATATACTTCGTCCGATAAAATTTCAGTCGGGAGCAGTTGTGTACGGTTCACCTCTTTTACCATTTCACGCAGCGTATCAAAGTCTGTATCTTTCCCCTTCCTTAACAAAATACTTTCATGGATAGAGGATGGTAAAACAACCATGTCCCCGCCAATCTCTTCTGCTATCCTGCTCATGACTTCCTTGTCGAACATATAAGCAGCGCCATAGTGTTTATCCTTATTAGTGAGGACATACATCTCAATAAGTTCTGCACCTTCCGGTATTTCATTATAGCCAAGGGAACGTAATATATTGCTCATGGAAGCAAACTCCGGCGGAAAATAGTTATGCATATTGTCCCACGCTACTTCCTTTAATGTTTTTTCATCGATTCCTCACATTTCCAAATGGTTATTATGGACTAATACACTTCCCTTTTCGCCATTGGGAAGCTCCATATTGACTCTGTAAAGAAGTGCCAGATCTTCTCTCAGTTCATGCGGTACCTTCTCCAGTAATTCCTGATTCATCCCGGCATTCTGTACCACAACAAAAATGCTGTTCTTTACCTTATCATACTGAAAACTTTCGACAGGAAATTCGCTTACCTGCTCCATACTTTTCATGTACATGTCTGCTATTTTCTGTAAAATGTCATCCATCCTGACTCCATCTGTATAGGCCTGATAGTATGGCTCCAGATAAATGACAGGTACAATATTGCTGTCTCCCTTGATGGAAAGTGCATCCAAAACCACATCATTGTTCTTTCTCTGCTTCGTAATACCAATCTCATGCACACTATAATCCTGTGGCAAAAACTCTTTGATATGGTCTGCCACATACTGTTTAAAGCCTTCATAATTCATAAGTTTCTTACCTCCTGTTCTCTACATGCTCATGGACATACCGCCAGTCTGCTCCTGTTCCGGTTCCTGCTCTTCTGTCTCCGAATCCTGTTCTGCTCCGTTATTTTCCTGCTCTAAAACAGTCTCTCTTGCGGTCTGCTGTCTGGTACTGCGTCTTCCCTGTCCTCTCCCCTGTCTTGCGTTTCCGGCTTCATTCTGGGCAGGCTCTTCCGTCTGGGGAATCATCTTGCTTTCCACAAATTTTCTGACCTGCTGGGGCACACTTTTCTCATAGGTCTTATCCAGATGCTCCCTTAACACCTTCTCCACAGTGGTATCATTTTCCTTTAAGAAAAACTCCAGTGCCTCCATTTTTCTTCGGGAAACCCGATCTTGATTTCTCTCTCTGCCATTTCTCTTTCCTCCTACATCTTCATCTGCATGACATCCGTCTGCGTTTCCTGCATGTCCTGATACTGTCTGATGATTTCCTGTGCGAACGGCACAAAAGCGGAATATCTTGCATAAGCCGAACCCTCACTTTCCACCAGCACACCCTCATCCATGCCCTCTCCGGCTACCAGAAGACAGTGCCATACACCATCCTTTTCATACATCAAATCCACGTTCTCTTTGATAAAATCATGCTCCTTCATGAGATGCTGTGTGAAGTATGCGTACTGTTCGGACGGCAAGGTAATGACCTTTTCCACCTGAAATTCTTTAGTATCTATCTCCGGCTCCTTTCTCATAAAAACTGCTCTCACGTTCCCTCCTTTCCGCAGGAGAAGTTTTCTCCTGCAAAGCAAAACAGATGCCTTTGGCATCACAAAAACTACCGTGGTCTGCCATACAACACCTGTTTATCACTGTCAAATAAATTCCGATGTACTACTTTTCCTTTGGAATAGGATGCATCCACTACCATTCCATTTCCTGCATAAACACCCACATGGGTGATGTTCATAAATCTCCCGTTTGGCTTATGGCTCCAGAACACAAGGTCCCCCGGCTGCAAATCCTCCTTTGCAATCGTAAGGTTATGTTCCACCATGTACCTTCCCTGCTCTGCCGCAGTTCCGGGTATGGTGATTCCAGCCTGTCTGTAACACCACATGGTCAGATAGCTGCAGTCCGTATAATTTCCTTTGCCACGATAGGTCTGGGAATAGGGATGCCCCAGCCTTGACAGGGCAAGCTCCACTACCTTTCCTCCCACCTCGCTTGCAGGCAGATCATAATAAGTAACATCGCCACCGCCATGCCAGTTGCTCCAGTCTTCAAAGTCATCCCCTTCCATCGGTGCGGTGGTATTGTATTTTGCCAGATACCACACATTCACAGCATTAGACTGCTGTTCATAGGTGAGGGACTTTCCATAATCCCTGCTAATCTTTTCAAACAGCTCTACCTTATCCGTGACCGCCACTGCCACCACATAGGTTTCTTCACTCTCACTGCCATCCGGGTTTTCTATGGTTCTAGTTCGTTCTTCATAATTCACAAAGCACTCCGCAAACCGCTGGTAATCAGAGGCATCCAGCCGGACCCTGTCGGCGCCGAAATACAGAGAATAGAACACGGCTTTGACCAGATAACGGTCTGTAAGCTCTCCTTCTGTCATGCTGTCGATTTCTCCAAGAACCGTATCCAGTTCCCCGAAGCTTTCCTGCATCTGGCCGATATATTCCCGGTAGTCAGCAGGCATACCGGAGGGAATGTTTCCTCCTTCAAATGCCAGACGGACAGCAGACCGGTTATGATCTGCCCCGCCAGATGCGATGCTTAAGATGCACACGATAATCAGGATAAACGGCAGACACAAAGCGGCAATTACGGAAGCGATTCCAGTCCAGACCTTTTTATTGGTACCCACTGCAATGGCGGCTTTGGCAATCATTGCAGCAGTTGTTGGTTCCATGGGTTCACCTCCATTCCCTCACAAACAGGTTCTCTTTCTGCCAGTTCCTTGCAATGGGATACACTCTCAAGCAGACGGTTTACATCAAAGCCTGCCTCCAGATATCCGGTTGTGATGGTTTCCAGATAGGGTACCGATGGCATTCCGATTTCATGTCCCTCATTCATGGTATAAGCCATGATGGATTCTGAGCCTTCTTCTGTCTGCACTTCCAGATTCACCTTGCCATAAAGCCTCGGATATCCTTCGTAAATATCCAGATTTCTTTCATCCTCCGGTCCAATCTCCCAGATAAGAACAGGAACACCGGCTCCCTTCTTTGGTTCCACCGTTGCCACTGCTGACTTTGGATATCCCCGGAACAGTAACTCATGATCCCTGATTTCTCCCGCTCCGATTACCTTTGCCGTGGGACATCTTCTTGCCATCTGCTCCAGATTCAGATTGGAGCCGTAAGCGATATATTTCTTTCTCTTTTCCATTTCTCTCTGCCTTTCTTAAAATCTCTGATTGTTTACATGGTCATATGCATTCCCTGTGACTCTTCTTCCGCGCCTTCTTCTAGCCGGAGGTTCTCTGCCTCCGCTGTCTGATTTGACTCTTCTTTTTCCTTTTTTGCTTTCAGCCTTTCCTTTTGTCTCTCTGCCTGTTCCGGGTTCTTCCATGCAATCCCGCCCTCAAGATTCTCCAACAGGAACTTACGGGCGGTCTTAAATTCATCCCCGATCATTCCCAGACGGAGAAGCCATGTGCGGAAGGTATATTTCTCGTTGGTGCTGGTTGTCTTGATACGGCTGGCACTGCTCTGGTTTAACGCCTGTGCAGAGATGGCAAGGCAGAGCTGTATATAGGTCTTGATTTTTCCTGCGTGGGTAGTGGAATTAAAGAGCCTAAACTCAATGGTTCCCTTCTGGAACACACTGTGCAGGTTCAGACAGTGGTATCTGCTCTCATGGTAATGCCTGTTTCTGCCATCCCTTCCCCGGTACCAGATGTTGCTGACTTCCTCTATGGACTTTGGTTTTTTCTGGTTCAGTTCCTGCAAAAAACTTTCCTCCACTTTTTTGCAGTATCTGTGTTCCCTCTCCACATCTACCTGCAATGCTTTATAAATCAGATCCTCCTTGCAGTACATGATGTTTGTAATGTTGCGGAGTGTTCTTGCCGTATAGGGTGCTGCATTCACATGAACATGGATACCGGCATTTTCCCCGGCTATGGCTCCTGCGTGTCTTAACTGCCGTACCAGTTCCTGAATCGTTGGGATATCTGCATACTCACAGATGGGGGATACAAATTCCACCTTGTACTCATCACCGGCAGAACCGCCGCCCTTTTTCACTGCAACAATACTGGAGTCATACATGACCTTCCACTTTCTTCCCTGTTCGTCCCTGACACTGTATTCCTCATAATAGCCGCCATCGTAATGGGGTTCCTGCCCCAGATACTTTCCAATTACCTCTGCCGCCCTTTTTCTGGTAAGACCGGTCAGTTCTATTTCAATCCCGAATTTCTGCTCCCGTAAATCCATCGACATTCCCGCTTAGCGGCCTCCTGCATTACCAAACAGCTTCTCCTTATATTCCGGTGCATGGACCATCAGGTTGTATCTTTCGTTGCCGCACTTATAGAGGCACACACCTCTCTGGGGATAACGGATCAGGTTGTACTCACTCTTCTCAAGCTGCAGGGTATCGATGTAAAATCTGGCATCGATATTTCCGGCATTGAATAAAAAGGCATGTGTCGGAATGGAAAACAGCGGTTTTGTATATTCTCTGATACCGTCAATATTAAAGTCCTCCAGATTCTGGCTGGCGAGAATGACTGCACTTTCCTTTTTACGGACACGTTTCATGAAGTTGCGGATGTATTCCACCGCTGTCAGGTTAGTCAAGAACAGATAAAACTCATCGATGCTGGCGGCAGTATATCCATTGGTAAGCAGTTCATTGGACATGTAGGAAAGAATGTTAAACAGCATGGCATCCTTCACATTTCTGCTTGCCTGCAGCAGCCCTTTAACACCGAATGTCAGGAAGCTGCTGTCCGTGATGTTGGTATGTCCGTCAAAAAATTTGGACTCCGCTCCTTTACACATGGAGTGAAGTCCTAAACAGATCTCCTGCAAAAGCTCTGCGGTATACAGTTCTTTCTTCTTGGCATCGTAGTGCCTGTATTCCTCTTCCATCAGATCATAAAGATCTGAAAGGATGGGGTAATCCGTAGGTGTCAGCTTACTAAAGTCCGTATCATCCCGGATATTCCACTTCTCATACAGCTTTCCTAACATGATTTCAATGGTATCAATCTGGCTGTCCGTGAAATTCTTGTAGGTACCAAAAAAGTCCTTTAAGAAAGAGATGTGCTGGCTTAATCTGGAGGAACAGCGGAATGTATAAGGTGCATCCGTGTCCTCCGGGCTTCCGTTCTCATCCCAGGTCTTTGGCTCCAGCACGTTGATGATATACTCTCCGCTCATCAGATCCACAAAGCATCCGCCCAGATTGTTTGTAAGGTCTATGTATTCATGCTCCGGATCAAGGCAGATGACCTTCATGCCGGATTGCCTTAAAATGGTCAGTATCAGCTTTAACAGATAGGACTTTCCCTGTCCGGAGTTTCCAAGGATCAGGATATTGGCATTTGTCTTGTCATCGGCTCTCTGGTTAAAGTCCACAATGACATTGCTCCCAAACTTATCTCTGCCGATATAAAAGCCATTCTTATCTGTCTTGCCGGAATAGTTAAAGGGGAACAGATTTGCCACACTGGAGGCAGGGAGTGCCCGTTCAAACTGCTCTCGGAACACATTTCTTCCTGCCGGGTGGACACACAGAAAGCCCTGTTTCTGGCGCAGCAGGAGCTTGTCCACATTTAGCTTGGAACGGATTAATTCTGTCAACACCTCCGTCTGCAACAGCTTCAGCTTTTCCATATCCGGTGCAGACAGTTCAAGAAACACAGCGGTGTGTAAAAGCGGCTCCCTGTTCCTGTGCATGGTGGAAATGATGGTTGTCACATCCTGCAAGTTGCTTGCTGCGGTAACCGTTTCCTGTAAGTTCTCTGTGTTCCCCTGTTTCATGCGGTTCTTGTTGGCCGCATTGCTGATAATCTTTTTCTCCTCTGTCGGTGTCACCTGTCTGGTGTAGATTCTTAAGGTAACACCATCCTTTTCCCCAAGGTGTCTTAAAATCGCCTGTTCATCCGTGGCTGTCGGGTATTCACGGAGTGCCCAGACACTCCGGTAGGTATTTCCACAGATATAGTGATCCGTATAAAACTGGATAACGGATGGGGCAATCATATCCAGAAACCCTTTCAGCTTTGCCTCTGCTGTGGATTCTGTTTCCCTGTTTTTCTTTCTGTTTTTATTCATTTAAAATAATCCACCTTTCTCCGTCAAATTCCTCGAATTTTTCGGTTGTCACATTCTGCTCAAAATACACTGCAAGGATTCTTTTGATATCCTCTTCCTCTGCCCTCTTGGATGTAAATCCCTGCTCTGCCAGCATCTTTTCAATGCGGTTTAAGTAGGAAAAAATTTCATTTTCCTTCTTTTCACGAAGCCTGATGATCAGCAGAAACTCCCTTGCTGTTGCCATCTGTACCTGCATGCGGTCTAAGTAATTTGCGTCCTTTTCCAGCAGCTTTCTTACCACAGTATTGGTTTCTTCCTCCATCCGCTTCTTCAAATATCTTTTGTTGTCCTCAAAATTCTCTCTGGAATTTAAGCACATCATTTCGATTTCCGTGATGCCCTTAAGCACCGTCATCAGTCCATAAATTCTGGCTGACAGACTCTCCTCCGACAGCACGGAAATGTTGCTGGGCTGGATTAAAAAGTAAACCAGCTCCTCATTCTTGTATGTTCGGATACTGTAATCCGTCACTTCGCTGGTTCCCATCAGTTCTCTGGTGGATTCCATGTTCTTTTTACTCATCCGGTGTGTACCTCCATTCATATTGCTGCTGATCCATGAAAAAATAAGCACAGGCATACCGGATAAAATCCATAATGGTCGTATCCTCCACCTGTATGGTCAGAAAGGCATAGGCTCCTGCAATGACTAACGGAAACCACACCCCTGCATAGGCAAACGCAAACACAGAGAATAAAATAATGATTCCGACAATGGCTAAGTCCTTTAAACTCCACAGCCACATGGTTGCCTTTGCCTTCAAGTTATCGGGATAGATATACATCCTCTTCCTCCTCTCCCATTTTTCGTAAAAAATAAGCGATGCCGCATAGAATAAAATCCACACATGGCACCGCCACACTGTTTCCCAATGCTCTGTATCTTGCACTGTCACTTGCTCCCGGTATGTCTGTCCAGTAATCCGGAAATCCCATCAGCCTTTCGCACTCCAATGGTATAAGTCTTCGTACCAGACTGCTCATATCTACAATGCATTTGCCTTGGTCCACATATTGGTTACTGATCATCTTCTCATCCCCGGCACACAGACTTCCTATGACCTCTTGGTATGGTTTTCGCTCATTTTCCGGAGCAAACACACAATGCCTGTCTTCTGTGGTCAGGGTATAACTGATGCCCTGCTGGTACCCACATCCGTTTCCACCATTCTTTTCCTTCCGGTTTATAATGTTTCCGGCAATGCAGAATGGTTCTTTATTTACGGCAAGGGGTGTATTGTTTCCTCCTGTACCTAGTGCTGATGTAATGGTCTGGGCAACCTCCACAGGACCGGTATACCGGGTGTCTGGTCCGTGATTGTCAAACAGTATCGGCTGGGTGTTTCCTGCCATGCCTGCCGCTGCGGTAATGGTCGGACAGTACCCGATTCCGATTTCCACATTCCCCTGACTGGTTGCCATGATAATGGGCGGATTGGAACGTCCGTGTGCAAGCAGGGTTCCGCTTTTATTTTCATGCACATCCATCCGCTCTCCGCCCTGATCTAACAGGCAGATTACATAGTCTTTTCTGGGACTTGCCCTGCCTGCATCAGCAGTGCCTGTTTTAAAATAGCAGGCAACACCTTTCCTCTCTTCTCGCTTCTTCTGATAATTCCTCCACACGCTGTCGGACTCAAATAGTATTTCACCGGCACTGTGTCCTCCAAAATCTGCGACAAGGAAGATGCGATTTCTTCTCTGGGGGACACCCCAAAATTGAGCGTCCAATACTCTCCAAGCAACAGAGAATCCTTCTCCCATAATAAGCCCGGCAGGAGTCCATGCCCCTCCCGGCGGTCCAGGTATAGATACGTCTGCCTCTTTGATGCGGCAGACCTCTTCGAGGACTGTGTGGAAGTCGGCTCCGTGTGTTTCTCCACTGGAGAAGGCTCCCGGCACGTTTTCCCAGAGCATATACCGAGGTCGAATAAACTCATCTGTCCGTCTTCTATGGTTTCTCATCCTCCTTCTGTCCTGTTTTCTCATTTCTTTTACAATCCGTACCTGTTCCATGAATAAGCCGGACCTCTCCCCTGCAAGCCCCTCTCTCTTGCCCGCCACGGATAAATCCTGACAGGGGGAGCCTCCTGCTATCACATCTACCACCGGCAGATTTGCCCCATGCAGTTTCGTAATATCCCCCATATGCTTCATCTGCGGAAAGCGGTATGCTGTCACCGCCATCGGAAAGGGTTCTATCTCGCTTGCCCACACGGGACGGATATCATTCATGGTAGCTGCCAGCGGAAATCCGCCTATCCCATCAAACAGACTTCCTAATTTCAACTCTGTCATAGCACCACCTTATGCTGCCACTGCCTTCACGACCGTTCTGGTCATATTGATGGCGGTCTGGGCTGCATACACACTGCTCATGATGTTGGTCTTGGTGCTGGTATCCAATCCGAACTGTCCTGCAATACGAGGCACCTCTGTGCTGGATAACATGAGTCCTAAACCTAACAATGGATGGTCTTTAAATACCATAAGTCCTGCGGTTAAGATAGTGGACTGCAAAAACGCAGTGATACAGATGCCAATGACCTGCTTGCACCACTGGATAAATCCATCTATGTATCCTCTGGGAACAGAGAACATATAAAGGCTTCCAACCGCTATCTGGATTAAGAGGATTCCACATCTTTTTAAGTTGGCAAAGAACACTTTGATTACTGCATAACCCATCATGACTGCACAAAAAGTCATCAGAATGGGATTTCCGATTCCCGGAAAAGATGCAGACATTAACACCTGCTGTGCTGTCAGACCAATGCTTTCTGCATTGGTAATGCCCGTAATCGCCGAACCGAACGTTCCTTGCAGGGATACACACAGCGAGTACAGGTTGACCGGTACTACCGTGAACAGACTTACCGCCATAAAACCTTTGATATAATTCATGGCAGTGTCTTTTATGCTTCCCCTGCCTCCCTGATACTCAATGGCACACTCAAAGGCTCCTACCACAAGTCCGACACCAAACAGTGCCCAGCCAAGGTAACTAAAAAAAGTGGTAACTGCGTTTACCCAAGGCAACTCAAACAGTTCCACTCCCATGTTATTCATCATCACAAAGAAATCATTTAGAAACCCTATGATTTTCCCATATATCCAGTCAAGTATCTGGTCCAGGATAGTCTCGGCCACAAAATCAAATATAAACATAGCTTGCCTCCTTCCTGTTTATTGCTCCCTATGTACCCATCTGTATGGTACAGTCCTGTTCTGCCTGCGCCATTACCATATCCTGAAATACAGACATATAATTTTCTAAAGTGTCTGCAACCTTCTGGTACTCTGCCGCACCCGGACGGAACACATACCAATCGCTTTTTCCACTATCTGTCCAGATATGGGGATTGACTCCCTCCTTAAAATTAGGATTGCTTACCTTCTGTTTTCCCCAGATATCCGAAAATTGAAGAAGAATACTATCTACCACTCCTTCTTTTCTGTTGATAACAGATGCCTTTATGCCTGCATAATGGTCACTGACTCCAAGGGTTACAAACTCCACTCTGGCTCTTAAATCTCCGCCAATGGTTCCATAGCACATACGACCTACATATTTCTGGTCTTTTAAAATGGCACTGTCTCCCATAATCTTTTTCAGTTCCGATTCAAAAAAATTCATTTCCGCTTACCTCATTTTGGACATAAAAAAACTATCCTGCCTGATAAAGCGGATAGTTTTTAATAATGTATTTTATTTTGTTTTATAGCATCAGGAAAGGTTCATTGTCTGGCTTTCATTGCATTCCTGCTCCAAAGCCTGATGCTCTGTAATAATCTGACAGCAGTAATCGTTTAAGTCCGGGATATCATTTAACAAGGTTTCCCATAGCGTTTCCTTATCAATTTTACCATAGTTATGAGCCACCACATTTCTTAATGCTTTTATCTGATTCCAAGGTACTTTGTTATATGCACTCTTAAATTCATCCGTAAAATGTGTTGTCAGTTCTCCTATCTGCAATACACAAAGTGCTACCGCATTCTGGTAAATAGAGTTGGAAACGAAGATATCATAATCCCTTCCAAACGTATCCATTGTATGATTGATTTCTGCGCAATAATCTCTGATATGCATTAAGATATCTATATTTCTACTGCCCTGCATATAGCATCACCTCATCCTTCTTTATACTCTCAAGAAATTCATCTGACAGACTTCCTGTAGTCAGTACATCTACTTTTCGTCCTAATGCATCCGACACTTCCGTATAAAAACCGCATAAGGCAAACATTCCTTTCAGGTTCCCTTTTTCAATACGGATGTCTATGTCACTCTGTTCATCAAAATCTCCTCTGGCAAAGGAACCGAACAGATATACCTGTGCAATCTGATATTTCTCCGCAATAGGTGTTACGATATTTTTTATTTCATCAATCGTATATGTTTTTACTTCCATTCTGCATTCCTCCTCTCACTATAATTATACCCGTCTTCTTGATAAATGTCTATGGATAGCCCTCTTTTTTGGGCAGTTTTCCCTTTCCTACATTCCAAGAATTGTCCAGATATAGGCAGGTGCGGTCAGGGTAAAGACCAGACAGGCAAACAGAATTGCCGGAGCTGCCCATTCAAACTGTCCGTGCTTTCGGTAATCAAAATATGCGGTTCCCAGCTTTGCAAAAAAGAATACTGCAAGGATCAAATCAATCGCAGGGAATACAACCTTGTTTACCACCGTCTTAATCTGCGCGGAGGCATCCTTCCATGTCCCCTCAATAGCTCCTGCCACATCTCCTGTTCCGGCTGCACATACCGTAGTGCCAAACATAAGGGAACACACAAGTACCAGCATTACCATCACTAACCATTTCTTTTTCTTCATTTCTCTTCCTTTCTCCTTTCGGTACAGAAAAAGACTGCCCGTAAGCAGTCCTTTTCCACTTGTTTTTAGTTACATTGTTATCTGAGGTGTCTGCGTCTGCTCCTGAAAAAGCTCTGCTACCTCATAGATATTGGGGTTCTCATAGAACCTTAAATCTCCTCTGAATCCTATCTTCAGATGGCTGAATTCTTCTCCAAGTTTCCGAATTTCCTCCGGCGCTCCGCCAGGGAACTCCTGATTCCATATCACCCAATCCCCATTCTGGTATCTTGGGGATAACTCCAACACCACATATTCTTCCGGTACAAACTTTGGATATCTCCTTGGAAGTCCGTTTGCATCATAGTAAAGTTTTCCTTCTTCCATGACCGTTAACTCCATTAGTCTTAAGGCATCCTCCAAGGAAGTGCAGAACCAGCATTCTCTATCCTTAAATTTTCTTATCCTCCCATCCTGTAAAATAGGCTCTATGTTCTCCCTTTTTGTGTAGTGATAGA
>ERZ809114.1156-NODE-1156-length-12260-cov-4.838591_pt1 | contig 12260 bp, 12 predicted proteins | sample MGYA00520519_ERZ809114 | MGnify/ENA primary metagenome ERZ809114 (study PRJEB31570, sample SAMEA3212991) | Homo sapiens | biome: human-gut; feature: human gut; material: fecal | place: Sweden | collected 2011 ...
TGGCGGAGGTATAACCACCATGTATATAAAGCTGCTTTTCAGACCATTCGATCTGCTGCGGTATTTGTCGATACTCTTGGGTCATTGTGATTAAATTTTCTAGCTGTTGTCGCTCCTCTTCAAACTGGTTCAATTTTATTTGATTATTGCTTTTTAATTTGTTCGATTCGATATACAATTCTTGTAAACCTAATTGATTCTTTAACAATGGATCTTTTTTACTATTCTTTCCGTTTAACTTGGCATAATTTTCTTTTAGCTGGTTGATTGTTTGCCATATTTTTGCATTACTTTCGAGTTTTTCAATCTCTTTTGTTAGCTGATTCATTTTAGTTTCTTGTTGTCCTAATGCTTTATTCATTTCATTGACGAATAAGACTAGATTTTTATAATCCTCAGATACATTTTCTTTGTCCCAAAAATTACTTAAAGCATCATATCTTCCTTCGGCACTCTGTGATCGCAAAAAAGCATCGATTTGATTGTGTGTCAATAAATTTTTTTGTCGTAAAATCTTTAATTCTTTCGCTGTTAAATCAACCGTTTTTTTGGTCTCATTCCCTTCAACGTAATCCGTTGTTTGCTTTCCATTTAACTTTTTCGTTGTTAATGCATAAAAACTGCCATCATCAAATGCTAGTTCCACACTGCCCACTTCGGCTGAGGAATATTTGTTCTTTAAAATATACTTTCGCTCTTGGGAGGCGATATCACGGACATTTTTATTTTCATTCAGTCGACTGATTTCGCCAGTCAAGCTCCATTCGATGGCATCAAAAAAAGAGGTTTTTCCGGTTCCATTTGGCGCATACAAAACAATCAAATTTGATATTTCATTAAAAACAGGATTCACACAATCAAAATATTTTTGCCTTTCAAATGCTCGAAACGAATCAATTTTTATCCCTTTCAATTTAAGTCTCATCGGTTCCTTCCTTTACGTTAAGATTTGACAGCTCATGTTTTATATACTCTTGTATTCGTGCTTTTTTCTCTTTTTTAGCCATCGTTTTTAATTCTGCTAACAAATGGATGATTTTCTCATCATTTTGCCGCTCATTCTTAGCCAGTTTCTTTAATGGTTTTGTCTGTTCCAGATTCAATAATAATCTTTCTTGAATTTTATTTTTTTGTGCTTCTTTTTGTGCTTCTTTTTGTGCTTCTTTTTGCGCATCATTAGTACCAGATTCTCGAAAATTATCCACGATCACCTTTCTGGTTGCATACTTGTCTTGTTCAATACTGGCTTTGATTGGCTTCGCTACTTTGGCTTTGACAAAAAGAAAAAAATAAATATTCCATCGTTCAATCTTCCTTTTTAATTGACTTTGAAAACTGTAGGCAATCTGGTCGTTGATTTCTTCATAGTTGGCTAATAATTCATCTTGATTATCAAATATATAACAAAAAAAATGGAGTCGATACTTTTCGTTTGCTTGTTGGTACGTGTAACAGGTCAATCCCGTCGTTTTTTCTATTATTTCATACGTAGTGATTTCTTTTAATATCTCTACCATTGTTATCTACCTCCATTAGTTTGCAATTTCTTCAAACAAACGAGTTAACTCCTCTGGAAACCTCTGAGAAAACTCAACGGCTGTTAACCCTTTTGTGTCGTGTAAAATCTGATCAATTTCATTTTCGATATAATCGATATGAACAATAGGAAATAATTTTTTTTCATTGGGATTATCAATCGTTAACCGATCAGAAACTTCTGGATGATCGATGTTCACGACGATTCCCTCAATTTGTTCTCGCTTGGCAATACTCCCACCCCGAAATTTTCTCCTTTGATTAGTTACAAACAAAACATCTTGTTTATCTAGCTTGTCATAAAGTGTACTTCTAAATAAACTCCCAATGAAACGGTCAAGTGTTAGATGATTTGTAAATAATACATGGATACCAGCTCTTTCCTTTTCCTGAGTGAGTAATTTGAAACAATCATCAATCTCAAAAGCAATATTTGTTTGTAATAACTTGTAAAGCAATATCTCCAGCCAAGCGATCCACAAGAATTTATTGGTATAATCCTCATTTTTCTGAGAAGGAAGAAACAGATAATCACTTAACCGATTATGGATCAATTTAGGTGTTATGTCGGAAAAACATTCACGATAACATTTTTCAATCAGAAAAATCAGCTTATTTTCTTGTCCACCTACTTCTCGTAATTCATTTATGATAGATGTCAAATATTCACTAAAATCATTCAAGCAACGAGGTACCAGCATGATATCAAACTCTTCTAAAAAGAAAGCAACAATATGTGCGATATGAATCCCTTCAACAATTCCTTGTTGCCCCGCTGACTGAAGTTTCGTAATAATCCCAGTCAAATAACACTTACCTTCTCTTTCGACGTACACTCCTGATCCTGAGCAACCTCGCATGTTCTCATACTCCGTGTTGTTAGACGATCCTATTTCATTGTCCAGTACCAATTTAAAAATATCTGGCTTACTGATTTGAGTTGCCTTTCCTCGATAAGGAGTTCCACCGTCTTCTTTCATACACTCTGGATAACCATAAAATACGATTTCTTGCTTATTTTCTGGTTCCATTATAAGCAGTTCAGGATAACCTTTTTTTACCTTCACTTTGATAATCGATAAATCTAGACTATCTGAGCATCTTGGTGGTTCTAAGATTTCTAGTTCAGATTGGGTATAATCAAATAGTTTGAAGTCATTAATTGTTTCCCCAACCACACAATGTTTGGCGGTGATCACAAAACCCGTTTCACAATCCTGCTGATACAATAAACCTGAACCATAAGTATTGGTTCCTCTAATATTCACTGATAACTCTTCAAAATCATTCATATGTCAATCGTTAGTACCCTCTCATTCATTTTTTTCTTGATCAATTGAATCCCGTATTTTTTTATTTCTTCATTTGTAAATAACCCCTCACTCGCATCAGAATAATTAAAATAAAAATTGGTTGGTCGTTTTTTTGTGTAGTTGTGGTAAACAATCCTTGATAAGGCTTCTTTGTGCGGAAAACCATGACGATTCCCCTTATTTGAACTAATCAAATAATTTTCACATTCAATCTGTTTTAATAAATCGTCACTAGTATTCGCTTTACTCCCATGATGAGCCACTTTTACCAAGTCAAAATGCAGCTCTTTTTCCCCATATAGTTCTTTTAACTTCGCAGTGACAGTACTTGGATGAGCATCTGCTAACATCAACAGTCGTTTGCCTTCATACTCCAATATAAAGCTAATACTACTCCCATTTGCGACAGCGCGATCTTCTTGGAAAGCTTTTTTGATCAGTTCTTCTACGCTTCCCTGATGATTGACATTTCGACCGCTGATCAGTTGATCCCTGGTTTCTTTTTGAATTGCCTTTTCCCAATCTGTATATAATTTCCTTAGACTTGCTTCATCAGGTGTCAAAATCGTCATTTTTGCCCCATTGAGTAACTTGGGCTGACAAGAATTGTCAATAACTGTCATCTTTTCAATCATCAAATCCTCCAAATACCGATCGAAAGACTCCCCTTGTTTAAAACTAATCTCTGACTTTTCTTGAACGATCTCCAGTTGATCATCATAAACAACCTTTGTATCAAACTTTTGCGATAACAGCTTTCTAGAATTAAAAAACACTCGTTTAATGCATGACTTGTCAAAACTCGACTGAGAAAACAAACTCAAAAATCCCCGAATATGATCGGCATCAATATGTGTCAAAATCAGTAAGTCAATGCACTCGCCTTTCTGGCTAATTGTTGCAATTTCCTCTTTCAACTGCCTAACAACTTGTTGTCCTTGACCACCATCGACAAACAGATTCGTCCGTTGATCTTCTTCTCCATACTGAATAATCAAACAATCGCCATCATAAGCAGGTAAAGCTTTTACTGTAATCATTTCTCTTTCATTGCAGTCATATCCCTGCAATCTCCTCCTTCTTCTGCTACCTTTTCACTGATCTTGTTATTCTTTACTAACCAAAATCACACACAATAAACTCCTATTCATTTGTTATTGGCGTTAGAATTTAACTGACAAGAAGAGCTTTCAGTCCATTAGTTAATTGCGCGAAATACACTCTCTTCTTTCTTATCTTACTCCCCATAACATTGTTATTGTAAATAAATTTTGATTTTTAAACGCCAATCATTCTCATAATCAGAAATAATTGCTTGATTCATAACTCGCCAAATAATTGAGAAGGCGACAAAAAAATATCGCAAGCAAAAAAAGCCAGCAAGACCGTTTTAAGGCTTGCTGACTTCAATTCTTGATTGTTAAAATTTAGCACTATACAGACAAATGAAGCTCAAATGATCACTCAATTCCCAAAAAATACTGACTCTCACTGGTTCTTGAGTTCAATTACCATTGCTTTAATTCTATCTCTTGTTTTTCTAAAAGCTGATGCTATTTCTGCTTCGGTTCCAACTGCTTGTGCGGGGTCTGTTAAATCCCAATGAATGTGCTGAACACCTACAGGAATCGTCGGACATTTATCTTTTGCATCTCCACAAAGCGTAATAATCAAGTCTGCTTGTGTAAAATAATCCTGATCGATCAAATCAGACGTTTGGTTTGAAATATCAATTCCATCCTCAGCCATAACCTGAACCACTCGTGGATTCAGTCCATGAGTTTCAATACCTGCGCTTTTAATTTCCACATCCGAGGCAGATAATAATTGACGTGCATATCCTTCCGCCATTTGGCTACGACAAGAATTTCCCGTACATAAAAAATAAATTTTTTTCATTCTTATTTCTCCTCCTGGATATGAGCATTCAATATAGCTCGGTCATTATTTTATTCTCTAACTAAAAGCAAGCATACAGGAATTTTTGTAGGAAAGCATCAAAAAAGAGTGAAATGATTGAAAAGTTACGTCATCAATTATCAGTTTGGTATGTTTTGGCCATCAGTTCTGATCTTCTTTTTACCTGACAATTAATAAATGTCATTATCCATGGATCGTCTAAAATTGAAGAAAATTCATCATATTCGATGTCATGAATCATTTCCTAAAAGAATTTTTTTACTAACGAATGCTAAATGAACGCTTTGTTTTAAACGGCAGTTTGACGAACCTTATTCTATTGAAAGAAGCTAGAATAACCGTAGCTATTAGCACCCCACCCATAATTTCACTACATTTGGTTTTATACTAAAAAAATGAAATAAATTGATTGATTGGACACATTGAAACCTAAACTTGTTCCTTTAAACTTAAATTGTAAGCGAAGATCGTTTACATAAATTATATTAAAGGGAGGAATACCATGAAAAAAAAATTACCATTGGTCAGCCTATTGTTTGGTTTCATTGCTTTAATGTTTTTCTTACCACTAACCAAAACACACGCTGATGTCACCGTAACAAACGATTGTACAGATCCGTCACATTCATTTACAGCTTCCATTAACGCAGATAATGGAAAAGATGTCTCGTCAGACTACTACAAAGTAACAGTTGGACAAACAGAATCTTGGCGCAGAAATGATCCTAGAGGCCATATTTTAGCCATTGTTTATTTAGAACAACTTAGGACCTACTATACTCCAACTAACGCCGCCTACTCTTTTAAAGATGGAAAACTTTATTCCCAAGGTAGCACAACAGAAATCACTCCGTTAAAAGTTGAAACAAATTCGCTTGTTACGCGAAGTATGAACGTTAACATGATTAATCTTTCCACAAGTCTTACAACAGTATCGTTAAGTAAATGGAAAAGTGGCGGATCGACAGACTACTTTACGCTAAACCACCTTGATAGTGAAACTTGGAGCAGAAATGATGATCCAAGAGGCTTTTTAGTTTCAGTCCTATATAATAGCGGATTCTCAAAAGAATACATATATTATTTACCTAGCATACAATACCTAGGCTACAAAAATTTTCTGACAATCAGAAAAGATGCTATCTATGATTGGGATGAAACACAGAAATTAAAAGTAGTTAATGTGATTGACTACTAAGCATGAAGAACCATTAAAGCGATCAAATAATAACTAATGATGAGCCTAGGGAGAAAAGATGCCCTAGGCTTTTTCATTAAGTACAAAAATAAATAACCAGTGTTTTTGAAGTTAATCTTCACACAATAGAAATACCGTCGTATAAAGTATAAAAAACGTTTATAAAGGCTATCCGCTTATTCACTCATCTTACAGTACTTTTTCCAACCTCTTGCTAAATTTCAGCCAGCTCCTCCGATATTCAAGAACTGATCGATATCCCAAAGAAAATTCCACTATACTTGACTCTAAAATAAAAAAAATGAATAAAATAGTAAATTAGAATCATTGAAAAATAGTCTGCATCCTTTAGACTTAAATTGTAAGCGAAAACGTTTACGACTATATTATATTAACAGGAGGAATATCATGAAAAAAAAATCATCACTGGTCAGTTTATTAATAGGAATGGTCGCTTTAGCCATCTTTTTAATCCCGACCAAAGCAGCACATGCTGACATCACTGTAACAAACGATTGTACGGACTTTTCAAGTATTCAGGTTTCAGTTAGTGCAAATTCTACAGGAAAGGGTAACACCGACTACTTCAATATCACACCTGGTCAATCAGACTCTTGGAGTAGACTTTCTCGTAGTGGATTTATCTTGGCGATTGTCCATAACGGAATGCTTAGAACCTATTATACGCCAACAAGTGCTTCTTACTCTTATAAAGATGGTAGCCTTTATCAACGAAACAGCTCAACTGAAATCACACCACTGAAAAAAGTAGTCTACTCTGATACAAAAGGAACTAAAATTGTAAATATGGTCAATCTCTCTGATGGAACTGTTCAGGTTGCATTAAGCAAATGGAAAACTGGTGGATATGCAGATTACTTTGAACTTGCTCGTCCAGCTGTAGAGAGCTGGAGCAGAAACAATGATCCAAGAGGCTTTTTAGTTTCAATGAAAGCCAAAAGTGAAATGAATGAATACATATATTATTTACCTAGCATTGAATATATCGGTGGAAATTATTTAACTATTAAAAACCAAGCAATCCTTGATTGGGATGAAAGAACTCCATTAAAACTTGTAAATGTTATTAAATATTAATTTATAAGCAAATAAACCAAAAGAGACTGGGCCAAAAAATTGACGGCTCTATAACTTATGGGACTGAAGAATCAAAATTGATTCTTCAGCCCCATTTTCATTTTTGCTATAAAAAAACATATCGTTCTCTAGTATGATTAAATCACCATAAGATAAACAACTGAGAGGATGATATGCTCTATGAACGATTCTATCAAAAAGATGGCGAGATTAGTAGATAAAATATAGAGAAAGTAAAATAACAAAAAATGAGACAGAATGAGCTTCACTCTGACCCAAATTGGATTTTACACAACTTATCAGTCCTTATTGACAAAGATCCCTTAAAAATACAAATAAAAAAATACTCGAAACGCTTTAATATAAACGTTTCGAGCAATGAAATAGTTATTACCCCACAGACCCTTCCAATTAATTTATTGGTAATCAATAGGTTATAATGAGTATTAGATCAAAGAAATTGATGAGATTATTTTTGATCTTATATATATCGTAATCAAAAAGCACAAATAAAATAGCATTTAATTTGGCATTAAATTTTGAGGAGCTATTTCAAAAATCAGACTATTTCTATCCAGCTATTTTCTATCAATTTCATTTTATAATCCAAAGTAATATCTTTTTGTGGTATCGCAATAATAATAAGATATTTAGGTCTGCTCAAGGCTACGTAAGCTAATTTCAATATAGATTTAATTTTATCTTTATCTTGGTGACTATCATAATTAAACCTGCTGCCAATTAAAAATGGTTTAATTAAATGAAAAAAATCATTATTATTCGTACTACCATAATTTAAAGAAGAATCCATTATTAACATTGTAGATCGATGTGTCTCACCTTTAACTCCATGTATAGTATTTAATACATATTTTTCATTTTTATCTAAGCCTTCCATATTGTTTTTCTTTATATTATTAACTTGACAGATAATTTCTTTTGCAAGTTGTTTTACATCTACATTGGTCATCTCAACAATAATTCTACTTAGTATGTCCTCAACTTTAATTTTATTAACATTACTATAACTTAACTCTTTTAATAGAATTGAAGATAATTTACTTTTTTCTTTATCTTCTGTTAAAAATAATTTCATTTCACTCCTGCTTTTTTGGTATATCACAGAAAATTTATTCACCAAGTAGTTGAATAATGAATGATAATTATACTTTATAAACGTTTGCGATTTTTTTTCTTTAGTATATGAAGGAAAATATCTTTCTAGGTTAGCATGCATATCAGATACAATAACATCCTTTTTCTGACAATCTTTAAAGCTTTCATTGGTTTCTTCACACTTTTTGATTAGCTTTTTGTATTTTATAATCAGCTCCTCTTTAGATTCAAACACCAAAAAGTATGGACTGAGTGAGTCCACTATTTCTAAAGATCTAAAATGATCATAATTTTCCATACAAACATTTTTTACAACATTACAGATAGTAGTTCCGAATCTTGTGGTTTCTGCAATTTCTTTAACTTGAACGCCCATACTAACTTCAAAGTTAGGCGACCACGCATCTCTTGAATCTCTTTCATAAATTGAATACAAAGATTGATAAGGATCTCCATACTTTTGAAATTTAATATTTGTTTTACAAGTTAATTTATTTAATAGAGAATATTGCAAAACACTTGTATCTTGTGCTTCATCCAATATGATATAAGAAAATCTTTCCTCCAAGGCTTTGCTCAGTGGAATAATATGCCTATTTATATACCATTCAGATAATTCTAAACATTGGTGATTAGTCACAAAGCCGTTATAAAAAAGTCTTTCTAAACAATCATTGAGCTGACTTTGATAAGATGTTTTTGCATCATTTGTAAAATAAACACATCCTTTTTCATTTACTTTTAAGCAAACATTCTTTTTTTTCAAATTAGGAATGTTCCATTCGTCTTTATACCAATCAACACAGCTCCTAAAAATAGGTTCTAATTTCACTTTGTAATCTTCATCGTCTAATATTCTAATTTTTTGTCGCCCACTTAATATTTTAAATGCTTTGATGGAGAAAAAATAATTGAAGAATTCTTGTATTGTTCCAATGAAATTAGGGTACTCAACTGAGTTTATACCTACTTTTCTTAAACTTCCAATTACTTCTTCTACAGCAACATTAGTATGAGTAATCAAGCAAATTCCTTTATCCATATATTTTCTATTTAACAACAAATTTGCAATTTTTGCTGTTAAAACCGTGGTTTTACCTGAACCTGGCCCAGCAACAATATTATAGCTTCCATTTGATTGCAAAACTTCCTTCTGTTCTTGACTAAAATAACAATTTTCAGGTAAAAGAATCTTTTCAATGGAACTAAAATTATTATTCATTAATTTCTACCTCACTTTTTTGTCTCCCTGAGGCATGAATAATTGCACTTATTAAGTAATCAGTATATTGATCAGTCAAGATTTGTTCGCGTAACTCCCTTTTTTCTTCCTCTGATAAATTTAGTATTTTACTTGCTAGCCTTTGAGCAACTATTGCTTTCGATACTTGTTTATCATTAAGTCTCTTGAATAATAAATAAATAGCAGTACTTTTTTTCTCAGGATTTTTTAAATCAGCTTCTATAGAATCAATTGTTTTCTGTGTACTACTTCTAAACGGTTTTTTATATTGTGTCTCTAGGATCGAATCCTTTAATAGCTTCTGCAAAGGACTTTGTAACAAACAATATTCTAAAGTCCATTCTGGAGAAATAGAAATGTTTAAATTGGCATTGTATTTAGCATACTTCTCTTGTACACTTTTCATTTTTCTTTTTATTTCTTCTTTAATTGCTTTATCGCTAGGAGTTTGTTTCGTAATTTTAGTTAATTCCTTTCGAGAGACTGAATCTTCAATCTCAAAAGCTTCCATTAAAGATTCTATTGAAGTATATTCAGTTTCATTTCCGTCGTAATCTATAAGAGATTTCCCTATCAAAATTTCTACTTCTTGTATATTACCATTATTTATTTGATAAATTAATTTATCTTCATTTTCAAAATAAATTACAGGCCTAACATCCACGTCAGTCACCAAAGATATAGGTAAATTTATGCTGGGGCTATCGTTTGTAGAAAATAGTTTTATATATCTTTCAAATGAAGTTCCGCCTATATTTACCAAAGATATACCATACTGATGCAGAGGAAGTCCAATTAACTCTGCAATAGCAGGAATTAACAACATTTCTGAGTCTCCTTCTACCAATATAAGTCCTTTAGCAAAAAATAAATTGCTTTTTGTGGAGTCTAAAAACCTTTCTAAAAATTCATAATCCTCATTTTCCAATAACGTATATTGATGTGATAAAGGGTATGCATTACCGTTGTTTAGATAAATCAAATTTTTGGGACTTATCGAAGATACTAAATGAGTACTATGTGATGTTAGAATAAATTGTGTTGTCTCTCCTTTTTTAACTACTTGTTCAAGATATTTAACTAGCCTTATTTGTGCTTGAGTGTGTAGATGAGCTTCTAACTCCTCAATTAAAGTAACATGTGGTCCCACAGAGTTAATTGAGGCACTGTTATTTAGCAATAGTAGCTCAGTTGCAATAAATAGCAAATTCATATTTCCTAAACCAAGATTTATACTATTTGAATTTAAACTTAATTTATTCAATATTGACTTTAAATTTGCGGGTGTCACGGAAAAATCTGTATTAGCTTTACCACTATCTTTTACATCATAAAATTCAGATAAAATACTCTCTATATCACTTTTTATTGATTTTCCTTCCTCATATTCTTCTGAAAAATAACTTTCAATCTCGAAATTAGCCTTTTCCATAACACTCTCTAATGCATGTTTTTCTTCGGGTAATTGTTTAAAAGAAGAATGCGCTCTCAAAATTTGCGCAAGTCGTGATTTAAAACCTGGCCTGAGTTCACTATTAGCATCACGTAGAGGTTTTAAATAAGTTGCTCTTAGTAATGATCTAGCTCTACTATCTATTTTAGTTTCACAGTTCTTTTCGCCAGCTAATAATTGTCGTTCAATAAATTCTTGACCATTATCATTCTTCTTTTTAGTTACCTCCAATATTAACCTTAACTGATAATTTCCTTTTTCATTGAAAGAAAGCCATTCAAGAAATAGTCCTGCTTCATTAGTATCTAAATCATCAAAAATGCCTTCAATAAAAAAATTTTCACTAAAAAAACCTTCTGAGTTGCAATAAAAGTCTTCATCTTGAATTCTATCAAAGTCCTCACTAACGGTTCCTAATAATAATTTTATAGCATCAATAATAGCTGTTTTGCCAGAATCATTTTCGCCTACTATAACATTTAACCCAGGATGTAAATTAACTTCTAAATCATTCTTACTTGCATCCCCTCCAAACTTTCTGAAATTTTTTAAAGTTATTTTTTTTAAATACATTTCTCCACCCCAACGTTTATCTCATCATAAGACTATCATAATTTACATCTAACAACTCTTTTATACCAATTAATTGTTCTAACTTTATATGTTGCTTACCACTTTCAATTTTAACAAGTGTTTCTCTTGTAATCCCTACATTCATTAACTGTAGTTTTTTTACTAATTCAGTCTGTCCTATTCCTTTTTCCAATCTTATTCTCCTAATGTTACTGCCAATAATATTTTCATTATCTATAATCTTTTCTTCTCCCAAGACTAGCACACTTTCTGGACTAAAATAAGTCCTTTTTCATCTAATCTTAGTGGAAAATTATGGTATAACGGGACCAGTACAAGTCCACAAAAGAGATTTCATATGAATAATTCTTATACTAAAGTAATATTTTCAAAGATATTTCTGTCAATCATTATAGGCGTATTACCATTACAACACTCTCAAAGTTCTACTTTAGGAAAAATATTCTTATCTTACCTTGCTTTTTCTATTATTTATTTTTGTTTTGCAATTTCAAAAAATTATCTGATTACTTTAATATTACTTATACTGGTTATCTCTGGTTTTACTTATTTAAATGATTTATCTCAACAAGAAAGAATACCTGCATTCATTTCACAATACTTAATTATTGAAGTAATTTTAACACCTTTCATTTATGACTTTTATATTATTATTTGCCTTATTCTAGATAAGGTAAAATCACACAAATATTAATTTAAAAGATCACCAAAAAAACTCTGAGCAATTGATATGTTCCCCCTATATAGGACACTGAAATATAAAAGTCCTGTATAGGGGGGATTTTGTAT
>ERZ809114.1179-NODE-1179-length-12074-cov-4.612946_pt1 | contig 12074 bp, 4 predicted proteins | sample MGYA00520519_ERZ809114 | MGnify/ENA primary metagenome ERZ809114 (study PRJEB31570, sample SAMEA3212991) | Homo sapiens | biome: human-gut; feature: human gut; material: fecal | place: Sweden | collected 2011 ...
CGCAGATGCCGTGCCGCAGCTGCCGGAGCGGTGCTTAAGCCGTAAGGCGGGAATTATGCGGTGTTGCCCAGGGTCTATCTGAAATCAAAAAGCGCCGGATATTTCCATTTCTCAGCTGCACCCCAACAAAAAAGCAGCGGCCAGCAATCTGCCAGCCGCTGTTCACCTTATTATAATAGCGCTTCCGGATGTTCCGCTCCGCTTCATCTCAATTACTCTTCACTGTCATCCGGGATATCTTCCTCAAAAGCATCCATCCAGCTTTCGTTGTGCCACTTATCTTTTTCACCTTTTTCCTTGGTGGCAACCTTCTGCCGTTGTGCCTGGTCGTTCATTATGGTGCCGATCGGGTTCAGCGCGCGTTCTTCAATAATGTGGTAGAACAGCCCCATCGGGTTATTCACGTTGGGGTCCTTGGCGGCCTTTGCCCAGAACACATCAAAGTCCAGTTCATGCGCCATAGCTTCCATCAATGGGGTCAGGCTGCCATACTTTTCAATCACTTCATTCATGCAGGCCAGGTAATGCAGCCGCATTTCGTCTTTCAGCCCATTGCGCAGGCTGGAAGGCGATGGCACGCACCGCGCTGCCAGGTGGCGGTAAATTTCGTGGTAAGCGCCGCGCTGGCCGCTCGTCAACGTCTTTTCCAGGTATCCATCATCTACAAACTTTGCAAACTCTTTTCGCATATCCTGCCGTTTTACAATCGTTTCGGGAATCAGCTCTACCTTGGGCGGCTCAGGCTCCGGCATCGTTTGCTGCACCGGCTCGTCCATCACATGGTACTCCGCTTCCAACAGCTCCTCTTTGGGTTCTGTTGCCGGCTTTGCCTTGCGGAAAATATAAATGCGATAGTTATCCATATCCTCGCGCAGCACCTTGTTCAGGTACCGCGCCGGGCTGCGCATCGTCTGCGACCGGGGAATGATCTCCTGTGCATAGCGGGGTGCCACACCGGCCAGCCAACTGGTCAGCCCGCCGCAATCCAGGATGATGGCATTCATCTTTCCAAACACCGTTTTGTTGCCGCCGTCCTGCTCGCCATCGCCTGCCTGGATGGTGCAGCAGGCATCTGCCAACACATCAATGATCACTTCCACCGCGTGCAGCTCTTCGGGCGTAATCTCCGCGCGCAGCTGATCCATGCGCGCTTTCACAACAATTTCCTCCCGCAGCTCGGTGCGGTGGCGTCCAAAGGAATAGGGGATCGTTGTTTCCGGTGCCGAAACATAATCAAAGGTGATCACGCTGGGGTCATCCAGCAGCGAATCCTCAATCGCCACGGTGGGGCGGCCCTTCTTTTTGCTCTTTTTGCGCACCGTGCTGTTGATGCTGTCCAGGTTGGCCTGTGCGGCGGCATCATCCACCGGGTCAATCGTTACCACCAGCGAAAGAACCTTCTGCCCTTTTTTTTCGTACACATCGTAATTAAAAATAATATCCGTCTTTTCGTTAATTTCCGCCTTTGCCTTTTCCAGTGCCAGGCGGCGGAAATCCGACCATCGGTTGGCCGTATACGAAAGCTGTTCATACAGCATGCTCAGGTTCCATACCAGCGGTTCCCCGGCCGCTTTCTTTTTCAGGTACAGGCTCTGGTAGCTCTTGCACAGCTCGTAAATGCGGATGGAATAGGTGGACCGCATCAGCATGGTGTAGGTCACATCCATGGTGGTATACAGGGTTTTCAGCTGCACCAGGTGCGGTTTCAGCACCGGATCCAGCGTGATGGTCATGCGCGCGCGGCCCTCATCAATGCGCACTTTATCGATCCAGCGGAATGTTTCCACCGTGGAAGTTCCGTTATTCTTGATCCACTGGATGGGCGCGTTGGCCAGCTCCTCAATATTTTTGCGCACCTGCTTGTACAGCGCCCCGCTGTGCGGGTCCATGCCGGTCATCTTGATAAAATCATAAATGCTCAGCTCATAAGAGGGCAGGTCCGTATCCTCCGGCTTAATCATCGAAAAAATATGCAGCATCAGGCGCTGCTGGCTCAGCGTCAGGTTGTTGCGCGTCATCTGTACAAGGTCATTGGATTTGCGAACGATGGTCTGGTCCCCGCGTTCTTCAAACGTAACGACAAACGGATCATCTTTTTTCTGTTTACTTGCCGCCATAAGCAGGGGCCTCCTATATCGGTTGCTGTATCCCGGGTGGTCACGCACATCATGCTAAACATTATAGCACATCCTGTTGTCCAGCGCAAGAATTGCAAATTTACACAGGGTTTCACCGCCATTACCCTGTGTAAAATGCAACACCCGCGTTGTGGTTTGCCATATATCCTGTGGGGGTTACAGCTCGGGTGCAGGTTACACAGGGTTTTATTGTGCTTTTCTGTCCTGATGTTTCAGGGTTCTGTAACCTGATGGAATGGCAACACCAATTTTTTCCCCTTTCTCCCCCATCTCCCGGCTTACCTCTGGTTGTTATTATGGCTTAGACGTTTAGTTCTATATTAGTAATAGGTAGAGCCTGTGTAATTTAACAACGCAAACCTGTGTGTTCAACCAACTGCAGCCTGTGCATTCCACCACCATTTTCCTGTGCGGAAAGCAACCTGCGTAAAGTTGCAAATAAGCCAAAAACAGCCAAACCTGTGTAAATTGCAACACGGGGAACGGGCCTATCCTGTGTGGTTTTCCAACAGGTACGCGGGTCACGGCGGGGCAGGGGAGCGGGAATACCCTGTGTAAAATGCAACTGTTCCGGGGGAAACCTGTGCGTTTTTCCAACGGTAAGCGGCATAGGGAAACAAGGCAATCCTGTGCGTTTTTCCAACACGTTTCGGGAATGTTCGGCACAGAACGCGGGCAATACCCTGTGCAAAATTGCAACAGCTCACAGCTGCTTCAAATAGATCAGTTGCAAATTTACACAGGGCAGCACCCCTATATTATAAGGTAAGTGCCGCACAGAATGGCGCGTGAGGGGTTGCAGTTTACACAGGATAGTTTGAATGCTGGGAGCTGGCGCAAATAGAAAACAGCAAGGGGGAACCGGGAATCAGGGGCGGGGCAGGGGGGACAAAAAAGCGAATGGCATATGTGCAGCAAACCCGCACCCCGGTGTAAGGGGGGAACGGCGTCCCGTTGGCAGGCGTGCAATCCACCAAACACACACCCGCCGCCGCAAACACCGCAAACCGTTTGCAGGGGCGCGGTGTACCCATCGCGCCGCGAAAAAACGGGAACCGTGCGCCGCAAACCTGCCATCCCTCCCACAGGGCGCCCACCCAGCCGCTAAGCCCCGCCGCAAACAGGCGCATGCGAAACAAAAAATTGCGCAAAAACAGAGAAATGCAACAAAAAAGGCGAATTTTGCGGCACAGTTGCGCTCTGTGCGCGCAGAGGATCATAAAACGCGCGGTCAAGGTGTATAAAAACGACCGCTGCCAAAAAGAAAATTCGGAATAAATTACACAAAGGCTTTGAACATATTGTATAATTGGAGGAAAACGCAATCAGTAAAAGTGCTGAAAAACAGGAATTTGCGTGGATTGTATTGTCTTTCTGGTGTAAAGGTGCTATATTTTAATAATAAAAAATAAATGCGCAATGAGAAGACTCGATGCGGTTTTTTTTGAAAACAACATGGCAACGGTTGCGCAAGTAAAAGAAGCTGGCTTCTTTTACTGTTTCACAGGGATCCCCTGTGGAACAATGTGCTTCCATCAAGCCAGCGCGAAAGGCGGGTGAGCAGATTGAATAAAACAGGAAACAACACAACAGGTTGGGCGCGCCGGCTGACAGCGCTGCTTATCACCGCTTGCCTGGTTATGGCAATGGCCCTGCCTGTATACGCCGAGGGGGATCTTCTGCCCGACGCACCTGAAGTAGAGCTGCTGGAGGGTGAGCCGGAAACGGCCTCCGGGGAGGATACCATTGAGCAGCTGCCGGACGCCAACGCTCCGCCGAAGCAGAACGCCGCTACCCCGGAACCGGAACAAAGCGCCGGGCCGGAGCAGCCCGCCCCGACCGAAACGCCGGAGCCCACGGCAGAACCCACCCCGACCCCGGAACCGACAGCCACCGCAACGGCCACCCCTGTGCCGACCGTGACCCCCACCGCCACCCCGGAACCGACCGAACAGCCGCAAAAGATGTACGCCGCAAAAAGCGGGGATAACGTGCAGGCAGTTAGTGAGCAGGAAGCGACAGAAGGATTCACGGTTTACTTTGTCGTTCCGGATACGATGCCAGGTAAAGACGACAAAGATGAGAAGGTTTTAGATTCCGATGAAATTAGGTTTAATGTAAAAACTGATGCAACTCCGAGCAATTCTAATAATAATACTGAGTGGTGGCATCCGCATCCAATGGAGCCGACCGGACGGGAAATAAATGGACATAAGATTTATGCCGTTAAGAATTGTAAAGATATAAAAGGAGATAAGTTTCTAGAAATACAGTTCCAGTTATACAGGAATAATGGGTGGACAGCACAGATTAAGCTAGAGAATTTGAATCGTGCTATAAGCAACTACAACAACAAAATGTATGTTCCGGCTAATGATGGAAGAAGCGGTACTTGGGAAGACAATTCCATCCTGACGAGTTATACATACTATAAAGGCAAACCCATCAAGTTCGAAAACCGCAGTACAGCTGAATTAACGAACGTAAAGGCAAATTTCTATATCCCTGATGTAGATGGAAACTTAACGACACCGGTTAATAGCTCAGAAGCTAAATCTGTTGCTAAGGGAGAATTCGTCAATTTTGCCATCCCAACCGTGGAATGCTCTTATGTTCAGTTTACATGGGATGAGGACGGTCATAACAAATCCAGCAAATTCTATAACTTCTATGGTGAAACTGTTAGTGGTGATAACGAATCCTTTATATACAGTGAAACAAATAACTGCTTTATCTATACCAGCGCAGACAACGTAAGATGGGGTATAGAAAACTCTTTCCGTATCTATTACGATGCAACTTTCTCCTGGCTTTCTTATGAGAATGAAAAAGGTGAAACTAATGGCGCGATTGGATGTGGCATGCCGACGAACGACGGTAAGCTTTGGTGCTATCTGACGGGCGATGGTAAGGATCCTATAACAAAACAGGAGATGAATCGACTAGGGAGCACCAACATCTGGTATTACGAAGTGCCGGATGGTTATACAAAAATCCGTTTTGCTTCTTGGGCAGTTGAGAACGATAATGCAGCCAAATACGGTGATGGTACGGCCATGATGGACATCCCAGCCGACCTTTCCGAACCGTGTTTCTTTGCGGATGCCAGCGATGATGTAATTTATAACGGTGGCAACCGCGGAGGTTACTGGGCTGAAAAAGGTACCCTGCGTAATGCCAAAGAAGGCAAGAAACTGACGGATGATGTTGTAGATATTAGCAAAGAACCATTCACAGAAGATCCAGACACAAAGTATGTTACCAGTACGCTGTATGACTATTATACAGACTATGAGCTGAATGGAAATAACAGAGATGATTATAATAGTAAATATTATTCACCGGGAAAAGGAAACGGATTTGCAAAACAAAGAAGCTGGGTTACGTTCCGTCAGTTTGACAGAGCGCTGAGCGATTATTACGAAAGTTGCGATGCGCAATTTCCGATTTATACCGGCCATTTCCAACCTTCTTATTCAGACTGGGGAATTAGATTTGAAAGCATCAGCGCTGCATTGAAACTTTGGGGATTTTATAATAGCAACTACGTGAATTATGAGCGCTTCATGGCAATCAATAACTCCACAATCAATGAAAATGGAAATAACGATGGCGAACATTATGCCTATGCCTATCAGGGCTTGGTTAAATCCGAAACCTCCACTGGCGATGCAACAGGCGAACCACTGCTGAAAGATACAAAAGAGGGTACAAAAGTAGCAGAACCGCACTTCGATAAAGCGTTTTTGAGCGGCACGAACACCAAAAATGCAAAGCTTGGCGATGTGTACGACAACGTAGCGTTCCCCTTTACCAAGAGACCGATTTTTGATGAGGATCAGGGCGTTGATTACTGGTACTTTGACAGCCAAGATATGACCCTGTACCTGAAACAGGATTCCACCACGAAGCAATATTTCCTGAAATCAAGCACAGAGAACCGAGAACAGTCACGCAATCTTGATTCTGACTCCGCCTCAAAAACGATAAAGAAAAATGGCGAGGATGTAAGTTCCTATGGCTACTTCCCGTTCAACGAAAACGCAACTGCGGGCCGGGCTTCTACCTACAATTACGGCTTTGGCACCAAGCTGCAGATGGATTTTACCCTGACGGATGACGGCAAAGTTGAAACAAAAAATTCTGTAAATGGAAAAAAGGAAAAAACCAGCATCAAGTTCTTCTTCTCCGGTGACGATGACGTTTGGGTATTCATTGATGGCCAGCTGGCGCTTGACGTTGGCGGCTCCCATGGTAAGGTTTCCGGCCTGCTGGAATTTGGCGAGACAGGCGATAAAAAGAAGAATAGTGTAACAGCCTATGTCAGTATGGTCAAAAAAGGCGGAACGTCAGATAAAGATAAAGATGGAAAAAAAGACAAACCTGTCAAGACCGTAACATATAATGGCGAGAAAATCTCTTTCTACGCGGAAAGCACTCCTCTTGTAGCGAAAGACACTCCTCTTGTACTCGACAAAGGCAAAAAGCACACCCTTACCATGTACTATATGGAACGCGGTATGTGGGAGTCCAACATGGCGGTGGCGTTCAACTTCCCGGATAATAACGAGCTGCAGGTTCAAAAAGTGGTCGATCTGAAAAACGTTACTGATGATGACTTCCGAAACTGCTTTAAAAACCAGAAAATCTTCAACTTCACCATCCAGAACCAGGCAACCCATTATGGAAGAAAAGATGCCGCTGACCCAGATAAAAGTACTCCGTCCAAAGTGGTGGATTTGGATGCGGATGTTATCAGCATTGCCCCCGCAATCACAGGAAGCGAGGACTACATTTTCAAGAAGGAACAAAACCAATGGCCAGATCCCGGGCAAGATACCGGGCAAGATACCGAAAAGGTCCTTCACTGGTACGCACGCTATATGGATACGCAAAGTGCAGCGCGTGAGAAACGTCGTGGCATCCTGAAGCTGGAAAAACCCATCAATATCAAAGACATGCGCTTCCTTACGTTCCAGGTTTACGTTGATACAACGGATGGTAGTGAAGGTGACCTTTCCCTCAACAACCTGTATGTGGAACTGCTGGATGATAAAGACGTCCAAAAAGGCAGCCTTGACACATCAGGCATTAACGGCGCAACGTATGGCTCGGTCGAAGTGACGACAGACCAATGGGTCACCGTAAAGCTGGACCTGCACAAGATGAAAGAGCGGGACGGTTTTAGCGACAACGTCAAAACCATCCGCGTGGGCGATAACTATAACCGCAACATCTATTTCAGGAACTTTACCTTCATTCCCAAAGCGGTGCCAAGTAAGATGACCGGCTTTACAACCGATCAGAAGGAAATCCCGGATTACGGCTCCGCCAAAAGCGGTCATTTGGAAAACGCCGAAAACGCACAGTACACCTCCAACATGGACACAGACACCCAGTTGGTGGACGGTGACGGACGCTTTGTTCTGGAAGATGGAGAAACCGTTACCTTCAGCGACCAGTTCCGCCGCGGCAGCTACATTTCGCTCAAAGAGGATCTGAACCAAAACCTGTACGACACCACATGGACCGTGTGCGAGAACGGGCGGGAGGTTACTTCGATGGAAGTAGGTAAGAGCGTAAGTCTTCCTGATTCAATACCTTCGTTAATCGGGCGGGTGGGAAGCGGCCCCGATGATGGCCGAACGGAAAAAATAAGAAGACCGAATGATGATCAAACGGGTAATAGCTATACCGAAACCAAACCCTCCGCCGACACCATCGTCTTCCGCTCCTATAAGGACCCGGACGAAACAAAATCCACGCTGACAAAGCTAAAGGTAAAATACGTCAACACCGTCAAAACCGGCGGGCTGAAAATCCAAAAGGAGGCCGCAGAGGGCGAAAACTTGACCGGAACCTACGAGTTCAAAGTTACCTTTAGTGATGTTGGCGGTGCTGGTCTGGAAAAAAAGGACATCATAAGGTATGTTGAGATCAACATGAACGATGAGAAAAAAAATCCAGGCCACACCGTGACCATCACCGGCATCCCCGTTGGTACCCGCTATACCATCGAGGAAGAAAAACCGGAAGATAAATCCAGACTGCAAAGCGTAACTGTTCCGAAAGGTCAATACGCCCAGGTGATCGGCAAGACCATGGTGGAAGGCAAGATTGTGGCGAGCAAAAATCCGGACAATCCGAACGATCCGAAAGATCTGGAAGTTACCGCAATCTTTACCAACACCCAGCGCAAACTGATCAACATTGAGTTCAATAAGCTCTGGGAAGATGCAGATGGTACGGATCTTAGTGCAAAGAACCCGCCGGATACAATCTACATCCAGCTCCAGCGCCGCCTGGCAAGTGAAAAAAACTGGACACCGGTAAAATACCAGACCGCAGACAGCCTAGACTATGTTACCATTAACCGCGATGATTACGGCTGGAAGTGTACCTTTAACAACCTGGATCAGTACCCGGTTGGCGGCAGTGCGGATAATAACTATATTTACCGCATTGTGGAAGGTACGGTGGATGAGGCTGGCAAATTTGCCCCGGCAGCGGAAGACGGAACCATTACGATTGACGGCAAAACGTATGTTGTAAAGGCTGAAGCAACACCAAAAAGCGAAAAGGACAGCGAAACCGGCGCAACTACAACGCCAGCCACAGCCCCCGATGGAACCATCACCGGCGGCAGCGGCACGATTGTGCTGACCAACAAGCTGCAGAACCCAAAGTTTGTACTGAATATCATCAAGAAGGACGCGGAAAAAGGCGAAAAAGGCAATGATGTGCCCTTGGGTGGTGTTGAGTTCAAGCTGGAAAAGCTGAAAGCCGAAACAACCGAAGGAGAACCGCAGGTAGAGACTACCTATAAATTCAATGACAAAGACACAGGTTCCATTACCGCCACAACGAACGAAAACGGCGAAATCACCAATGCGTTCACAAATCTGAAACCCGGTACATACCGCCTGACGGAAATCAAGGCACATCCGGGGTACAACCTGTTGGCACAGCCAATTAAGATCCAATTTACCCAAGGCGGCACGTGTTCTATTGATGGGCAGATAATTGATGACAAAAACAAGTTTACGCAGTCTGACAACATCTACACCATGCACCTTACCGTTCTGAACCGTAAAACGCCTGAGCTGCCCCACACGGGTGCAGACGCGCCAAGCCTGTGGCTGCTGATCGGCATGCCGCTGGCGGTGGCAGGGCTGTTGATATTCACATTCCGCTACAACAGGAAAGGGGGCCGGCGACATTAACCATCCCCCGGAAACCCAGCAACCCCCAGGATACAGGGCCTGCCCGCCCGTGCGCACCCGTTTACGGCAGGGCGCAGCCTTAAGCCAAGTGGGCAAGCGGCCCAGTTTTTCCTCCTTTTTTCTTCACGGCACAGTGCGGGCGGCGCGGCAGCGTTTCCCCGCTGCAGCGCCCCGCACTGCACGCCGTGCTGATGCAGAACCCTTAAGCCGGGCGGCCCCGCCGCCCATCCGATGATGATTTTTTTTAAGAGAAGAGGTACTGAAATGAAAAAAGCAAAACGTTTTCTTACAGGCCTGTTGAGCGCCGCCCTGGCCCTCAGCCTGTGCGCCATGCCAGCAATGGCAGATGAGGATACCACAAATGTGGATACCTCAAAGGTGAATACCCCCCAAAAGACCACGAGCGTGATTGATACCACAAAAGAGGGCTCTATTACCATTTACAAATATCTTCACGCAGAAGATGGGAAAACGGCTACTCCTACAGGTGAAAAACAGGACACACCGAATAACAACAGTCCGCTTCCCGGCGCAGGTTTCACGATTTATAAGGTGAAAGATGTAACGTGGCTGGAAACCTATTACAACGGAAAGGAACAGACCTCTACCGATTATAATATGCCGGTAATTGATGATTTCTTTGAGAAAGATCCAAAGACTGGCAAAGTTATAAGCTATGAGGCCCAAAATTTGACGGAGAGCACTAAGAAAGCTCAGGTTGGAACAGAAACTTTTACAAAAGATGATGGCAGTGCTCAGTTTACGAACTTGGAGTTGGGCTTGTATTTGGTTGTTGAAACAACCACGCCGCAGGCTGTTGTTCAGGCAGTAACGCCGTTCCTGATTTCCATTCCTATGACCCGCGTAAAAACGGATAACGGGGATGCAAATCAGCTGAAAGAATGGCTTTATGATGTTGTTGTTTATCCGAAAAACAGCACCTCCAGAGGCGAAGTAATTATTGATAAAAAGGGCGTTGTTGGTGATAAAAATGCTACTGAAAAAGAAGCACTCAACAATGTAACCTTTGATTTGGAACGGTGGGACGATTCCAAAAATCCGGCAGCATGGGTGAAAGAAAAGACTGGTTTGGAAACCGGTAATGCAAGCGATGGTGAAACGGCAGTTGCAGGTCAGATTAAAGTTACCGGTTTGAATACGGGCTCCTATCGTTTTGTTGAAACGGCCAATGCTAACAATAATTACATTGTAGATGAAAGCAAGTATTATTATTTCAATATTGATGATAAAGGCGAGGTCGTTATTCCGGAAGAACACAAAAACGACGCAGACTATGATAATAAAAACGGCACTTTGACCATTTACAACTACAAGCCGGATCTCAATAAGGAAGTATTAAAGCGCGGCGGCAGTAAAGAGGATCCTAATGATTGGGTAGAAGCAACTGATTATAAAGCAGGTGCAACGATTCCTTACAAGGTAACTGTAACGGTTCCTGCAAATATTACAAAGCTTGGCACGTTCAAGGTAACAGATACCCCGACTCATCAGACGGATAACATTGATGCTGATAAGATTCATGTATACCACAATGATGATAAGGAAATTGATAGCAGCAATTATATCGTAGCTCGCGATAACACCAACAAGGGCTTTGTTCTTACTTTTAAAAATCCGGGTGATGCTTTGGCAAGTGACGCAGGAAAGACTATCACCATTAGATATAAAGCAACCCTGGATAAAGATGCAGTGACCACGATTGATGGCAACCCCAATACTGTAGAACTTGAGTACACCAACAAAATTGGTTCTGATGGTAAACCTGTTGACGGCAAGACTGATAAAATCCATGATGATGCTATTGTTTATACGTTTGCAGTTAACATTGTAAAGACGGCTGATGATGGTAAGAAAACTCCCTTGTCTGGCGTTGAATTCGACTTGTACGAAGAAGTTGATAAAAATACCGAAGGTACAGTGCTGGGCAGCACGATTGGCATGACCGGCGAAAAGGCAGAAAAACATTATAAGCTGGTCGAACATTTAACAACTGATGGATACGGCAAAGTTTCTGCGAGTGGCCTTGAAAAGGGAACCTATTATCTGGTTGAGACTAAGACCGCTGAAGGATATAACTTGCTGAAAGAGCCTGTGAAGGTTGACCTGAACTTTGTGTATAGTGAGACTTGGGATGAACGCAAGGAGTATGTCGAAGGTGCGCTTGTAAAGCATGATGTTGATTACAATCGTCAGAATGCTTTCGAGAAAGGTACTACTAATGCAACAGAGTTGACCAGTGGTTCGATTACCGCAAATATCATCAACCGCAAGGGCTTTGACCTGCCCACCACCGGTGGCTTCGGCACCCTGCTGTTCAGCGGCATTGGTGTGCTGCTGGTTGTGGCCGGTGTTGGCGTGCTGCTGAGCCTGAAAAAGAAGAACCGCGCCTGATGCGCCCGCCGCAAGGCAAAACAATTTTACAATTCACCAATAGGGTATAGAAGGATAATCCATCATACACAGGGGGAGGGCCGGGTTTGGCCCTCCCCCTATGGTGGGTTATTGGGAAATAATTTTTTTTGGGTGTACATGGCCGTTGTTCGGTTGATTTTTAGGCCCTGCGTGTGGAACCACCCCATGGGCGTCAGGTTTGCGGCGAGGAACCACCCCACGGCCGTTAGGTTTGCGGCGAGGAACCACCCCTCAGAGATCGGAAGAGCGTCGTGTAGGGAAAGAGTGTAGATCTCGGTGG
>ERZ809114.1182-NODE-1182-length-12060-cov-4.859475_pt1 | contig 12060 bp, 10 predicted proteins | sample MGYA00520519_ERZ809114 | MGnify/ENA primary metagenome ERZ809114 (study PRJEB31570, sample SAMEA3212991) | Homo sapiens | biome: human-gut; feature: human gut; material: fecal | place: Sweden | collected 2011 ...
AAGTTATTGATCAGATCGAATCCCAAGACTTTGGCTACTCCGATAGCCATTAACGAATAACCTGCAAATTCTCCGTATATTTGCAGCGAATAACACAAACTGGCGACGAACAGAGAGAACCCCGTCTGGTAGGTGTAATTGTCATAAATGCTGTCTACGTACAGACCTAATCGGTCTGCTAACACGACTTTTAGAAACAAGCCCCATAACAACAGTTTCAACCCCTGTGTCGCTTTGTCGGCATCGAAAGTTTTGAGACTTTTGATTTGCGGCAGCAGGTCCTTCGCCTTGCTGATAGGACCCGAAGCTATTTGCGGAAAAAATGAAATGAACAGTGCATAGTCCCGGAGGTTGCGTTCGCAGTCGGTCCGTCTGTAATATACGTCCGCCAGATATCCGTATGCCTGAAATGAAAAGAAGGATATGCCGATGGGAACGGCCCAATGCATTGTATTTATTTCGATGCGCAGGTGGAGGGTCGTCAATATATCGTATACGATATTATTTATAAAATTGTAGTATTTGAAGAAAAGCAGCGGCAGCAAGGTCAAAATTCCTGCGACGGTCATTTTTAGCTTGTTCTTGGGGCTGTTGCGGGATATATAACGAGCGCCGGTATAGGTCGTCAGAGTTACCCACAAGAGGATCAATGCGTATACGGGCACCCAGTTCATATAGACTGCATAGCTTATCAGCAATAGAAGCCAGCTGCGCCATTTTATCGGACAGAGATAATATGCGGCGAAGATTGTTGGGAATGCAAGTAGAAATACAAATGAATTGAACAGCATGCTGAGGCTCTCTAGTTAGGCGTTGCGTCTGATATGTCGGAAATGGTATTTTACTGTTTTTGAATTGATTTTTTATAGATGTCCGTCAATAATTGCGCAGAATGGACGTTTGTCAGGTTGTCCCGGTAGCCGATGCAGTTTTTGACATAAAAGGAGTTGTTGTCGATGATTTCTTTTAGCTCGTCTACTCCCCATTGATTCTTGGCTATTCCCAGCTTATTCGCTTGGATGTAGCCGGCTGAAGCCGGTTGAGTGTTTGTCAGAATCGGGGTCCCTGAAACGATGGATTCCGGAATGGAAACCATATTCAGATCTTTTCGCGTATTGATAAGAAAGCAAAGAGATTCTCGGATATATTTATTCAGTGTTTGCTGAGGTAAAAATCCGAGAAATCGGACACTTTCCGAGAGTTTTAATTCCGACACTAATTTTTTTAAATTTGCTTCTTCTTCACCTCGCCCGGCTATCAACAATTTAATGTCTTCATATGCTTCCATTTCATGGAATCGCTGGAAAATCCGAATTATTCCGTCGATATTTTTTCGGTGAATCAATTGGGACGAACTGATTATTTGGCGTTCTTTTTTTTCGGAATAGGTGAATTTATCGACATTAATTCCATGATCAACGATTTGCTTTACTGTTTGCGGCATATATTTGCTAATAAATTTGTAAGCAGGCTCTGAGCGGGGAGCTACTGCTGCAATCCGTTGCATGAATAAGCGAACAATGACATTATGCCATATTTTCGATGGAAGTCGATGGAATTTGTTTTGATGATCGGTCAGTTCTTGCCAAATTATAGTTTTTTCGGGACAGATTCTTGCTGCTAATAAAGACTGGAACGAAAATACTTCACTGGAGATCAGCAAATCGAATGATTTTTCATTTTCTTTGATATATGGCCATAGCTCAGGAGAAAAGGGCAACATAGCCGGCGGGAAAAGTTTTTTGCACTTGGATTTGAAAAAAAGAATTTCGAAATCATACGCTTCTTTTTCCGCAGGAGCATACTCTTCGGCGGCGGCTAATGTTACATCGTGTCCCAGTCGTTTGAATCCTAGACACATGTTGTAAATCATCGTGTCTTTTATGGATTTGACTTGCGGAATTACATTGTTGTCCGCCGTAAAAAGGATCGGATTCAATATCAATACCTTCATGGCATCACATCTGTTTGTTCGCAGGGGATGAGTACAGATTTATATAGTCTTGTTCCAATATATTCTCTGAATAGAATTCTGGATACAGATTCGCATTTGTGCTGGCGCTGCCGGAATCCAATGCCTGTTGCAGCTTGTCGGCCAGATCTTCGACATTTCCGGCTTTGAAGAACAGCGAGTCCCGGTTGGCGTATTCTTTGAAAAAAGGCACGTCTGACATCACGACTTTCTTCCTGAAATAGAACGCAAGGGAAAGCACGCCCGACATGGTGGCCGAACGATACGGATAAACTACGATTGCGGCTTTGGTGAATAGATCTCGGACTTCGGCATCCTCGATGAACCGGTTCAGTCTGATAATGTTTTTATTGTCGGTTACGTAGTGTCTGCCTTTTCCTGCTATTACCAGCTTGTGCTTGTCGTGGAAGACTTTTTGGTCGTACGCCTCTATCAGCAGATCGACACCTTTGTAGTGATCTACAGTGCCGAAAAACAGAATGTAATCGGATGTGTTTTTCAGCTCCTCTATTTGTTTCCTTCCATTTTTTATCATTTGGGTTACTAAGGAAGGAAAATGATTGAATACAACGCGCTTATTCGGGTAACTTTCTTTTAAAGCTATATACTGATGTCGTGATGATGTCGTTAGATTCGGAATGATCTTCAGGTAAGTGCGTGTACACCATATGACGTATTTGTGCAAGAGTCTGCCCGGAAAAGTCATTGTGTCCGATTCGTGTTGATTCAGGTCATGAACCGTATAGTACAACCGCTCTTTAGGGTGTTGGCATAGAATATAAAAAAATAGACAGAAGTCTCCTGTCAGCAGATGAATTGCATCTATTTTGTGTGTTTTCGCAGTTCTTTTTATCGTGTCTATGATTCTTGCCGGATATATTTTGTATATTAACTTGAGAAGTTTGGAGCGGGGATATTCTATGTATTCGATATGCTCGACTTCCTTCAGGTAGTTGCGGTAAGATCGTTTTCCGGAATTGACAACCACAGCGTATATCTCGAATTCATTGCTTTTCGATAATGCATTTATGACAGAGGATGTGTATGGAATCATCCCCGGTGCAGACTCTGTGGCGATAAATAGGATTCGCTTCATTTGATGGATGTGCGCTTCCGTGCTGTTATTCGTTGCTGTGACGTTTATAATTCAAAAAGGTGCGGAAATTGCTCCGGATTCGCTGCCATGTTATCTTATGCCGATTTGTCCATAGGCTCTCTGCAAGAAAGGCGATATTGTTTCGGCAACCGTATTTTTTCAAGCTTTTCACGCTTACTCCGATCTGTTTGTCTGTCATGACATCGGGATACATGTAATATGTCGTGTCGGGGGACAAGCGGTCGGCCGAGTATTTCATGGGACGGCAGAAAAAATGGATATACAGAAATTCATCGCGGTGAATTCTGTCTTTTTGCAGGTAGTTTCTATATAACCTGCCGTCTTCCCATGTGAATATTTGATATTTGTTTTTATCCTTTTCCGAGGCGGGAAAATGACCCAGAACGAATCCCGGTTCATATTTTTCCAGATCTGCGAAGACCACTTCGTCGAAATACGGAATGTTCAGATACCGGTAAATCGCATCCATCCCGTTTTCATCGAAGCTATAGTTGCTTCTGCCGCTGAATACGTCTTTGTAATTGATTTCTCCGGGGACGATCCGCTTGTAACGGGCGTTTACTTCCGGCGTGTTCTTATACAGTGTGGAATGCCCCAAAAAGCCGAGCCGCTCATATTTATTTAGATTGTTTTCCGAATAAAATGTCCGTATATTTCCCCACATCAGATCAATGTCGCAATGTCCCCAAAAATCATATCCGGAAAGTTCTTCTGCGAAAATTTCTCCATATGCCGGCTTGAAGAGCGATAATCGCCACGGCCTGTCGATCACGGTTTCAAAATCGAACCAAGCCTTTATCCGTTGTTTGACCTCTTCGTAATTACAGTATTTGACGTGTACGTTCGTTGGAAATTCATAAGGCGTTCTGTCGTCAGTCAGTATTTTCCAATTTACGGTCGGATTTTGTGCACAGCTTAATAGATAAAGTGCAAAATTCTTCGGTAATTTCCCGAAATAGGGGATTATATAACAGATTGTCTTCATTGTTTGTCGATATCGAACTGAACGGGTTTTATCTTCATAAGAGCAGCAACGGAATAATCCGTAGTTTTGCCCCTGAAATTGCTGCTGAACAATTCCGCTTTTTTCATGGATTCTTCGAATGTACCTATGATTTTTGCCGGGACGCCTCCCACTACACTGCCGGCGGGTACGTCCTTTGTAACGACGGAGCCAGCCGCGACGATCGAATTTTCACCGATGGTCACACCGTACATGATCGTACTGCCCCCCCCCACAAAAACATTACTATGGATTTCTATTTTGCCGTATTGACAATAAAAGCGGTTGGAGCCGGTGGCCCTGTTGAATACGTTGCATGTCATGCTGTGGGTGATTAATCGGCAGCCGGCGGCGATGCGTACGTTATCGTGCAGGCAGACAAGAAACGGTTCCGCCGGAAGGATATTCGTTTTGAAGCTGCAGTTTTCTCCGATATGATGGAATATGCGGTGCTTTTTCAGCCATTGTGCTTTTTTCTCACCGTCAGCTATTAACAACACGGCGAGTTTGACCCAATACCTTTTGAGTGTGTCCGATGTTATCATGTTTAGAGCGTCTATGGTATAGTTCGTACAGATAAAATAATAACCCGTGGAAGAAGAAGGAACCTACTCGATAGAATTCTACGGTAGTGAAACTTGACAGCAGCAGAAAAATATAGAAAAATTTCAAAAAGAGAATGTTGTCGTCGCATTTTCTTCTGATGATCCGAAAGACGGGGAAGAGAAGGGCCAATACGGTCGGAATTCCGATCATCCAGCTCAGTCCGACGATCCCCCAGTCATGCCATCCGTTATATGGACCTAATGCAGGATCGACAGTATAGAACGGCTGACCGTATTTTGTTCTGGGGTTGGGGATTCCGCTTCCGAATACATATTCGACCGGAGATTTGAAGTGCTCTTTTGTAAAATAGTTGAACTGGATGACTCGTATATAATCTTCGTTGGTGAATGTATCGCCCGCTTCCTGCCGCTTCATCATGTTGTTTATGGAGTTCTGAACGACCGAAGTTTGGGAGAGAACACCTATGACAATAAGGAAGAGAAACATATATTTTACACTGGCGATTTTCTTTACCGAGTAGGTAAATAGGCCCAATGCCAATAATATGGCAGCCATCTGGGTCCTGAATCCTGCTATAAAAAGGACGAAGAACGCAGGCAGTATGTATAATAGGTATTTGGTCTTGCCTGAAAATAAATATTTCCCGTAAAAATAGAATAGACAGATATAGGCGATCAGTTGTCCGTACATGGTAAATCGTCCGATGTCCATATAATCCGTTGCCAAATTGAATATTTTGTCGGGATATATCAGTTGGATTGTGAAGCAGCATAGAAAAATAACGTAGGCGATTGCTAATGCCTTTTCTATCTCTTTTATTGTGTATTTGCCGGATAAAAATATGAAATAAGATATGACCGGGAAAAGTTGCAGGCAAGCTACGGCAGTGAATGTTTTCGATAAACTTTGGTCTTCAAAATGCATGCAAGAGAATGCACTGATAATGAAGAATATGAAATATATGATCAAATACTTCTTAAACATTCCGGGTCTTCTCTCCAGAATGGTTTTTATCATATAATACAAGGCAAAAACAACCGGCAGCAACACAAACTGATAAGGTAAAATTCCCCAGCAGCATGAAAAAAGCAATATCCAGATTATGAGTTTGTTGACATTCGAAATCATCGGCGGTTTGCACTTAGGTCGTTGAACAGTTCTTCCCAATTGTTGACAATCTCTTCTACGCAGAACCTGCGGCAGGAGTGCAGGCCGTTCATTGCCAGTTTTTCCCGAAGGGAGGTGTCTGTCATCAGCTCTTTCATTTTGTTTACATAGCCCGTAAGGTCTTCATTGGAAACGATGATGCCGTTGTATCCGGTTTCGACGATGTCGTGCAGCGACAGGTAGGAATCCATTACAACCGGAACGACACCGCATTGTTGTGCTTCGACCAATGTCATGGGAAACCCTTCGAAGGCGGAGGTCATCATGAAAATGGCGGCCTGTTTGTAATAGGGCTGCGGATTTCGGAAGCCTTCGAACGAAATTCGTTTTAATCCTAACGCCTCCGCCAGTTGTTTATACATGGCCAAATCCGGTCCTTCGCCGACAATCCGGAAGTTCCACTCGTCCAAGCGGGGATCGTTTTCAATAGCGCGCCATATTTTGATTGCCCGCGTTATGCGTTTCTGGATTTCCACCATCCGGCCTACGAGAAGAACGCTCTTCTCTTTCGACTGCAAATCTTCGGGCCGCATTTCGTTCGGGTAAACCAGCGGATTGGGGATGGCACCCAACTGGCTATTTGTATTTTTATAGTTGGAAAATTGCTCGTACTGACGTTGAAAGGCTGGAGAAAGGAAAATATATTTATCCGTATGCGGTAGGAATTTTGTCTCCTGCCTGCAACTATGTCTCTTTTTCCAGAATTTATACAGCGAAGTGCATCTTTTTTTCAGGAATCCGTTTATTCCCGTTCCCTCGATCATTGGGGTATAAAGTGCCTGATGGAGACATGTGATGATCTTTGTCTTATACCGTCCCCTTATTCCACGGATATATTCGACCGGCCACCATTGATTGACAAGATAATGGATATCGTTTTCCTGAATATATTCTTTCAGATAGCCGGTTACTTTGTCGGCATCGGGAAAGCGTGTCGTAAACTCGTCGCAGCGGATGTCGGGTATTTGAACGGCCTTTACGGCTGGATCGATGAAAGGCAGGTCGGCCCGCGTATTGTTTTTAAAATACAAGACGGATACATTCCATCCTCGCTTTATCATTTCGTTGGCAAGGCAGATCGTTACGGTTTCTCCGCCGCCGTATACGGGCCACAGACGTAGCAGAAAGGTTATATTCATCAGTCGGATTTTATTGTTCGTCTCTTGCAGTAAGCGCATTTTCGAGGAAGCACATGGATTTTGAACGCATTTCTTCCAGTTTCGCATTTATGGGCTTCCAGTCTATGGATTGTCTTATGGGGCAACTCTCCAATCCGTTTGAATCGGATAGGGTTCTGTTCTCTATCTTGAACAGCTTCAACAGCGACTCGAATCGTGCGACGCCTCTGTTTTTGTTGACGTATAATACGAACGGTTTGTTGAACAGAATGGAAAAAACGCAGCCGTGAAAGGAGTCCGTGAAAATATAATCGGCATAATACATCGCCTTCAGCCAGTCCGCTACGGATGGCGCTATTCTTTTTTCGAGAGGGGCCAGTCTGTCTTCGGTTTCCGTCGCTGCAAAGTTGTAGTCCATGGCTAAAACTTTCGAGACTTTTTTCAGCGCCGCCAGTTTGTCGTCGGAACGGTCTAATATGAATGCCGTTATTTTGTTTGCGTACTTTTCGGCACCTCCTTCGCCGATGAGTGCTCGATAGTCCGCAGGTGTCAGAAGCATTGTCGGATCTAAAACATGTTCAGCGGTATGGTTGAGATGCCTTTTGCATAATTCCATACCAGAATCTTCCCGTACGCTGACTGCGGTGAACTCCTTTAGCTTCTGGGTGCAGAATCGGGTCTCTTTCTTCGAATATGCCCATTTGTCGATACCGAATGACGCCGCATAGGCAATTAATTTCGCTGTACGGCCGTCGATCGGGGAGAAGTAATAATCTTTGATTTCCTCCATACACCCTTTGCGCCATACCTGATCAGAACCTACGATGTAGGCGTCGCATTTTAAGTCGCGGATGCTTTTGTATGCACTGCTGTTATAATAGACCGGTGAAAAGGGTTGCAGCCATTTGTCGATAAATGGTTGCGTGTGTTGTGTAATTACGGGGTATTCGTCGTAGATTTTCTTGTCGTAGAAAACGCAGGCAGGTTTTCTGAATATGTATTTTTTGACACTTCGTTTTAAGATGTTCCAGCCGTTGAACCGCTTTTTTTTAACGAGACGGCGAATGAGTATGACTTCGTGCCCTTGCCGCGTCAATACCGTTTTCAGCGCATATGCCTGCAATATGCTACCGTATCCTGTTTCCAAGGGCAAGGTCAGCAAGCCGATTCGCATATCTTTTGATTTTGTTTATTAGTCTCAGTTTTTTGCTCTGCCGGTGCAGCGAAGACTTTGCAACCGCCTTATAAAAAGTATCTCTTCTCGGATCCTTGATAAGACTGGCGGTGATCATCGGATTTTGTTTGATGACTTTCTCATAGGATTGCTCCGAACGTAATGTGCCGGTAATATATTTGCTGCCTTGATCCGTATTGATCAGCAACAGACTTATACCGTTGTTGTCATCCGGAAAGTCCTTGGTGCCGCGGAATCCCCAAAAATCGCCGAGTGTGATGTCGCTGCCGCTTTTCAGTTCTTTTGCCGGACAGGCGTAGCATGAATATCTTTCGGTCACATGCGACAGGAAGCAGTAAAAGAATGGATCTTTATAGTGTATTCTGGACACGTCTGCCGTCTCCGGAAGACCGGCCCCGGTTTCTCTGCGGAGTATGAACCGCAAACTGAAATGCTGCCATCCGGTCGTCTTGTCCCTGAAATTGATGCCCGTAATTTGGGATGTGGACCGCAACTCGGAATTTGTATGTTTGAACCCTTTTCTGGCTATTGTTTCATGTAAATATTGTCGCCAGATTTCGGGGCTGGGAACACCGTGGCAAACTAAATCTACAGTCAATAGATTTTCATATTCTTTTGCCAAAAAAAGCTTTAAACCTCTTATTTGACAGGGAGTGCCCGAAAAGAGCACCGGACGGCCGGATTCCAGAAATTCTTTCGCCTGCCGGTACGTGGACATTCTGATAAATGGCCGGATGCTCAATGATACGGCTTTGCACATACTTGCTGCCCCGCATGGCCGCGAGTCCTTCGAGCGTTTCGGTACAGGCGTGTTCTACAGCCCAATTCTCGTCGAAACGGGCACCGAAAACCACGCCGTTCTTTTGAATGATCTGTTCCGCTATATGGGTGAAGATACCTCCCGAAGAACTTTGCAGCCGAATCCGAGTCTTTTTGTTTTTTGCCGCATATACATGGAGCGGCTTCCGCTTTTCGCCCTGATTGAGTACCGGACATACTTTTTCGCACAAGCCGCAATCTATACATTTCGACGTGTCTGTTTGCGGATAAAGAAACCCTTCCTCGTCTTCACGCATTACGATGCAGGACGTGGGGCAGCGCTGTTCGCATGCAGCGCAGCCGCAGCACATCTCCTTCGAAGCAATGGAAATCATTTTTTGAATTTTGATGCGATGGATGAGACTTTCGAGCAGATATAGATTTTCTCGCCGGGCGTAAGTCCGAACCAGTAAACGGACATGCTTGTCGATATGGCGCAAATCAGGCAGATCGTCAGAAGGTTCCATATTCCTTCTCCCGGCTGCCAGTATGCCACGGCCAGAGGTACTGCAAGCGCAATTGCCGTAACTTTGGATATACTCCAGATCACTTTGGCAAAGTATTCCCGCAATGACAACCGAATCATTCGCCGCAGCATCAGCAGCCGGGCGAATTGGGCTGTAATCTCCATGACAAAATGTACGATAAAGACGCTGTATGCAGGGAGCCCGAACCGCAAACAGAGATAGGAAATCGGCAGGATCAGCAGCAGCAACCCTCCGACGACGCTTTGGTATAGTTTGATCTTGCCGGTGGCGGAAGCGGCTGTAATCAACGGATTGGAGACGGCATACACCCATGTCGTGCATAACATGATCCGCAGGAATACGACTGTGTGGTCCGGGACGATTTTCAGCCAGAGCGTCAGTATCGCTTTTGTCTCGATAAGGACGGGAAGCGATAACAGCAGCAGCAGGAAAAATGAAAATTTGGCGCTCCGGAAAATCAGGCCATGCATGTATTCCATATCGCCGGTCGCGTACGATTTGGTTATTTGCGGGTTGAGGGCCGTCTGGAAGTTGCTGCTGAATTGACCGATGGCGGTTTGGGCCTGCACGGCGATACCTCTGGCAGCGTTGACAACCGGACCGAAGAACATATTCAGCAGCAGGTTCAACCCCTGTGTAAATGTGATGGCCGCCAGACTGCCGAACATATTCCAACTGGCAAATCCTGTCATTTCCTTGAATAACCCCTTGTCCCAGCTCCAGCGATATTTTGTTTCGTTGAAATGCCGGTTGCAATACCAGCTGTAACATAGACGTATGAGGAACTGGACAATAACGATTAACGCGGCGTACAATATCAGTTTGTCGGTGTGAAAATACCGAAGGAAACAGACGATCAGCAATCTCAAAGAGACTTCGATAATCGATATATAGGCAAATGCGCTCATTCTTTCATGGGCGATGATGGCCGCATTATACGGTACGCTCATGATCATGATCACCGATGCCGCTACCGAGCACTGGAATACCCAGAAAGCGGCATTCATGCGGTCGGCCGGAATCTGCATTTTGTTCCATAAGAACCAAAGCCCGACCGTTTCCGCCAGCACTATTATCAGAAAGGATATGATGCCATGTATTGAAAGGCTGGTCGAAAAAACCTTTGTCAGTTGCGCCCGATTGTTCTGTCCCAGCTCAAAGGTCAGGTACCGCTGTGTCGCAGAGGTCATGGATCCGTTGATGAATCCGAACATGGCGACGATTCCGCCCACGACATTGTAGATGCCGAAGTCCTCCACCCCTAGAATATTCAATACCACCCGGCTGGTGTAGAGACTTACCGCCATGGTAACAAGCATCCGGAAGTAGAGCAGAAGCGTATTCTTTGCTATTCGTTTGTTGTTAGAGCTTATTTCCTGCATTTCGGAGCCGATGTTCATCCGTTAAGCGCCATATCTACCTCTCCTTATACATGCTCTGATAGTATTGCTGGTACTCGCCTGAGGTTATGTCGTCCATCCACGATTGGTTCTGGAGGTACCAGCGGACCGTCTTTTCGATCCCCTCCTCGAACTGCAGGCTGGGCTGCCAGCCCAGCTCGTCTTTGAGTTTGCGCGAGTCGATGGCGTATCTCAGGTCGTGGCCCGCGCGGTCGGCGACATACGTGATCAGCTTTTCCGAAGCGCCTTCGGGATTGCCCAGCAGCCGGTCCACGGTTTTGACGATCACCCGTATCAGGTCGATGTTCTTCCATTCGTTGAAACCCCCGATGTTGTACGTGTCGGCGACCTTGCCCTTGTGGAAGATCACGTCGATGGCCCGCGCGTGGTCCTCGACGTAGAGCCAGTCGCGGACGTTCTCCCCGCGGCCGTACACGGGCAGCGGCCTTCGGTGGCGGATGTTGTTGATGAACAGCGGAATCAGCTTCTCCGGGAACTGGTAGGGCCCGTAGTTGTTCGAGCAGTTCGTAACCAGCGTCGGCATGCCGTACGTGTCGTGGTAGGCCCGCACGAAGTGGTCCGACGAAGCCTTCGACGCCGAGTAGGGGCTGTGCGGGTCGTACTTCGTCTCCTCGGTGAAGAACTCCTCCCCGAAAGGACCGCCGCCGCTCTCGCAGCCCGCAGGGTCCCCCGCGGGGCGGGGCAGCTCCAGCGCACCGTACACTTCGTCGGTCGAGATGTGGTAGAACAGCTTGCCCGCCCAATTGCCGTTCCAATGCTCCCGCGCAGCTTCGAGCAGCGACAGCGTGCCCATGACGTTCGTACGCGCGAAAGTGAACGGATCCCTGATCGAGCGGTCCACGTGGCTCTCGGCTGCGAGGTGGATCACCCCGTCGATGCCGTACTGCCGGAACAGTTCCCGCATCGCCTCGAAGTCGCAGATGTCGCCCCTGACGAAAGTGTAGTTCGGCCGCTCCTCGATGTCCCGCAGGTTGGCAAGGTTGCCCGCATAGGTCAGCTTGTCGAGGTTGACGATCCGGTAATCGGGGTATTTGGTCACGAAAAGACGGACCACATGCGAGCCGATGAAGCCCGCGCCGCCCGTGATGAGGATAGTGCGTTGCATAGTGATTGGATTATTCGGCGAGTTGTTTCAGGCAGTAGATCATTGCCTCCCTCCAGTGGGGGATGTCCATCTGGAAGGTGGTCTTGAT
>ERZ809114.1192-NODE-1192-length-12006-cov-3.953309_pt1 | contig 12006 bp, 18 predicted proteins | sample MGYA00520519_ERZ809114 | MGnify/ENA primary metagenome ERZ809114 (study PRJEB31570, sample SAMEA3212991) | Homo sapiens | biome: human-gut; feature: human gut; material: fecal | place: Sweden | collected 2011 ...
TGCGCTACTATTACCCGTTGGAGTTCTTAACAGCGGCGTTGAATATCTTCGGCGACAATATGGACAAGACTGCTGACATTACAAGCTATGCCCATAAGGTCGGTATTCGAGTGACGTTGCCTAAATGGGGATTGTCCAGAGGTGAATACTTCTTCGACAGAGAGCGGAAAATCATCGCCAAGGGTCTCACATCAATCAAGTATATGAGTGCTGGTCTTGCCGATGAATTGTATGACCTCGCAGCGAAAAACAAGTATTCCTGCTTTATGGATTTGCTGAAAGACCTCGATGAGAAAACGAGTATTAACTCAAGGCAGCTTGACATTTTGATTAAGCTGGACTTCTTCTCCGATTTCGGCAATCAGCGTGAGTTGCTTCGGATGGTTGACTTGTTCTTCAATACCTTCAAGAGGGGGCAAGCAAAGCAAATCAAAAAGTCTGAAGTTGATGGGACACCACTCGAAGAAATTGTGAAGCGATATGCGGTCGGTGTTACAAAATCTGGTGGCGAAGCTAAGAGCTATACACTTCTTGATGTGATGTCGATTTTGCGTGGTGCAGAAGACGCGGTGAAAGCAGTTGGCATGGATGACCTCAGCGATATTATCAAAGTCCGTAACTTCTATGATGTGATGGGCTATATCGGGTATGTGTCTGGCAATGAAGCGGACAGACGCAAGCTATACATAACAGATATGAAGCCACTGGTTCGGAGAAGAGATGGTGAGCAATTTGCTTACAGCGTCTTTACGAAATCAATCGGTAGCGGCAAAGAAAGCAGGTTCACGTTATTCAATCGTGAGTTTAAGAAGGAGCCGGTTAAAGTCGGTGACATCATTTACTGCAAAGGCTACCAGCGTGATGGTGAGTATTTCAAGCTGACAGCGTATGACAAGGTTCTGTAGTTGGAGGTGGAAACATGGAAGTATTAACCGGAGATACATTTGCAGAAGCCCTCTTGTTCTGCTCTCAGCAAGAGAATGTTTCGGTGTGTGTCGTACTTGATAATATGCGTAATACCAAAGAGCTGGTTGAGACTCTTTGGAGGGAAATAGAACTGGGGAATCTTCCGGGATGGGTAATGCAAAGAGGATTTGACGTAGCTTCCTTTTCTAACACATACTCCATTCTGAACACGAAGAAATCATCCGTTCTGTATTTCATTACCGCATATGACACGCAGGAGTTCAAGGGACGCACATTCAATCGCATCCTATATCTAAACGACCTGAACGCGGTCATCCTGTCTGAGATTGAACGCTGTGAACAGCCATTGCGGTTTACCGATGGAACATATGGTGGCGAGGAGCTGGACAACTTCCTCAGCAGTTTCAAAATCAAACCTACTGCTTCGGCAGTAAGGGTGATATAAAACACAGATTTTATAAGTGCATGGGAGGTGCAAAACTTGTCAGACAAACGTGTCTGCAATTATTGCGGCAAGGAGCTCGACCTCTTTGACCTGCAGGAAGATTTCTCTATACATAGACAACATATCGGGTACGGAAGTATCCATGACGGAGATGGTGTTGATTTACAACTTTGCTGTGACTGCTTCGACAAGATTGTAAGCGAGTGCAACGTGTCTCCGATTGAGGAGGTCGATGACGAGTGACAAGAGCAGAGTTCAACAATGCTTTGGAGGAAGCCCTTCAGAAGGCGGCGCGAGCACAAGCTTATACGGGCGGGAGATATGAAATTACGTTGATTGTAACGCGAGACGTTTATAGATTCCTCTCTGAGCACACGGGTGTCACGTTTGATGTTCGCAATACTGACCACGGTATTTATCGTGGATACAGAATTGGCATTGTTAACGAGCAGGGGTACAGCGATATTCTCGAACCGGCTATGCTCGGAATGGAGTATTACAACGGCATGGAAGTAAATGACATTATCGTTGTCGGAGATGAGAACAGACTGTTCCAGCTTGAGAGCAGAGAACCGATTTGCTTCCGGGATATGGGGTTAACCGTCAGTTTTGGGAATGGCGCAAGAGCAACAGCTAATGCAACCGTAACGAATACCGTTGCTAATGCCATCAATGAGACAAATGCAGCGGGGACAGTAACTGCTGCGGCGGTTAATGCCGCACGTCCAGTAGAAATGAACTATAGAGATGGGCGGTTGTTTGTCGATGGTGTTCCGATTGACCTCCCGCTTGGAGAACTTGCAATGGAAGACCTCGTAGGAGTAACGACACCGGTAACGACACCGCAGCTTGATTGGAACGCCACTGGTCGTGCGACAGTTGGTTGGTTCGGTGCTGTTCCGGTCGCTGCTACTGAACCCACACGACCGGTGCGAGCGCAGAGAGCGGCACGTTCGAGAGTACCACTGGTAGAAGAACCGCTGAATCCCGGCGATACAAAAATGCTGGACGATTTTCTCGGTGGCTTTACCATTAAGGAAACTCTCCAGCACGCATAAGAAAAGTAAGAGGCTAAACATACTATGTGGAAGAGCCCAGAGTAAAACACTCTGGAGCTCTTTTTTCGTAGACAGTAGAGAGGTAGAACAATGCGAAAAATTTTCACTATCTTCTTGCTGGTATCTATGATGTGCGTTTCAACCTGCGGATGCAGTAGCGCATCTGCCAGACAAGAGACGCCATTGACCATTGAGGAGAAAACGGAAGTCGATGCGTTGGAAACCGCTATCACAGCGACAGACGCAAACCAGACGATTGAGGAACCTGAAGAGGACGTGGTGTGCCACACGGAGGAAGTAGACGGCTTCACTGATGATATTGATTATCTCGGCATAATGAAGCAGAGCTGCTTAAATGGTGATTATGAAGCGGGCTTGGCTGCAGAGAAAGCCAGAAACAAGAAAATTGATGTGCTCGGCTTGGACGTGATAAAGGTTTTCTTTGAAGATTTGCTTGAGCTATCAAAGATTCTTACGGATGAATGTGGTGACGAGCGCTTGCCTTTTGAGTGGAAGCTGGCTGTTGGCGAGGTGGTTATCAATAGAGCTGACTCCCCAGAGTTCCCGGATACAATCAAAGAAGTCATCCACGCAGAAGGACAATATGCTAACGCGAATACAGAATATTTCAAAAACTTGACCCCGTTTGAATCCTGTGTTGAAGCAGCAGCTCGCCTTTTAAGTGGCGAACGTGTTTTGAATGAACCGTCAGTCGTATTCCAGTCTGGTGGGGTACAAGGTAGCGGCGTTTATCTTGAACTGTACAGCAGCTATTACGGCTATACCTATTTGTGTTATAGCAGTTACCCAGAACTTTACGGAGGTTAAGTAACGAATGGGAAAAGTAATTGTTCAAGATTATACATACAAAAAGCCAATCACGATGATTGGCGTAGAGGCTGGCATCTGCTGGGGAGCAAATACCAGTAATGATGAGAAGAATTATCTCAGAGGCATTGACTGTCTTGAGAGTGGGCACGGGAGAACATTTGAGTTCCCTGATGTGTATTTGACTCTTGAAGGGTATTCGGCACGGGTTATCCGTGAGTGGTACACCCATATCGGCGGTCTGCCCACACGCCTTCAGGCGAGTACGCGATATATCGACTATGAACATGGTTTTGGATATGTTACGCCGCCAAGTATCGAAGGCAATCCAGAAGCGAAAAAGGTCTATGAAGATTTGATGGGACATATCAAATCATACTTAGAGAGCCTCGACACTATTGGTGTTCCTCGTGAAGACTCAGCATTAGGGCTTCCGCTTGGCATGGAGACGAAAATCGTGTGCAAGCACAATATGCGCAACCTGATGGATATGTCGCATCAGAGAATGTGCAATCGAGCCTACCATGAATACAGAGGACTATTCAACGATGTATGCGATGCTTTGGGAAACTACTCGGAGGAATGGAAGTACATCGTAGACCACTACTTCATGCCGAAATGCAAGCTCATGGGTTTTTGCTCAGAGAAAAAGACCTGCGGTATGATGCCGCGCAAACAATGAATGGGGCGCTTACAGTTGTCGTTGTGATTCTTGCGGCTGTGTTGCTATTCGGCAATGACGACAACCGACCAAGACCTGCTTGAATTTGGAGGTCTTATGAAAAGCAAGATACTGAACCCCAAACGTATGAAACAGCTCATCGACTTCAAAGGGCTTGAACTTGATAACGGGATATACCCTACAGATATTGATGGACTAATTGAGTATCACGACTCAGAATACATACTCCTCGAAGTAAAACACAAGGATGCAAGAGTTCCATACGGGCAACGACTTGCTATCCAAAGAATGGTCGATGACTTTACAAAGGCTGGTAAGAAGGCAGTTGCAATTGTTTGTGAACACAAAGTGGATGATACAGACAAACCTGTGGTTGCGGCATTTTGCAAGGTCAGAGAGCTGTATTACGGCGGTGAACACAAATGGCGACCGCCAGATTCGCCAATGAATGTTCGACAAGCCATAGATAAATTCCGAAAGTATGCGAAGCAACACAAAGGAGGTTGACAGGTGAAAGTCATTACGATTTCTGGTAAAGCCCAAAACGGCAAAGACACCACTGCTGGATTGCTTAAAGCAGCTTTAGAAGCAGACGGATATAAAGTCCTGATTACCCATTACGCAGACCTGCTCAAATTTATTTGTAAGCAGTTCTTTGGATGGGACGGGCAGAAAGATGATGCTGGTCGGCATATTCTTCAATATGTCGGGACAGATATCATTCGGCAGAAGCGCCCTGACTATTGGGTGGGGTTTGTCACATCGGTTTTGGAGTTATTTCCAAATGAGTGGGACTATGTGCTGATTCCCGATTGTCGATTCCCAAATGAGATTGACTATCTCAAAGAAGCTGGATTGGACACAGTTAATTTGCGTGTTGTCAGAAAGGACTTTAAGAGTCCTCTTACCCCAGAACAGCAGGCACACCCTTCTGAGACGGCGCTCGACAATGTTGAGCCAGATTATTACATAACGAATAACGGGTCACTGACTGACCTGAAAAGAAATGTCATCGATTGGCTGGTCGAATACCTTGGGTCTCATCAGATGACGATTGATGAGCTGTAAGGAGGCTAAATGAAGCATCTGACAATCTTGGTTGACATGGATGACACGATTGAGTCGCTGGCAAGTGCTTGGGTTGATTACTTGAACGCCCGCCACGGGACGACCACAAAGCTGACAGACATCACCGGTTGGGATATTTCTAAGGCGTTCCCGACGCTTACGAATGAACAGGTGTATGCACCACTGTTCGAGGATGATTTCTGGGATTGGGTCAAGCCAATTGATGGTGCATCAGAGACTTTGCAAAAGCTTATTGCAGATGGGCATAAGGTCTTGATTGTAACCACATCGAACTACCATACGCTTGCATCAAAAATGGAACGGGTGTTATTCAAATACTTCCCGTTCCTAACGTGGAACGATGTCATTATCACTTCCCATAAGCAGCTTGTGAACGGTGATGTTCTCATCGACGATGGCATTCACAATCTTGAGGGTGGGGGCTATTTCAAAATCCTTATGACTGCGCAACACAATAAAAAATACGATGCAGAAGCCAATGGGATGCTCCGTGTAGGAACATGGGCTGAGGTTTATTCAGCGATTACGGTTCTTGCAGAGGAAGATGACCTTAAAGGCTGGGAGGAGGTGCCAATGGAAATTACTTTGTACTCAACAGGATGTCCAAAGTGCAAGGTTTTGAAAAAGAAACTGGAAGAAAAGGGTATCAAGTACACAGAGAACAATTCTGTGGATGAGATGCTGTCACTTGGAATCAGTCAGGTGCCCGTTCTTAGTGTGAACAATGAATTGCTTGACTTCTCGACAGCAAATAACTGGGTGAACCAACAATAAGCGAAGGGAGATTAAGCAATGAACATTCCACTCAAAATGAACAGGGACTTTGAAAAGGCTATGACAACCCTCAATGAGCGTTATGGCGAAGATTTCGAGTACCTGAACGGTTTCCACGAGACGCAACTGAACTTTTCGGATTTCATCGATGGCTTCATTGACAAGAATGTCGCCGACGTGACCATCGATGCCAATGCGAACGCATCCAACAAGGATATTCGCAGTCTTTTGAATGAAAAGGGCAAGTCTCACGATAAGCTGTTCGCTTTCAACAAGATTTTCTATGAGATGAAGAAGCGCTACAACCTGAAAACAGCCCGTGAATGGCTTGAAACAGAGTATAACGGCGGATTCTATCTGCATGATGCGTCTACTTCTACATACCTGCCGTACTGCTACGCTTATGACCTGACCAGACTGGCAACCGAAGGGCTGTTTTTCCTCAAAAACTACAACAATCAGGCACCGAAGCATCTCACAACGTTCATGGATGACGTAATTGAGTATATCAGCTATATGAGCAATCGTAGTTCCGGCGCTGTGGGCATCCCCAACGTTCTTATCTGGACGTATTACTTCTGGAAAAAGGACTGTGAGAGCGGTCACTTCATTAAGAACCCCGAATACTACATCAAGCAGTGCTTCCAGAAGTTTATCTATCGTCTGAATCAGCCGTTTATGCGTATCGACCAGACTGCTTTTGTTAATGTGTCAATTTTTGACCGTAATTACATCGAAGCGTTGTTCGGCGGCGTGCAGTATCCTGACGGAACATATGTGATTGACTGCGTTGAAGAGCTGATTGAACATCAAAAGCTCTTTATGGAGGTCGTTTCGCAAATCAGAAGCGAGAATATGTTTACGTTCCCAGTGCTGACATACAGTTTGCTTTACCGTGACGGTAAATTCGTCGATGAAGAGTTTGCCAGATGGTGTTCCGACCACAATGTAACGTGGAATGACAGCAACTTCTTCATCAGCGGTGATGTAAACACGCTGAGTAACTGCTGCCGTCTGCTGTCCGATACTTCAAAACTCAATGCGTTCATCAATTCTATCGGCGGCACAGCGCTCTCCATTGGTTCTGTAAAGGTCAACACAATCAACCTCATGCGGATTGCGTTGGAGACTGAGTGCGACGAGAAAAAGTATCTTGCTCTGCTCAAAAAGCGTGCGTTGCTGTGCTGTAAGACGCTCGATACTGTTCGCCATATCATCCAGAGAAATGTTGAGAAGGGATTGCTCCCCAACTATCAGGATGGTGCGGTCGAGATGGACAAGCAATACTGCACAATGGGCATCCTTGGTCTATATGAAGTCATTGAGGCGTTTGGGTACACCAAGGCAGACGAGTTCGGTTACATCAGCTACACCGATGAGGGCATTGCTTTTGCAAGCAAAATCTTTGAGGTACTGAATGAGGTCAAGGACAACTTCACCGATGCTTACTCTTTCAACATCGAGAGCGTTCCTGCAGAGCGTGCGGCAGTTATCCTGTGCCAGAAAGACAACGTTCTGTACGACCACAATGACAAGTTCATCTACTCGAACCAGTGGATTCCGCTGTCTGCGAAATGCACCATTCAGGAAAAGCTCCGCCTCAGCTCAATCCTTGATGAGAAGTGTTCTGGCGGCAGCATTGCGCACATCAATTTGGAATCCAACTTCCCCAACACAGAAACAGCGTGGAAGATGCTGAACAAGATTGCTCAGGCTGGCGTGATTTACTTTGCGTTCAACACCCGTATCAACGAGTGCAAGAACCATCACGGTTTTGTCGGCACTGACCATTGCCCAGTATGCGGTGAGCCTGTCTTCGATACATACCAGCGCATTGTTGGATATCTCGTCCCATCAAGGGCTTACTCCAAAGACCGTTTCCGTGAGTTCAACACAAGACAGTGGTACAGCTATGCGGAGGCTATGAGCGAATGAGAATAAAGACAATCGTGGATGAAGACTTCACCAATTATAAAAAGCCAGCGATGTTCATTGGAACAATTTCTTGTGGTGGTAAGTGCTGTATCGAAGCAGGCATCCCGTTGTCGGTCTGTCAAAATGATGGGTGGCGTGCAAGCGCCCCCATCAGTATTGACGACGAGCAACTGTGCCTCCGGTATCTGAACAATCCGCTTACGGAATCAATCGTGTTTGGTGGGCTTGAACCGCTTGAACAATTTGATGAGCTGTGTTCGTTCCTTGAGGTTCTTCGCGGTCAATTCCAGTGCAAAGACGACGTGGTCATTTATACGGGTTACTATTTTGAAGAAGTCCCTGAATGGATTCAGCAGCTTGCCACTTATGGAAATGTGATTGTGAAGTTTGGACGATACATCCCGAATCAAAAACACATATTTGATGAAGTGCTTGGCGTCGAGCTCGCTTCTGATAATCAATACGCAGAACGATTCGGCAGTTAAACATATTGGAGAAGACATCAATGAAAATCAACATCAATCCAGACAAAGAGTTCGTTAACGATATGCGCAAAGCATTGAAAGACAATAATGGCTTCTGCCCATGCTCCCTCGAAAAGAACGAGGATACAAAGTGTATGTGCAAGGAGTTCAGAGAGATGGCAAGTGGAACCTGCCACTGCGGTCTCTACACAAAAACGGAATAAAGAGAGGTTTAACTATGATGACAGCCATGAACAAACTGACAACCACCTACGAGACCACAAGAGAGTTCGATGAGAAAGGCAACGTGACCCACGAGATTCATACGGAGACGAGAGAAGAGCCCGATTGCGCCGGTTACACGGTCACTACTTCCACCACGAGCGACGAAGACATTGCTGAAATGCTTGACGGGCTGATTGAGCTTCAGGAGCCGACGCCCTCACTTCTGGACATTATTGCCGGTGCTGCCGGTATTGCGTCCATCATCGCTTCCGCCTGCCTGATTGCAAAGACAATCAAGCGCAAATAAGGAGGGCGTATGATTAAACGCACAATCAAAGAAACTGTCCGCGAGTACGATGCAGACGGAAAAGTCGTGAAAGAAACGGTCACTGAAACGACCGAGGATGACGACACCGTGTACTTTCCACCATTCCAAACCTACCAAGAAACGGTTAAGCCTTGGTGGGGTGAGCCGTCTTGTACTTGCAAAACAAATAGCTAAGGAGGACACAATGCAGAGAGTTGGAGAATTTGAAAAGGTCAGCTTTGAACAATTCCGTGACGCGATGAAAGATGAATTTTATAGGGGGCAGGAGTTGCCCCCTGCCATCGAAGATGACCTCAGAAAGATGTGGGAGGAAATTGCACTCCCCAGCAGAGCAACGACTGGCTCCGCCGGTTATGACTTTAAGGCACCATTCACCTTTGAGATGCGCCCCGGCGAGACAATGAAAATTCCCACCGGTATCAGAGTGAAGATTGACGAGGGCTGGTGGCTCGGTTGTCTGCCGCGTAGCGGTCTTGGTTTCAAGTTCCGTATGCAGTTTGACAATACGATGGGCGTTATCGACAGCGACTATTACTTCTCCGACAATGAGGGGCACATTTTCGCCAAGATTACGAACGACAGCAAGAGCCAGAAGATTGTACACGTTGAAGCCGGTAATGGCTTTATGCAGGCAATCTTTATTCCGTATGGGATTACATACTCCGATGACGCAACCGGCGTCAGAAACGGCGGTATGGGCTCTACGGACGGCAAAGCGTAAGAGGAAACACACATGAAAGACTCATCTTCAAAAGGTCTTGGATTGTGCGATGTACTCGCCGTGGTCTTTGTCGTCCTGAAACTGATTGGCGTAATTGACTGGAGTTGGTGGTGGGTGCTTGCACCTGTCTGGATTCCGGTCATCATTGTAATTATCGCCTACATAGTAATCAGCATCATCGATTAGGTTCCACAATTACCAAAACGGTAGACACGGGGCTGGCTTCATTGCCAGCCCTTTCTTTTTTACATACACGCAGCTCACAGGGAGGTGAAAACATTAGTACCATGCAAATCCCATTCTGGGAGAGGTACACACTGACAATTCAGGAGGCATCGCAATACTTCCGTATCGGAGAAAATAAGCTGCGTAAAATTGTCAGCGAAAACAAAGACGCTGATTTTGTCCTTTGGAATGGCACACGCCCACAGATTAAACGTACAAAATTCGAGCGATTTGTTGACCAACTCAACCTTATATGACATCTAACTTGAAAGTGAATCCAGACTATGGTATATTGAAAACGCCATGTTGATATTCATTTTCAGACAAAAGGAGTAGCCATGCCTGAAAAAAGGAAAGACAACAAAGGCAGAATTCTGAGAGAAGGAGAAGTACAGAGAAGCGACGGGAAGTATATGTACCGCTATACTGATGCTGGTGGAATACGCCGAGCGATTTATAGTTGGAGGCTTGTGGAGTCAGACAAGGCACCCGATGGCAAGCGCAGCACAGAGCCACTAAGGACTCAGATAAAGCGTATCCAAAGGGATATGGATGATGGCATCAGTTCCTATACGGCGTACAAGATGACGCTGAACAGTTTCTACGATGCCTATATCGAAACCAAGTATGAGCTCAAAGCATCAACAAGAACCAACTACAAGTATATGTACAGGAAATATGTTCGTGACGAGATAGGCACGAAGAACATTGCCGACATCAAGTACAGTGATGTCAAGCGGTTCTACATCCACCTCATTAAAGACATTGGGTTTAAGCCAAACAGTATGGAGACAATTCATACTATCCTCCATCCGGTTTTTAATGTGGCTGTAAGGGATGGATTCATCAGAACGAACCCAACCGACGGCGTAATGGCTGAAATCAAGAAGAGCCACAACTGGGAGAAACCTAAACGTCACGCACTGACAGAACCGCAGCAGGACAAGTTCCTTGATTTTGTGTCCAGCTCAAAAACGTACAAGCATTGGATGCCGCTGTTTACGGTCATGCTTGGGACGGGTGCTCGCATAGGAGAAGTCCTTGGGCTACGATGGGAAGATTGTGATTTCACGCAAAATATTATTGACATCAACCATAATTTGATATATCGTCAACAAGAAAGCGGAAAGATGGAACTTCACATCACCACGCCAAAGACACGAGCAGGCACACGAATCATTCCGATGTTCTCTGATGTGAGAGCAGCTTTACTCCAGATTCGATTGAAGCACATGGAGGAGGGCTTCAACGAGTGTGAGGTCGATGGATATACGAACTTCATTTTCAAAAACAGGTTCGGAGAAATGCTCACCCCACACGTCATCAACAGAGCGCTTGATAGAATCATTCGTGACTACAATGCGGAAGAGACGGAGCAGGCAGGACAGGAACACCGAGAACCGGTCTTACTTCCACACTTCAGCGCACACAATCTCAGACACACATTCTGTACTCGCCTTTGCGAGAACGAAACAAACCTAAAGGTAATCCAAGAAATTATGGGACATCGAAACATCGAGACAACGATGGATGTCTACAACGAAGCAACCAAGGAAAAGAAGATGTCCAGCTTCGCAAATCTCGAAGGGAAAATCAGAGTGTCCTGAGCTGGGTTTGACACCAGTTTTGACACCAATTGACCGAAAAGTTATAAGAATTTATGAGACGTTGCGTTATCGCAAATGTCCGCAAAACGTTGTGGCACAGGGGTTATAAGAACTTATGAGAAGTTACGACGATACCGAGATAATATTCCCCACGATGAAGCCGCTGGACATGCCCAAGAAGGCCGACAAGGCGGAAGCCGCTCCCGCCGAAGTGAAGAAGGAGGAGGTCATCGACTTCTCCAAGGTCGAGATCGAGCCGCTGTTCGCTGACCAGGTCGACTTTGACACCTTCTCCAAGTCTGACTTCCGCGCCGTCAAGATCAAGGCGTGCGAGGCGGTGAAGAAGTCCAAGAAGCTGCTGCAGTTTGTGCTCGACGACGGCACAGGCGAGGATCGCATCATCCTCTCCGGCATCCACGAGTATTACGAGCCCGAGGAGCTCGTCGGCAAGACCGCTATCGCCATCGTCAACCTGCCCCCGCGCAAGATGATGGGCATCGACTCCTGCGGCATGCTCATCTCCGCCGTGCATCACGAAAACGGCGAAGAAAAGCTCCATTTGCTGATGGTCGATCCCCACATCCCCGCCGGCGCAAAGCTGTATTAAAAAATAACGAAAAAGAGCTCTCTCGGCAGAGGGAGCTCTTTTTTGTGCCAAAGGCACGGGATAAGGGGGCCATTCTCTCACGTGAGAGAAT
>ERZ809114.1194-NODE-1194-length-11977-cov-4.740396_pt1 | contig 11977 bp, 10 predicted proteins | sample MGYA00520519_ERZ809114 | MGnify/ENA primary metagenome ERZ809114 (study PRJEB31570, sample SAMEA3212991) | Homo sapiens | biome: human-gut; feature: human gut; material: fecal | place: Sweden | collected 2011 ...
CATAAATATGAGGCGGATAAATCGTGCATCCCTGCCGGGAATCTGATTGAAGTTAAATTCGAAGATTTTGAGGCTGATGCTATGGGAATGACCGAAAAGATTTATCATGATTTGTCTATTCCCGGATTTGCAGAGGCACGCGGTGACATCGAGAAGTATGTAGGTGGAAAGAAAGGATATAAGAAGAATAAATATAAATATGATGATCGTACTGTGCAATTGGTACAGGATAACTGGAATTTTGCACTGGATCAGTGGAACTATGAACTTTAATTGAAAGGCTAATGAGATGATGCAGAAGAAAATTCGTATGTATGGTATGCTATCCGCTTTTTTATATTGCGGGATGGCATCTGCACAGCAGCAACAACAACAGCATACTGTGGAGATGATTCCATTCGGCAATATGGACCAGTGGGTAGACCGCCAGATTAAAGAGTCGGGTATTATCGGTGGCGCATTGAAGAATGTGTATGCTATCGGGCCGACTGCAACTATTCGTGAGAATAAGGCTTATAAGAATATGGGTGGATCACCGTGGGCGACTTCCAATGTGATGGCACGTGTGGCTGGTATTACTAAAACAAATACCTCTGTGTTTCCCGAAAAACGTGATGAAGGTTACTGCGCACGTATGGATACCCGTATGGAGAGTGTAAAGGTATTAGGAATCGTAGATATTACGGTGCTGGCTGCAGGTTCTATGTTTTTGGGTGAAGTACATGAGCCGATTAAGGGAACGAAGAATCCGCAGAAGATGTTGAATTCCGGTATTCCTTTCACAAAGAAACCGATCGCTGTTCAGTTTGACTATAAAGTTAAGATGTCTGATAGAGAGAAGCGTATCCGCGCTACAGGTTTCAGTCGTATTACGGATGTAGACGGTAAAGATTTTCCGGAAGTGAATTTATTCCTGCAGAAACGTTGGGAAGACAAGGATGGAAATATTTTTGCGAAGCGCATAGGTACAATGGTGGTACGTTATTATAATACAACTGATGACTGGCGTAACAATGTTACTTATTCAATCATGTACGGAGATATAACAGGTGATCCTGCCTATAAACCTCATATGATGCGTTTGCAAGTAGAAGAGCGTTATGCCATCAACAGTAAGGGAGAGAGTGTTCCCGTTAAAGAAGTGGCATGGGGAACGGAAGAAGATGTTCCTACTCATCTATTACTGCAATTTACTTCCAGTCATGGAGGTGCTTATATTGGTTCTCCTGGTAATTCACTTTGGGTTGATAATGTAAAGCTGGTATATTAATACCGTATGATGTAATAAAAGTGAACAATATCTGGCCTTTTGTCAATGCCTTTTATGTATTCTGTATAAACAATCCCGAGCTTCTCTAAGGACTTTTAGAGGAAAAGCTGTATTATTTTATATTTTCTAAAAAAAAACTTTGATATTATTAAAAATGTGTCTATTTTTGCAGCATATTTTGTATCGCGTAGATGCAAAAAAGGTTGAAAATGATGAGGTGTAAAAACTCTAACATAAGGAAGTGTCTAACTACTAAAACAATAGCACAATGTGCGGCGCTCTTTTTATTCTGTTTGATTCCTTTAAGGGGATTTTGTCAAACGGGGGAAAGTACTGTAAATGTTTTAGTAGAAATGGGATTTGAAAATGTGGGGTGGACGGAAGATGACAACGAACGTGTTTATGTCTTGCAGAATTCTGCATATCGTTTGCAGGGTGTCGGTATAAGCAAAGCGGTGGATGTTATTCAAAAGATAGGATTGCCGGAACAAAAAAAATGTCGGATAATCGTTTTAGATAATAATATACCTCAAATTTCTCTTTATTATCATTCTGTAAAGGGGGATACTGTGACTCAAGTCGAACGCAATGATTGGACAGTTACCTATGAATTGGGTGAAGCGTGGCGGGAGGCACGGAAAATAAAGGTGAAAAATAGCTCTTTGTTTAAGGTGGATGTGTTGGTGTATCCTCAGTTAGCTCTCAGGAACTTGCTTCTTACGCAGATTTACCAGGTGTTGTTTGATCTTAGTCCGGCAGTGGAAGTGTCGTTGTGGAAAGGGATGAAGCTGACAGGGCAGTTAAAGATACCTGTTTATAATGATGGGTATGGAAGTTATGAGGATAAGATTCATCCGGGGCATTTGACGATATCCCAACGTTTTCGCTTGCCATACAATGTGTTTGGTAAAGTGACAGTGGGCTATTTTAATGCCGACCGGTATGGCGTGGATGCTGAATTCTTTCGTCCCTTTGCAGATGAAAGGTTTTCTGTCATGGCGCGGATGGGATGTACAGCTATTGGCTATTGGGACGGCTTTCGGTTTCATTATGATCCGAAAATGGGATTGACCTGGACGATAGGTGGAAGTTTTTATTGGCCACAGTATAACACATCGTTCAACTTGAAGGTTGAGCAATACTTGAAAGAGGACCGGGGAGTTAAGTTTGAAATGATTCGTCATTTCCGATATTGCTCCATTGGCTTTTATGCAATGAAAGCGAAATGGGCGAAGGCTAACGGGGGGTTCCGGTTTCAAGTGGCATTGCCGCCTTACAAGTATAAACGTTACAAAAAATGGCCAAGGATAAACACTTCTGCTAATATGGGACTTGTTTATAATGCTGGTAATGAAAGGTACTATTATAGACAGTATAAAGCGGAAGCCAGTGACAACATAATGGAGAAAAATAGTTTTAACCCATATTTTATTAAGTCAGAATTGTTAAATTTTTAATTTATTATTGAGATGAAAAAGATTAAATTCTTAAACGGCATTGGTAGCATGTTTGCTTTTGCCGTAGTCGCTTTAGTAGGCTCTCTTCTTTTTACGTCGTGTGAAAAGGAAGATTTGAATGCGACATTTACAACAGAACCAGCAAAAGCTACCATTAATGTGAATGTAGTAGAATTTCCAAGTGGAGCAGCTGTGTCTGGTGTAACTATTAGTGCAGATAAAGGAGAGGTAAGTGGAATGGCAGTTACATTGAAAGCCGGTGCTGATGGTAGTATCGCTGCTCAGGATGTGGTGATTAGTGCTACTGCTCCTGCCGGTTATGAGGCTATCCAGTCTGTTACGGTTCATGTTAATGCTGTGAAAGCTGGTGGTGTGGCTACATACAATGCTACGCTGGTAGCTGTGAAGACTGCTACACCGGAAGAACCAGACCAAGTTGTGATTAAAGGTGTGAGAGAAGAAGGCCTTGCTCGCGTAAGCGAATTGCTTAATCCTACTCACAATCATGCAGGTAAGTCTTGGTGGGAAAATGCAAACGATTATATTTTGATTACTAAGGTAAGCTATAAACTGTATAACCAGCAGACAGCTGCAAAAGAAGGCGAAGTGAAAGATGTTGATGTTACAGATTTCATTGAAAGTTTGAAGTACAACTATACAAAAGATTCTGTGCTTGAAATGAAGATTTCTGCATGGAGCATTTATCGTGCTTGGTTTGAGGTTTACCCGGTTACCACTACTTATACAATTTCTTATAAGAACAGCGGAGAGATCTTAGGCATAATCAAAGCTGATGCTTTGAATGGTACTGCTGCACAGTATGAAGAAATGGCTCATCCTAGCCATTCACACGCTTACCAGCATGGTCATGGACATGGTGCAAGTGAAAATGCCGGTGGTGGTATTGTTTTGCCCGATTAATAGAGTGTTGTAGGTACGTTTAAATAAGAACAATAAAAAATATATAAAAATGAAAGCTAAATTCTTAACCTTGTCCATCTTATTGGCTGGTTCTTGTGTATTGGCTAATGCGCAAGAAAAGAAAAATTATTATACGAAGAAGGCTTCAGACAACATCTTTGTGGGTGTTGGTATTGGAGGCATGTCTGTTCTGAATGGCGGCTTGAATACTCCGACCATGAACTTCAATCTCCAGATTGGTAAATACATTACTCCGACTTGGGGGGTACGTGGTGAAGTGAGCGGTTTGTGGCAGAGTCTTGACAATCAAGACAATTCCTACTTCGATAAAGGCACAAATAGTGAGTATCACAAATATTGTAAAAAGTTTGGTGAAATCAACTTGGATGCTATGCTGAACCTGACAACTCTGTTTGGTGGTTACAACCCCAATCGTGTAGTCGATTTCTATCTGTTTGCGGGTCCTACAATGAACCTTTCTTCTAAAGGCACAGAATTTACAGGCGGTATGGTAGGCGATGCTTATCAACTGGCTGCAAACGATGATGTCAAGGCTCGTTTCGGTGCTACTGCAGGTTTGGGCTTGGGCTTCAACTTGAATCAGAAGCTGGCTTTGAATGTAGAAGGTCGTTTTGGGGTGACTCCCTCTATCTTTGGCGATGCAAGCGACTGTCGTAAGGCTGAGGCCACTGCCCGCGTAAATGTAGGTTTGACTTATACATTTGGTGGTAAGAAATTTGCGAAAGTTTCTGATATTGACGAAGATGCCATCAATGCTGAAATCAACCGCTACAGAAGTGAATTGGCTCAAGCTCAGGCTGATTTGGCAAACTGCAAGAACTCATTGGCTAACATGAAACCGGAAGTTAAGGAAGTTATCAAGGAAATCCAGACAGCTGGTCCTCGTGCTATCTTCTTTAAAATCGGTAGTGCTCGTTTGGATGATTATGGTAAGGTCAATATTCAGTTGGCTGCTAAGATTCTGAAGGCTAATCCGGATAAGAAATACAAGGTTGCAGGTTACTGTGATAAGGCTACAGGTAGCGCAGCATACAACCAGAAACTTTCAGAAAAACGTGCTCAGGTTGTTTACGATGCCTTGATTGCTGAAGGTGTAGACAAAGATCAACTTGAATTCGTAGGATTTGGTGGTACTGAAAATATGTTCAGCAAGAACTATCTGAACCGCGTAGTGATTCTTGAATAATATACTCTGTTAAAAACAGAAATACTAAAGAAGGCGCCTGATTTTCCAGACGCCTTCTTTTTAATCTCTGATTGAATTTATCTGCAATGGTGAAATTTAAGTTGTGCTTTGTTGCTCTGCTTTGTTGTTTGTCTTTTCCTGTTTCTGCTCAACTTACGTATGGCACGACAGGATTGTTGCATGCACCTTCTGCTGAAATGCAGCGTGACAAGACGCTTATGATTGGCGGTAATTTTTTGAACAAAGAATTAACTCCTCCCACTTGGTATTATCATACGTACAATTATTTTCTGAATGTTACGATATTCCCCTGGATGGAGGTGGCCTACACCTGTACGCTTTTCAAGGCGGAAGCATTGGGCTTGGCTCCTTACGGATATTCTGGGTTTACCAATCAGGACAGGTATTTCTCGCTTCGATTGAGAGCGTTGAAGGAAGGGCAGTTCTGGAAATATATGCCTGCAGTGGTGTTTGGTACTTCCGACCCCTTTACTTCCACAAACAGTCAAATGGCTTCCACGGAAGGAAACGGTTATTACAGTCGTTTTTATGTTGCAGCGACAAAACATATTCCCTTGGGAAGGGAAGAAATAGGAGTGCATCTTTCTTATCTTTACAACAAGCGTAAGGAGTATAAGTTAAACGGAATGGCAGCGGGCATTACCTACAATCCCTCTTTTCATCCTCAATTACGACTGATTGTGGAATACGACTCAAAAGATTTTGCTTTTGGCGCCACTTATTGTTTGTTTAAGTACCTGCACTTTCAAGTGGAAATGCAGAAAATGCAATATTTCAGTGGTGGATTGACAGTTAATATTCATTTGAAATGATCAGTGTATAAAAAACGTGAAAGGGATGTTTGATGTTGTCAAACATCCCTTTTTCTGTATTGTGTAATCATTTAAAAATAATAGTATAAATAGGTGTTTTGTTTTTCCAGTAGGAGAATTTTTTTCCCAATAGGAGAAAAAAAATAGTAATTGCTGATAATAAAATGGGAGAAAAATAATCATTTATGTGCCAAGTTGTTTTTTTAAGCATTACTATATATAAGATTAACGGTAGATTTCAAATTTTAATCGTAATTTTGTAGCCCATTATGAGTAGAATATTAGCTATTGATTACGGTAAAAAGCGTACGGGAATAGCTGTCAGCGATACATTACAAATGATTGCTAACGGACTGACCACTGTGCCTACGCATGAGCTGCTGGCATTCATCCTTGATTATGTAGGAAAAGAACCGGTGGAACGTATTCTTGTAGGCTTGCCTAAACAGATGAATAATGAGGCTTCGGAAAACATGAAACGTATAGAACCTTTTGTCCGTTTGTTGAAGAAAAAGTTACCGGAAATGCCTGTTGAGTATGTTGACGAGCGCTTTACCTCAGTTTTGGCACATCGCACTATGCGGGAAGCCGGGCTGAAGAAGAAAGATCGCCAGAATAAGGCTTTGGTGGATGAGATCAGTGCAACTATTATTCTGCAAAGCTATTTGGAAAATAAACATTTTATATTATAATAAAGGTATATATACTTATATATATTGATTTAGTAATTTGTAACTTAGAGAAAGAATGATTTTACCCATTTATGTGTACGGTCAGCCCGTATTGAGAAAAGTGGCGGAAGATATTGCTCCCGACTATCCAAATTTGAAAGAGTTAATTGCGAATATGTTCGAAACGATGGATAATGCCGAAGGTGTAGGGCTTGCAGCACCGCAAGTAGGATTGCCTGTTCGTGTTGTAGTCGTTGATCTGGATGTATTATCAGAAGATTATCCTGAATATAAAGGTTTCCGGAAAGCATATATCAACCCCCATATCCTGGAAGTGTCAGGTGAAGAAGTGTCTATGGAAGAAGGATGCCTGAGTCTTCCGGGTATTCATGAAGCTGTGAAGCGTGGTAATAAAATCCATGTAACGTATATGGATGAGGATATGGTAGAGCATGACGAAATTGTTGAGGGCTATCTGGCACGTGTGATGCAACATGAATTTGACCATTTAGAAGGAAAGATGTTTATTGATCATTTGTCTCCCTTGCGTAAGCAAATGATTAAGGGAAGACTGAATGCGATGCTAAAGGGAAAAGCTCATTGCACGTATAAAGTCAAGACTGTGAAATAAGCTAATCTTATAATAAGGTATAAAAGGCTCAAAAAATATAAAAAGTCTTCCGTTAATCCCGCCAAGTAAATGAAAAGCATTAAATTTGTTTCGTTTACAAGCATTTATAAGACAAGATGATAAAAAAGATACTGACGGCTTTCCTGTTGCTTCCTACGTTGCTGTGTGCGCAGATCAATACGGAGCGAGTGATGACAATCGCACGCAACGCGTTGTATTTTGAAGACTATGTGCTTTCTATCCAGTATTTCAACCAGGTAATTAACGCTAAGCCTTATTTATATGAGCCTTACTTCTTTCGCGGTTTGGCAAAAATCAATTTGGATGATTTCCAAGGTGCGGAAGCGGATTGCGATGCGGCTATCGATCGTAATCCTTTTGTTGTAGGTGCCTATCAGATACGTGGGTTGGCCCGTATCCGGCAGAATAATTATAACGGTGCTATTGAAGACTATCAGACGGCTCTGAAATATGATCCGGAGAATCTTGTTCTGTGGCATAATCTTTCTCTTTGCCATATGCAGAAAGAGGACTATGATGCGGCCAAAGAGGATTTGGGGAAACTGCTGAAGATAGCTCCCAGGTACACGCGTGCTTATCTGATGCGTGGCGAAGTGTCGTTGAAGCAAAAGGATACTATACAGGCTCTGAATGACTTTGAAACGGCAATTGATATGGACCGTTATGATCCTGATGGATGGAGCGCACGTGCTATTGTCCGTTTGCAACAGGGAAAGTATACAGATGCCGAAAGTGACTTGGATCAGGCCATTCATCTGAGTGCGAAGAATGCCGGTAATTATATCAATCGTGCATTGGCGCGTTTCCATCAGAATAATCTGAGAGGTGCTATGAGTGATTATGACCTGGCATTGGACATCGATCCGAATAACTTCCTGGGGCATTATAACCGTGGTTTACTTCGTGCACAGGTAGGTGACGATAACCGGGCACTTGAAGACTTTGATTTTGTTCTGAAGGTAGAACCGGATAATATGATGGCAACTTTCAACCGTGGTTTGCTCCGTGCACAGACGGGTGATTATCGTGGTGCTATCAGTGACTATTCGAAGGTGATTGACGAATATCCTAATTTTATGGCTGGGTACTATCAGCGTGCCGAAGCCCGTAAGAAGATCGGTGATCGTAAAGGCGCCGAAGAGGATGAATTCAAAATCATGAAGATGCAGATAGATAAGCGTAACGGGGTTACGACAAGCGATAAGGACGTTGCAGACAATAATCAGGATAATGAGGATACGAGCAAAACGCGTAAGAAATCCGATAAGAATATGGAGAATTACCGGAAAATCGTGATTGCTGATGACTCGGAAGAAGACCAGAAATATAAGAGCGACTACCGCGGTCGTGTTCAAGACCGGAACGTAGCCGTTAAGATGGAACCGATGTATGCATTGACATATTATGAGAAATCGAGTGAGGTGAAGCGCATTGTTCATTTCCATAAATATATTGAGGAGTTGAATCATGAGAAAATATTCCCGAAACCGTTGCGTATTACTAATATGGAAGCTCCGTTGACGGAAGAACAGGTGAAATTCCATTTTGCTCTGATCGATACCCATACTTCGGATATCGTATCCAATGATAAGGATGCCAAGAAACGCTTTCTGCGCGGACTTGATTTCTATCTGGTTCAGGACTTTGCCAGTTCTATAGATGACTTTACGCAGTCCATTTTGCTGGATGATAAATTCTTCCCGGCTTACTTTATGCGCTCGTTGGTGCGTTATAAGCAATTGGAATATAAGAAGGCGGAAGCCGGTTTGACCGAAGGTGTTCCCGGAGCTTCTGTTGATAGCAAGAATCAAGCGGAAGTAACCGCCTTGGATTATGATATTGTGAGAAAAGATTTGGATCATGTCATCCAATTGGCACCTGATTTTGTTTACGGATATTATAATCGTGCCAATGTGCTGTCCCTGTTGAAAGATTACCGTGGAGCATTGGTAGATTATGACAAGGCAATCGAACTGAATAAAGACTTTGCCGAAGCTTATTTCAACCGTGGGCTGACTCATATCTTCCTGGGTAATAACAAGCAGGGTATTACAGACCTGAGTAAAGCAGGAGAATTGGGTATTGTTTCTGCTTACAATATTATTAAGCGGTTTACCAATACTCGTGAATAACATTTTTTTGCTAAAAAATAAAATATCAAAAAGAATTAGCTATTTTTGCGTTCTGAAAATTGAAATATACACAACATTATGATAAAGATTACATTTCCAGACGGCTCCGTACGCGAGTATAATGACGGAGTAACGGGACTGCAAATTGCAGAAAGTATCAGCTCTCGCCTGGCACAGGAAGTGCTGGCATGTGGCGTGAACGGTGAGATTTATGATTTGGGGCGTCCTATCAACGAGGATGCTGAGTTTGTTCTCTATAAATGGGAAGACGAGCAAGGTAAGCATGCATTCTGGCATACCAGTGCTCACTTGTTGGCTGAAGCCTTACAGGAATTATATCCGGGTATTCAGTTCGGTATTGGTCCTGCCATTGAAAACGGTTTCTACTATGATGTGGATCCGGGTGAGGCTACTATTAAAGAATCTGACCTTCCGGTGATTGAGGCTAAAATGGCAGAACTGGTAGCAAAGAAAGAAGCTGTTGTGAGAGAAAGTATTTCAAAAGCGGATGCATTGACAAAATTCGGTGATCGTGGAGAAACTTATAAATGTGAATTGATCTCTGAATTGGAGGATGGTCACATTACTACTTATACGCAAGGTGCTTTTACGGATTTGTGCCGTGGCCCGCACTTGATGACTACTGCACCGATTAAGGCTATCAAATTGATGTCGGTAGCCGGTGCTTACTGGCGTGGACATGAAGACCGCAAGATGATGACGCGTATTTACGGTATTACTTTCCCGAAGAAAAAGATGCTGGATGAATATTTGGTTGTTTTGGAAGAAGCCAAAAAACGTGACCATCGCAAAATCGGTAGGGAAATGGATTTGTTCATGTTCTCTGATACGGTAGGTAAAGGATTGCCTATGTGGTTGCCGAAAGGTACTGCATTGCGTCTGCGTTTGCAGGAGTTCCTGCGCCGTATTCAGGCACGTTACGATTATCAGGAGGTTATTACTCCGCCGATTGGTAACAAGCTGCTGTATATAACTTCTGGTCACTATGCTAAATATGGTAAGGATTCATTCCAGCCTATTCATACACCCGAAGAAGGAGAGGAGTACTTCCTGAAACCGATGAACTGTCCTCACCACTGTATGATTTATAAAAATTCTCCGCGTTCATATAAGGATCTGCCTTTGCGCTTGGCTGAGTTCGGTACGGTTTGCCGTTATGAGCAAAGTGGTGAATTGCACGGATTGACACGTGTACGTAGCTTTACACAGGATGATGCACATATTTTCTGCCGTCCTGACCAGGTGAAAGATGAATTTCTGCGCGTAATGGATATTATTTCTATTGTGTTCCGTTCTATGGAATTTGCCAATGTGGAAGCGCAGATTTCCTTGCGTGACAAAGTGAACCGTGAGAAATACATCGGTAGCGATGAAAACTGGGAAAGAGCTGAGCAGGCTATCATCGAGGCTTGTGAGGAAAAAGGATTGACTGCCAGAATTGAATATGGTGAGGCGGCTTTCTATGGCCCGAAGTTGGACTTCATGGTAAAAGATGCTATCGGTCGCCGTTGGCAGTTGGGCACCATTCAGGTGGATTATAACTTGCCGGAACGATTTGAGCTGGAATATACCGGTGCTGATAACCAAAAGCATCGTCCGGTGATGATACACCGTGCACCATTTGGTTCAATGGAGCGTTTCGTTGCTGTGCTTATCGAGCATACGGCAGGTAAGTTCCCGTTGTGGTTGACACCTGAGCAGGTAGCTATTTTGCCTATCAGTGAGAAATTTAATGATTATGCACAGGAAGTGAAAAAGTTCCTGAAGCAATATGATATCCGTGCAATTGTGGATGAACGCAATGAGAAGATAGGACGTAAGATTCGTGATAATGAATTGAAGCGTATTCCTTACATGCTGATTGTGGGTGAAAAAGAAGCAGAAAACAGAGAAGTTTCTGTCCGCAAGCAAGGGGAAGGCGATAAAGGCACTATGAAATTTGAAGAATTTGCTAAAATTTTGAACGAAGAAGTTCAGAATATGATAAATAAATGGTAACTTTGCGCCCACTTGTGAAAGCATAGCATAAATGATGTTCTAAAGATAGCTTTTACCTAACATAAAAAAATAATAATTTGGGAGTAGTAAATAAGAAACAAACTGGAAATAGAGGTTATTTAATGAAAAATGACAGCTTAAAAGGGCAATACCGGATTAACGAACAAATCCGTGCCAAAGAAGTCCGCATAGTGGGCGATGAAGTAGAACCCAACGTATATCCGATAGCCCAGGCATTGAAGCTTGCCGAAGAGCGTGAGGTGGATCTCGTGGAAATCTCTCCAAACGCGCAACCCCCTGTTTGTCGTGTCATCGATTACTCTAAATTTCTTTATCAGTTAAAGAAGCGTCAGAAAGAACAGAAGGCGAAACAGGTGAAGGTAAACGTGAAGGAGATTCGTTTCGGTCCTCAGACTGATGATCACGATTATAACTTCAAGTTGAAGCATGCTAAAGGCTTTTTGGAAGAAGGTGATAAAGTAAAGGCTTATGTGTTCTTTAAAGGTCGTTCCATCTTGTTTAAGGAGCAAGGAGAAGTGTTGTTGCTTCGTTTTGCCAATGACTTGGAAGACTATGCAAAAGTAGACCAGATGCCAGTGCTGGAAGGAAAGAGAATGACTATTCAGCTTTCTCCGAAGAAAAAAGAAGTGCCTAAGAAGCCTGCTGTACCGAAATCTGCAGATGCTCCGAAAGCAGCTCCGGCTGAATCAGAAGAATAAAAGAAATGAGTAACGCCACAGGTATAGTGCGTTGCCATATAATTTAAATAATTTAAAAATAAGTAAGATGCCAAAGATGAAGACTAACTCCGGTTC
>ERZ809114.1196-NODE-1196-length-11955-cov-5.166134_pt1 | contig 11955 bp, 8 predicted proteins | sample MGYA00520519_ERZ809114 | MGnify/ENA primary metagenome ERZ809114 (study PRJEB31570, sample SAMEA3212991) | Homo sapiens | biome: human-gut; feature: human gut; material: fecal | place: Sweden | collected 2011 ...
AAATGCTGTTTCAGTTCTTCTGCCGTCAATTCTATCATACTATACTTTTTAAAATAATTATTTAGTTTTCATCGGAGAAAGTAGCACTGTTTTTGGTCTATATTCCCTGCCTCTTCTCTCTCCATTCTTAATCTGCTCCCTACCATCTCCGTAGTTACTCCGTGTCTATACACTTGAACTTGGTATGGAGTTGGTACGGGCTTGATACGGAGTTGGTACGGCCCGGGTATCAGATTGTTCTAAATTTCCGATATCTCCGGAAAACTAAAATACTATTTATCTATTTTCAGAGTGCAAAGATACGGATATTATTTCTAATTTTGCCCTCACTAACAGAACAACAGTAATTATGAAGAAAGTGACGCTCCTTGCGTGCCTCTGCTGCACGCTCTTATCTTGTGAAAATGTAGAAAAGAAAGCAGGTGAGAAACTGCAAACAGCCCGCGCAGCCTTCGAACGGGGAGACTTTAGCGAAGCAAAGATGCAGATAGACAGCATTAAAATACTATATCCCAAGGCTTTTGAAACCCGCCGGGAGGGCATTGGATTGATGCAACAAGTGGAACTGAAGGAGCAAGAAAAAACACTTGTTTACCTGGATAGCCTGCTTCAACAAAAACAAGGAGAACTGGATGCCCTGAAGGGTAAATTCACACTCGAAAAAGATACCGAATATCAACAAATAGGTAACTATTTGCACCCTTCACAAGTTATAGAGAAGAATCTGCACCGTTCCTATCTACGTTTCCAAGTGAATGAGAATGGGCAAATGAGCATGACTTCCATTTATTGCGGTCCCAGCAATATTCACCATGTAGGTGTAAAAGTAGTCGCCCCTGATGGTAGTTTTGCTGAGACACCTGCTTCCAAGGATAGTTATGAAACCACCGATTTGGGAGAAAAAATAGAAAAGGCGGACTTCAAAATGGGAGAAGATGGTAATGTAATAGGATTCCTTTACTTGAACAAGGACAAGAATATCAAAGTGAACTATCAAGGCGAACGCTCCTACTCCACTACTATGTCGCCGATAGACCGCCAGGCATTGGCAGGGGTTTATGAACTGGCACAGATACTTTCATCCGTCACTCAGATAAAAAAAGAGATGGAAGAGGCGCACCTGAAGGTAGAATTCGTGAAACGAAAGATGCAGGAAAGAGAAGAAACAGAACAAGGAAAATAAACACGTAGACGATAACAAAGTAACAATAGTGATTAATTTGAATATTGGCTGAAACATATTTATCGCACAAGGTGAAGGCATAAAATAACGAGCGCGGGACAACTACATTATGAAGTCATCCCGCGCTCATTATAGTATAATTTATGCTATGAAAATTCTGTTACCACTGTAATTGCGGCAGGAACTTGCTCAGGCAAGTACGCAATGCACTCAACGTAATGGGTTTCACCAATACTTCCGAAGCACCGGCAGCCATTGCATTTTCACGATCAGCCGTAAAAGCACAGGCAGTCTGCATAATGATAGGAAGTTCCTTTTCTTCTTCGCGAATGATCTTTGTCGCTTCCAGACCATTCATGATAGGCATTTTGATATCCATAAGGATAGCAGCTGTCTTTCCACGGTTCTCTTTGAACAGACCAACCATCTCTTCACCGTTCTTTGCCCACAATATCTCGCATTTCTTGCCAATAATAGCTTTTATCAATTTAAAGTTGCTATCATCGTCTTCCGCTACCAGTATCAGCGGACGGTAATCTTCTGACAAATTCCCTGTTTCCATGACCAATGTATTTTTGTTTAATGAGGCAAAGATATAAAAAATAATATAAATGTACTATCTTTAGAGAAGATAAGCTGCATCTCGGCATAACTTTTTCATGCAAGCATGAAAGTTCTACGCTCAATTTGCACTATCTTTGCGCCTCAATTTAAAAATAGAGTATGATTTCAATAGACGGACTGGCCGTAGAATTTGGCGGCACCACCTTATTCAGTGATATCTCCTTCGTTATTAATGAAAAAGACCGCATCGCCCTGATGGGAAAGAATGGAGCGGGGAAAAGTACCTTACTGAAAATTCTGGCAGGAGTACGCCAACCTACCCGGGGCAAAATTTCAGCACCCAAAGACAGTGTAATCGCTTATCTGCCGCAGCACCTGATGACGGAAGACGGACGAACTGTATTTCAGGAAACAGCACAAGCCTTCTCACATCTGCATGAGATGGAAGCAGAAATAGAACGCCTCAACAAGGAGTTGGAAACTCGCACCGATTACGAAAGTGACAGTTATATGGAACTGATCGAAACAGTCTCTGCCCTGAGTGAGAAATTTTACTCCATCGACTCCACCAACTATGAGGAAGATGTGGAAAAAGCTTTGTTAGGACTCGGCTTCACACGCGAAGACTTTGACCGTCAGACCAGTGACTTCAGCGGTGGATGGCGTATGCGCATCGAACTTGCCAAGTTGCTGCTGCAGAAACCAGATGTGTTGTTGCTGGATGAGCCTACCAATCACCTCGATATTGAAAGTATCCAGTGGCTGGAAGATTTCCTCATCAATAATGGTAAGGCTGTCATCGTCATCAGCCACGACCGTAAATTTGTGGATAACATCACTACCCGTACTATTGAAGTGACAATGGGACGGATTTATGACTATAAAGTAAATTACTCCAAATATCTGGAACTCCGCAAAGAACGTCGCGAACAACAGCAAAAGGCGTATGACGAACAACAGAAGTTCATAGCCGAAACCAAAGACTTCATCGAACGCTTCAAAGGCACTTATTCCAAAACTCTGCAAGTGCAAAGCCGCGTAAAGATGCTGGAGAAACTGGAAATCCTGGAAGTGGATGAGGAAGATACTTCGGCATTGCGGCTGAAGTTCCCGCCATCACCACGCTCAGGTAACTATCCGGTAATCATGGAAAACGTGGGCAAAACCTATGGTGACCATGTAGTATTCAAGAATGCTACGCTGACTGTAGAACGAGGAGACAAATTAGCTTTTGTCGGTAAGAACGGTGAGGGTAAGTCTACGCTGGTGAAGTGTATCATGAAAGAGATTGAGCACGATGGTACACTGACACTCGGGCACAATGTACAGATCGGTTATTTTGCACAGAATCAGGCGTCTATGCTGGATGAGAGCCTTACGGTATTCCAGACGATTGACGATGTGGCAAAAGGAGAAATACGTAACAAGATACGCGACTTGCTGGGTGCTTTTATGTTTGGTGGCCCTGAACAATCCATGAAAAAGGTAAAAGTGCTTTCCGGTGGAGAACGCACCCGGCTTGCTATGATTAAGTTGCTGCTGGAACCGGTGAACCTGCTGATTCTGGATGAGCCGACAAACCACCTGGACATGAAAACTAAAGATATCCTGAAGCAAGCTCTGCTGGATTTTGATGGTACACTGATTGTTGTAAGCCACGACCGTGACTTCTTAGACGGGCTGGTTACCAAGATCTATGAATTCGGTAATAAACAAGTGAAAGAACACCTGAGCGGTATCTACGAATTCCTGGAAAAGAAGAAAATGGAGTCGCTCCGCGAACTGGAAAGGTAAACGTTCCTTAACAAGGCTTCTGCAACTTTTCTTGCGTCATAGTGTTTTATTTCCATAAACCTTTAACTACGAGAATAATGAAACGATATGACGCAATAATAATAGGATTTGGCAAAGGTGGAAAATTACTGGCAGCCGAATTAGCCAACCGCAACTGGAAAGTGGCGGTTATAGAACGTTCCTCTGAAATGTACGGTGGGACTTGTATAAACGTAGGATGCATCCCTACCAAAACCATGATACACGAAGCTGAATTTGCTGAGCGTATCTACCAGAATGATTATGAAAAACAGTCCAAGTTATATTCTCTTGCCCTGAAACGCAAAGATAAGTTGGTCATGTACCTACGGGAAAAGAATGTCGAGAGTCTGACAGGCAACCCTAATATCACATTATATGACGGAACCGCTTCTTTTGTATGCGAAGATACGGTGAAAGTAACTCTTGCATCCGGAAAGGATGAAAAATCTTTCGAACTGGAAGGAAAAGAAATATTTATCAATACCGGTTCTACACCTATCCTGCCGGATATAGACGGATTAAGAGATAGTAAATATGTATATACCAGTGAAACATTACTCCATGCAGATGTTCTTCCCCAACATTTACTAATCATAGGCAGTGGTGCCATCGGACTGGAATTCGCAACCATGTATGCCGGATTCGGCAGTAAGGTCACTATTCTGGAAGCCAGTAAACGTTTTCTGCCGAAAGCAGACCGGGAGATTGCCGAATACATGCAGGAAAGTTTAAAAAGGAAAAATATAGAGATACGCCTGAATGCCCGCGTGCAGTCATTGCATGATACAGCAGACGGTATCACAGCTGCCTATACGGATGCCTCGGACGATACACCTTATTTTCTGGAAGGAGATGCCCTGCTCATTGCAACAGGCCGTAAACCGATGATAGATGATCTGCATCTGGAAAAAGCCAGAGTACAAGTCAACGCACAGGGAGCAATAATTGTAAATGAACAATTACGCACTACTGTACCACATATCTGGGCTTTGGGAGATGTGAGAGGTGGAGAAATGTATGATTACCTTTCCATCGATGACTCCCGCATTATCCTGAATCATTTATTCGGTAATAAGGAACGATCTATCGACGACCGCAATCCTGTGCCTTACGCCATCTTCACAGATCCTCCGATGGCACATATCGGTCTGACAGAGGAAGATGCTGTGAAACGAGGTTATCCTATCAAGATATCACGTTTGCCAGCCTCAGCTATTCCGCGTGCGCGTACTTTGCAGAATATGGATGGCATGTTGAAAGCTATCGTAAATACGGATACAGAGAAAATTCTGGGCTGTTCCCTCTTTTGTGTGAATGCACCGGAACTTATTAATCTGGTAGCGTTTGCCATAAAGACCGGACAGAAATCTTCAGCTTTACGTAGCTTTATATTCACCCATCCCAGTATGAGTGAAGGTTTAAAGGTGTTATTCAAGGCTTTTTAATAACTAACATTTGGTAATTAAGCCGTTAACCTCTATCTTTGTCCGCAATTAGAAAATTAAGATGCAGAAGAAACGGTATATAACATTTTTCCTAATGTTCATCAGCATGGTCATGCTGGTAGTGCCGGTTATTCCTCATCACCACCACAACAACGGGTTGATATGCATGAAGAATGATATAGCTCCCGATTGTTGCGGACAACAACACAACTCGGATAACGAACATTGCTGTTGCGATACGGGATGTGTAACGACTCACTTCTTCCAGCAAACTCCTAGCTCGGACAATGGATGGGCACATCCGGACTTTCCGCTGGTTATTACATTATTTTCCGAACCACTCCTCCGATTATTAGTCCTACCCGAAGAAAGCGGGCAAAGACAGGACTGCATATATCAGGAGTCACTTCATGGCACGTATCTTACACGTGCCACAGGACTTCGCGCACCTCCGTGTATTCTTACTTTATCGTAAAGTCTGCAACTTTATTGCAGGCTTTTATCTCTAATTTTGCACACAGATAAAAGTAAGAACATAAAAATATCATCATGAAAAAAATTCTTTTTATGGGAGTCATGGGTCTATTCCTATTGGGTTCCTGCAATAGTAAATCCGGAGACGGACACGAAGGTCACAATCATGAAACAGAAAAGCATGAGCACGAAGGTTGCGATCATGATCATGAGGGCGAAGACCACAATCACGAAGGTGACGAACACAACCACGATGGACATGACCACGGTGAAGTAGTAGCAGCCGGACATAGTGACGAAATCATTCTGCCCCCCGCCAAGGCGCAGGCTGCCGGAGTAAAATCCAATGTTGTAGAACCAGGAATTTTCCATCAAGTTATAAAAACCAGCGGCCAGGTAATGGCAGCACAAGGAGACGAAAGCGTTGCTGTAGCAACAGTGGCAGGTGTAGTAACTTTCCGTGGAAAAGTTATCGAGGGCATGAGTGTCAGCAAAGGTACACCGTTGGTTATATTGTCTTCTAAAAATATGGCGGATGGTGACCCTGTAGAACGGGCACGCATCGCTTATGAAGTATCCAAGAAAGAATACGAGCGTATGAAATCCCTTGTAGGAAATAAGATTGTTTCTGAAAAGGATTTCGCTCAGGCTGAACAAGCGTATGAGAATGCACGTATCAGCTACGAAGCCGTAGCCAAAAACAGTTCGGCAAGCGGACAAGCCGTGGTTTCCCCCATCAGCGGATATGTAAAAAGCCTGTTAGTGAAAGAAGGCGATTACGTAGCGGTGGGACAACCGTTAGTCAGCATTACGCAAAACCGCAAATTATTCTTGCGTGCTGACGTTTCAGAGAAATATTACCAATATCTTCGTACTATTGGTTCTGCTAACTTCTGTACTCCTTATAATAATAAGGTATACGCATTGAAAGACTTAGACGGACGTCTTCTCTCCTATGGCAAAGCCTCGGGTGGAGACGGTGGATATTATGTACCTGTAACCTTTGAGTTTGACAACAAAGGTGATATCATCCCCGGTTCCTTTGTAGAAATCTTCTTATTGTCTTCCCCTATAGAAAATGTAATATCCCTACCCCATTCAGCATTGACTGAAGAACAAGGCAGTTTCTTTGTCTACCTGCAACTGGATGAAGAAGGATATAAGAAACAACTCGTGACTCTTGGAGCCGATAACGGTGAAAGCGTACAGATTCTCTCAGGTGTAAAAGCGGGAGACCGCGTGGTAACCGAAGGAGCTTATCAAGTGAAACTGGCAAGCGCTACAAATGCAATACCGGCACACAGTCACGAACACTAAAAAACAGTGGTAAGTGATGAAGTTATAGAGTGATAAAGCAACTTCACATTATCACATTAACACTCTAACACTTTAATCAACATGTTAAACAAGATTATACATTTCTCACTTCATAACCGCATCCTGGTGCTTGTGGCCTCGGTGTTGTTACTGATAGGCGGAACTTACACCGCCATGCACACGGAAGTGGACGTATTTCCAGATCTCAATGCACCTACGGTTGTCATCATGACTGAGGCAAACGGTATGGCGGCAGAAGAAGTGGAACAACTCGTCACATTTCCTGTTGAAACAGCAGTGAACGGTGCAACAGGTGTGCGCCGCGTACGTTCTTCATCTACCAATGGATTTTCAGTAGTATGGGTAGAATTCGATTGGGATACGGATATTTATCTGGCCCGACAGATTGTAAGCGAGAAGCTGGCTGTTGTAAGCGAAAGCTTACCTACCGGGGTAGGTAAACCGACACTGGGTCCACAATCATCCATTCTGGGCGAGATGCTGATTATCGGTCTGACTGCCGACTCTACCTCTATGCTTGACCTGCGTACAATAGCTGACTGGACCATCCGTCCGCGCTTACTCTCTACAGGCGGTGTGGCACAGGTAGCGGTACTGGGTGGTGATATAAAGGAATATCAGATACAATTAGATCCGGAACGGATGCGACATTACGGCGTTACGCTGAATGAAATTATGACCGTAACCCGTGAAATGAATCTGAATGCAAACGGTGGTGTGCTATACGAATATGGCAACGAATACATTGTACGTGGAGTACTTTCTACCGATCGGATAGATCAACTGGCACGTGCTGTGGTACGTGGTGGAACCGCTTCGGGCAGTGCTCCTATTCTGTTGGAAGACATTGCAGACGTACACATCGGAGCAAAATTACCCAAACTGGGTACAGCATCGGAACGAGGTAAAGCTGCCGTATTGTTGACTGTAACCAAGCAGCCGGCCACCAGCACGCTGGAATTAACGGATAAACTGGAAGCATCCCTGAAAGATTTACAGAAAAATCTGCCACCGGATGTAAAGGTCAGCACAGACATTTTCCGACAAAGTCGCTTTATCGAAAGCTCCATCGGAAACGTACAGAAGTCCTTGTTCGAAGGAGGTATCTTCGTGGTGATTGTACTATTCCTGTTCCTTGCAAATGTATGTACAACAGTGATCTCATTGGTTACACTACCACTTTCATTGATTACTTCACTGGTGACGCTGCATTATATGGGATTCACAATCAACACAATGAGTCTCGGTGGTCTTGCCATCGCTATCGGTTCGTTAGTGGATGATGCCATTGTGGACGTGGAAAACGTATATAAACGACTCCACGAAAACAAGTTGAAACCTGTGAAAGAACGACTTTCCATATTGGAAGTGGTATTCAACGCATCGAAAGAAGTACGTATGCCTATCCTGAACTCTACGCTGATTATCGTAGTTAGTTTCGTGCCCTTATTCTTCCTCACAGGTATGGAAGGCCGCATGCTGGTTCCTCTGGGTATTGCGTTCATTGTAGCATTGGCTGCTTCTACGGTAGTAGCACTGACGGTTACACCGGTACTTTGCTCTTATCTTTTGGGAAAAGACAAGAAGAAGGAAGAGAGAGAAAGCAGTGACTCGTATGTAGCACGTAAAATGAAACAATGGTATGGCGCTGCACTGGCTTTCGTACTGGGACATAAGAAGATCGTATTGGGCAGTACTATTGGTTTGTTCGTAGTAGCCTTGGCATGTTTCTTCACATTGGGCCGTTCGTTCCTGCCACCTTTCAACGAAGGTTCGTTTACGATCAACATATCTTCTTTGCCGGGTATCTCGCTGGAAGAAAGTGACAAGATGGGACATCGTGCAGAGGAATTGCTACTCAGTATTCCTGAAATACAAACCGTTGCCCGCAAGACCGGACGTGCCGAACTGGACGAACATGCACTTGGAGTGAATGTTTCCGAAATAGAAGCTCCGTTCGAACTGAAAGACCGTTCACGTAGTGAAATGGTTGCTGAAGTACGTGAGAAGTTAGGTACTATCGTAGGAGCAAACATAGAAATCGGCCAACCTATCAGTCATCGTATCGATGCTATGCTTAGCGGTACGAAAGCAAACATTGCAATTAAACTGTTTGGTGATGACCTGAACCGCATGTTTACTTTGGGTAATGAAATCAAAGGTGCCATCCAGGATATTCCGGGTATTGCCGACCTGAATGTAGAACAACAGATAGAACGTCCTCAGCTTATCATTTCACCCAAGCGGGAAATGCTGGCTAAGTTTGGTATCTCATTACCGGAATTCTCTGAGTTCGTGAATGTCTGCCTTGCAGGTGAAACCGTATCACAGGTTTACGAGAAGGGCAAAAGCTTTGACCTTACCGTACGTGTACGTGATGACCTCCGCGACGAAATGGAGAAGATACGCAACTTGATGATAGATACCAGTGACGGACAGAAAATACCGTTGAACTACATCGCCGAAGTACGTTCTGCAATGGGACCGAATACTATCAGCCGCGAGAACGTGAAACGTAAAATCGTGATCTCTACCAATGTTGCCGACCGCGACTTGCGCAGTGTGGTGAATGATATTCAGACTCGCGTGGATAAGGACATCAAATTACCGGAAGGATATCACCTGGAATACGGTGGTCAGTTTGAAAGTGAACAGGCGGCAAGCCGCACCTTGTTACTCACATCGCTGATGAGTATTGCGGTGATCTTCTTACTACTTTATCATGAATTCCGCAGTGTAAAAGAGAGTGCAATTATACTTATCAACCTGCCGTTGGCATTGATCGGTGGTGTGTTTGCTTTGTTGATGACAACGGGAGAAGTGAGTATTCCGGCTATTATCGGTTTTATTTCACTGTTCGGTATCGCTACCCGAAATGGTATGTTGCTGATCAGCCACTACAACCATTTACAACAGGAAGAGGGAATCGGTGTGTACGACAGCGTAATCCGTGGCTCAATGGACCGTTTGAATCCAATTCTGATGACCGCGTTGTCTTCTGCTCTTGCACTTATTCCGTTGGCACTGGGAGGTGATTTGCCGGGTAATGAAATCCAAAGCCCGATGGCGAAGGTTATTCTCGGAGGTCTTTTAACTTCCACGTTCCTGAACGGTTTCATCATTCCGATTGTTTATCTGATGATGCACCGGAAACCGGCGAATTAACATCCATATAACTATTAACAATATCAAATAATGAAACGAATTCTTATATTTAGTTTTATCACTTTTTTCCTATATGCGGGGATGCGTGCCCAATCGGTTGGCATAGACGAAGTGCTGCGGCGCATTGAGGCGAACAATAAGGAGTTGCAGGCCAATGCGCAACTTATCACTTCACAGAAATTGGAGAATAAGTCGGAGAACAATTTGCCTGATCCCACTCTCTCGTATGCCCATTTGTGGGGTTCGGAAGATAAGAGCGAAACGATAGGTGAACTTGTTGTTTCCCAAAGCTTTGATTTCCCTACCTTATATGCTACACGCGGAAAAGTAAACCGATTCAAAACCGGTGCGCTTGATGCACAGTCTGCCGCTTTCCGCCAACAATTGTTGTTGCAAGCTAAAGAGCTTTGTTTCGATATCATCATGTTACAGCATCAGCAAGTGATTCTGGATGAACGTATGAAACAGGCTGAGGAACTCTCCGCATACTACAAGAAACGTCTGGAAACAGGTGATGCCAATGTACTGGAAACAAACAAAATCAATCTGGAATTACTGAATGTACGTACAGAGTTCCGCGCCAATCAGACTGCGCTTGATAATGCCTGGAAATCTCTCCTTGCACTCAACGGAGACCAGTCTTTGCAAGACAATGAACTGAGCAGTTTCCGTTCCATCAATGATTATCCGTTGCCGCTTCTTCCTAACAACTATGAACAGTTACGTTCGGAAGTGTTGGCAGCCGATCAGACTTTGCTGTCATTGAGCAGTGAAAGTGCTGCTGCCCGCAAACAGATTTCTGCAAGTAAGCAAGGCTGGTTGCCAAAATTGGAACTGGGATATCGCCGTAATACTGAGTCCGGTACTCCGTTCAATGGAGTTGTAGTGGGCTTTTCTTTCCCACTGTTTGAAAACCGCAATAAGGTGAAGATAGCCAAAGCACAATCTCTGAATCTCGACTATCAGAAAGAGAACGCTACTTTCCAAGCTGAGGCGACCTTAGCAAAACTGTACAGTGAAGCACAATCATTGCAAACCTCCATACAGGAATACAAGGAAGCATTCAGTTCACAACAGGATCTTGCATTGCTGAAACAAGCTCTCACTGGGGGACAGATCAGTGTGATAGAATATTTTGTAGAAGTTTCTATGATTTATCAAAGTAAACAGAATCTGCTTCAATTGGAAAATCAGTATCAGAAGGTAATGGCACAGATATATAAGAGTAAACTATAAGAATATATTCTTATTATTATAAAAAGTAAAGCGAAGAACCAACTCCGGCAATTGAAGGAGTTGATTCTTCGCCTTCTTTATAAATGGCATAACAAATTACAGTTTCGTAATTTTCCCCATAAAGAGAATTGCTCCCGTACTCTTTTCCTTAATCACAAAAGCAAAAGGACGGTCTACATAGAAAGATATAGGAGTAGATGGTCCAACGGAAGTTTCAAACATTCCACCAACTGTAACAGCTGCTGCTTCAGTGCCTTCCTCATCTACATTTACATAAGTAAATTGCTGCAAAAGACCAATATATAACTCGGCTGCCGACATTTTAGAGAAATCAGCCTTATAACCATCAAAGGCATCCTTCATCCCCATAGCAACCATATCCTCTATGAGCATCTTGTTATACTCCACTTTGAAACGGGGAAGTTTAACCTGCAATTGTCTGCCCGACAAAGCTGTATTCCACTCTTTCCAGTTTTCATAAGTCAACTCGGACAAACTCTCATCCAAAGTCTTATCCACGGCAGGCAATAAGAGCACCATACTGAAAGCTTCGTTACCATACGGCAATTCTGCGATGGAGAATGCTGAGTTCTGGGCATAATTAAACGTTTCTGTCTGATTCATCATATTCACTTTCTGCTCAGTACCATCAGAATTAGTAAAATTTTCCTGGCGAGTATCCGATTTTTGGAATTGACTCTTCCAGATACCTTTGAAGTAGAGTGCATTAATCAA
>ERZ809114.1199-NODE-1199-length-11929-cov-4.111757_pt1 | contig 11929 bp, 5 predicted proteins | sample MGYA00520519_ERZ809114 | MGnify/ENA primary metagenome ERZ809114 (study PRJEB31570, sample SAMEA3212991) | Homo sapiens | biome: human-gut; feature: human gut; material: fecal | place: Sweden | collected 2011 ...
TTTCCTGCCCCCTTCCGGCGGCGTTTTCCGGCTCTCCCTTGCGGGGTCATCGCCGGGTATCCCATGCAGACGGTCTTTCTGTTTTCAAGGTTCAGTGCTGGATTTGGCAACAAAAAATCGCCACACAACAACCTGAACCTGACCATCCCTTCCGGGATGGCCTTGGTTCGGGTTCGTTATGTAGCGATCAGAAAGTTAAAAACTTGCTCTGACTTCTGTGAGAGCCGAGCTTGAACTCTAAGTAAATATGTTATATTAAATTGTTGGGATAGACTACCACAAAAATTGAGCCGTGTCAACAAAAAGTTTTGAAAATACGACACTTTCGGCAGCTTGTCAGAAAAAGCAAGGGAAACTTTGGTAAAAAGAGCAAACAGGACAACTCGTTCTGTTTGTAATGGAATGCCAACTCGGAACTTTTTTGAGCAGAAAAATAACCGTCCACTTCAAGTTGAGCTTGAAAACGGACGATCATTCTTGCAAAGTGATTTTCAAATTTGGGAGGCGTTTTGAAAGGCCTCATAGCGCCAGCAAGAGGTTATACAAAGACCATTTTTGCGTTGCCAAACACTTGTTGGGAAAGTCAAACCCTTGAACTGCATCCGGTGGATGCAGACTGTGCGATTGCATCGCTGATTCGTTCAAACTCATCGCAGCCCTATATTATCGCTCACACTCCCGATCAGGATGTCAAATGCAGAAGCGGCCATCTGCATCTACGCAAACAGCCGCTTCATGATTCATTTTGTACTGGTCACTGCAGTACCTTATTCATCAGCTCCTGATAGCTGTCCACATGGTCGTATGTCACAAGACCATCTGACAATTTTGCGAAGAGCTTCTTGGCGCAGTCGATCTTGGACTTCTCGATTGGGCGCAAGTTCAGGCTTTCCATCGTGCCTTTGGTTTCTGCTACAAAATAGATGTGTTTCACCTTGCCCTCATGGAACACGATTGCCCAGTCCGGGGAGTAGTGTCCAACCGGGGTCGGAATATAGAAGCCTTTTGGCAGTTTTGCATAGATAAAGACTTCCTCTGCACCGTCCAGATTTTCCGCAAACTTCCGTTCCACGCTCTTTTCCGCTGTGCCATCGGTGAAAACGTAATCCTGAATCGCCTTTTGTGCCTTGTAAGCCTTATCCATCGTCAGAGCGTGTTTCTCTGCCGTAAAGATGCTGCTGTCGTAGCTGCCCTCAATGGTATCATAGGTGATATGCTCCACGATCATGGTAGCTTTCTGCTCCTTGATCAGCCGGATCACCTTTGTGATAAATTCTTCCGGGTTGTTCTGGTACATCGCAAAGGTCGTCGGCTTGATGCCCTGCAAAATCCGTGCGACGGTGCGCCGGGTCAGCGTTGTGTTCTCTGCAATTTTGCCGATCAGGTCATACGCAACCTGACCTGCGTAGTCATGTTCTAATTTTTTTGTTCTGCTCTTGGCATCTCTGAAGCTGCTGCCTTCTCGCACCATATCGGCACTCAGGACATCTTTCTGCCCGGCATAGGTAACGGTATATTGCAGGCGACTGACGTACAGTTCCCTGTCGATGTATTCGATTGCTTTCCGGATCAGTTCCTCAGAATCAAAATCCACCGTATAGGCGTATTTGTGGTTGATCGTCTGCCAGAGCTTCTGGAACTCTGCCTTTTCAAACCGGTCGTTCAGCGGATTTTCCAGCACTTTCGGCTTGTTGCCATCCTCAAACATAGACTTGAGCATACTGTCATCATAAATTGCCTGCACAAGCGTGTGCACGCCCTCTTCAATGGGCTTCAGCGTTTCCGGCACCGGTGCAAGTGTTCCGGTCTGCACATCGTCCCGGTAGTCCTGCGTGACGTTATCCTGCTCATCCACATAGTTGTTGCGGACAAGGTACTGATAAATCGCCCGTGCCTGATGGTCATCCACCTTGACAGTTTTGCCATCCAGCCTGATGGTCTTGCCGGTAAAATATGCAATGTCTGCCTTGCGTGGGCGGTCATGCAGCACTGCTTCGGTCTGCTTTTGCAGTCCGTCTACAAATCCTGCATAGCTCTCGCTGGCAATAACGGTCAGGACGTTGATATCCTGCACCTTATCTCCCAGTACTTCCGCATCCATGCGGTTTCCGTCCTTATTCACGCACAGACGCAGACCACGGCCTACTTCCTGCCGCTTCTGCGTGGTGCTGTCGCTGTGCTTCAGGGTGCAGATTTGGAACACATTCGGGTTATCCCAGCCTTCCCGCAGGGCAGAGTGGGAGAAGATGAACCGGGTCGGCTCTTCAAAGGACAGCAGACGCTCCTTATTTTTCAGGATCAGGTCATAGGCAGAAATGTCATCCGACATATCTGAGCCACGCTTGACCGAACTGTTGACGCTGTGACCTTTCTTGTCGATGCTGAAATAGCCCTTGTGGACATCATGCACATCGGTTGAATCCAGATAGGCTGTATAAGCAGGGTCGAACAGGGTGCGATGCTCATTCAGAACCGAAAGATACTCCTGCTCAAAAATTTTGCCGTACTCGCCCAGCAGCTCGTTTCCTTCTTCATCGTACTGGCGGTATTTTGCCACTTCGTCAATGAAAAACAGGGAAAGCGTCTTGATGCCCAGTTTGAAAAGTTCCTGCTCTTTTTCAAAGTGCGAAAGGATCGTTTCATGAATCTGTACCCGGCGCATATCGTTTTCGGAAACGTCGCCGGTAACATCACCTTTGCGGATGGTGTCTCCGTTCGTAAAGGTCACAACGCCCGTGATCGGGTCGATTTCCGACACTACGAAGCCCTTGTACTGCTCCATTTCCCCGGATTTATAATAGAGATTATCGCCCACATCCAGCATATGGAACTCTCGCTTCGTGCCGTTCTGGTGGCTGACCTCCATCTCCACTTTTGCCCGTGGCGGATTCTTCGGGGAGATGATGATGCTTTCCAGATACAGATACTTGTCCGTACCACGCAGATTTTTGACCTCAAAGCCTTTGACTTCGATCTTTTTGACCAGCCGCTTGTTGTAAGCGTCCAGCGCATCCAAAACGTAAATCAGATTGTGCTGCTTGGCATGGGTAGCAGAGTAGTTCAGCGTGAAAAGCGGGGTGAATTTTTTCAGGGCTTTCTGGGTGGCGGAGTCCTCTTTGCCCATCTTCTGCGGCTCATCCAGAATCAGGATCGGACGGTTGGCGGCAATCACATCAATCGGGCGGCGGGAGCCGAACTCATCCCGCTTGGTGTAGATAATACGCGCCGCAGCATCTCCCTTGCGGCCTTCCACGTTCTTGTCCTCGTTCATGGAGGCGGCAAACGCCTGCGTGTTGATGATCATGACATTGATCCCGGAATTGCTGGAAAAGGAATCCAACTGATTCAGGTTGCTGCTGTTGTAGATAAAGAACCGTGCCTTTTTGCCGTAGCACTCCATAAAGTGATCGGCAGTGATCTCAAAGGACTTCTTTACGCCTTCACGGATGGCGATACTCGGCACAACAACGATAAATTTGCTCCAACCATACCGCTTGTTCAGCTCGAACATGGTCTTGATGTAAACATAGGTCTTGCCTGTGCCGGTTTCCATCTCAATATCCAGAGAACACCTGCCCAGCGGTGCCACCAACTTGTCCGACTGATGGATGTTTGCTTCTGCTTGCAACGCGCGGATGTTCTGAAGCAGCTCCTGGTCGGTCAGTTGGAGTGCTTCGTTCTTAAAACCGGAATCGTTGATCAAATCCAGCAACTCCACCTGTGTTGCATCGTCCCCACTGGAAACAAGGCTCAACTGCTGCGGCTGTGCAGACAGGTTTCCCATATCCCGCAGGTACGACACGCCTGCATTGTAGGGTTGTCCCTGAAAGACCCGTGCCACCGCATCCACAGCATCCGTCTGGTACTGCTGAATCTTAAAACTAAACTTCATCTTTGTGGTTTACCTCCTGCTCCAGCATCAGGAACCGGTCAAAATCGCTTTCATACAGGCGATCCTGAATGACACGATACTTTTCGTATTCGGTTTCCGCATGAAGTTTTGCCTGCTCTGCGCTGATTTTACCGGGACCTGTCAGCAGCTCGTTGCCGTTGAACTCCAGAAAACCATCCAGCCGCTTTGCCCAGTCCTCCATGCTCATGGGGATCTTGCGCTCGGCCTGCAGCTCGGCATAATCCAGATAGAGCGACACGATTCGCTCCAGATAGTTCATTTCCTCTTTGCTCAGGTAGTTTTTGGCTACTGTCACATCCGCTTTCAGGATTTTCCCATCCGGCGCATTTTCCCATGTGGTAAGCCCCATGTGCTCCTTGTTGGCATCGGCACGCTCCACGATCAGTTCTGCCGCCGTGTGGCGATGCACAGCATAGTGCATCTTATTCTGAACCGTCTGGAAGAACAGGCGGGTCGTCTTGGCGTCCTTGTCGTAATCAAACGCTGTTGCGTATAAATCCGTCACTTTCTGATAGAACTTGCGCTCCGACAGGCGAATTTCCCGAATCTGCTGCAGCTGCCGCTCGAAGTATTCATCCGTGAACATGTGACCCTTTTTCAGGCGTTCCACATCCATTGTCCAGCCCTGAATGGTGTGGTCCTTGACGATCTGCCCCGCCCACTTGCGGAACTGCACCGCCCGCTGGTTGTTCACCTTGAAGCCGACTGCAATAATCAGCTGCAAATTATAATGCGTCAGTTCCCGATTGACCTGCCGAGTGCCCTCTGTCTGAACTATTCGGAATTTCCGAATAGTTGCCTCCTCTGTCAGCTCTCCGTCAGCATAAATCTTTTTGATATGCTCATTGATAGTGGGAAGCCCAACATCATATAACGCTGCCATCATCTTCTGCGTCAGCCAGATATTCTCATCCTCATAACGCATTTCAAAGCTGGCATCACTCTCACCGGTAGAGGCAACAAAGGTCAGGTATTCCGCTGCGGAACTGCGAATGGCAAGTTCTTTTTTCTTCTTATCAGCCATATCACAATACCTTTCTTACAGTATCAGGGCTATATGTCTCGAAAATTTGCTCGAAGTTTGTGGCAACGCTGTCGTTTGCCATGGAGCTGTCACGGAAAACAGCATAGTACGGCTTCATCTGAGCAATCGCCTTGACGGTTTCCTCGGTCACATCATGGTCAAAGCAGGCCAGCAGGAACCCATTTGCCACATTGAACACCTTTTTGCCTGCGATTTCTTTTACCTCAATGGGACTGGACAGCAGCACACCCAGATCCAGCATCACCTGGAACAGCAAATCTTCCGGGGTGCGGTCTTCCTTCACGTTGTCCACCAACGAGAACAGATCCTGCTGACCGACTTCATCCGGCGTGTAGTATACAGGCTTCATATTGCTTTCATCCAGACGCAAGCAGCGGAAACCAATATCCAAATCAGCCGGAGCCGTCAAACCGGCATCCTCTTTGATTTTCTTGCCCGCACGGCGGATGCGTTCCTTTCCGATTTCCGAAAGAAAATGAGGTCTGTTCATTGCATCGCATAATTCGATATCATTTATTAGAACCTGCTTTGCACTTCCAATTGCCTTAGATAATGAAATATCTAAATCCTCTTGAATTTGAACGAGAATAAAGTGCACGTTCTTACTATCTTGTGCAGAGAAGTTAATAACAGCCTCGCCAGTCGAACCTGACCCTGCAAAGAAATCCAATACGATATCACCTTCGCCTACACCTACAGCACTTATTAACGTTTGCAGAATATCAACATCTTTAGGGTTAGTGAAGTAGTTTTTTCCCATCAAAGCCGTCAATTTCTTTGAAGCAACACGACCATCTCTGTACTTGATACTTGTCAGACTCTGATTTAATGTGTTTGCTAGGTATGTCTTGTTATTCGGAACTGTTGTTTCATCATCGCCAAAATGGACCAGTCCCTGTGCGATTCTCTCCTTCATGGTTGACTCTGCAAATCGCCATCCACTTGCAGGTTCCTTGCATACTTTTCCTGTCACAGGATGAATGACGTCATATCTATATTGCCCAAAATGAGGACCGGATATATTATCAGGGAAATATACTCCTCGTTCGTCCATCCAAGAATAGTGCTTGCTAGAATAAATCGGATTAGATTCCGGAAACTGCTTATACCATTCTAGTGCTGCCTTATGTATTGCCTTCCAGTCGTTCCCATATGTCTTTCTAAAGCCTTCAAAGGCCTTGAAAATCTCATCGACACCCTCTTTGTGTTCCACCCAGTTTCCAGTGTTATATGCCTTGCTTTTAACATAGCAGAGTATATATTCATGCTGAATCGATATGTATGCTTGATCGTTTTTGCTGCTATTTTTCCATATTATCTCTCCGGCAAGATTTCCTTCGCCAAAAATATCGGCCATTATTTTCCGTAAATTACCGACTTCATTTTCATCAATCGACACGAATATGACACCATCATCTGCCAGCAAGTCCTTTGCCAGCTTTAGTCGGGGATAAATCATATTGAGCCAGTCCGTATGGAACCGCCCATTGCTCTCGGTGTTCGTCACCATACGATTGCCAGATTCATCATACTGCCCGCTGCCCGTCATATAGTCCGCCGCGCTCTGTGCAAAATCGTCTTCATAGACAAAATCGTTGCCAGTGTTGTAAGGGGGATCGATGTAAATCATTTTGACCTTGCCCAGATATGTTTCCTGCAAGAGCTTCAGCACTTCCAGATTATCGCCCTCGATATAAAGGTTCTCACTATCAAAACCGCCGGGTGTGCCATCCTTGCCAACACTGTCGGCCACCACCGGACGCAGCGTTGCCGTGATGGGCGCATTGGCCGCCAGCATGGCCTTTTTCTTGTCCGGCCATGTAAACTGGTAACGCTCTTCCCGACCCTCCACGATGGAGCCGGAAAGCTCCTGCCGCAAAACGTCAAAATCAATGGCGTGCTCTACTTTGCCATTGCGTTTTACCTCGGTAATGACGTTGGGGAATAGCTTGCCAATTAAGTCTATGTTGCGCTGTACGCCGTCAAGGCTGTGCATTTTAAGGTTGTTCATAATTATCCTCCAATTTTACTTTTCAGATCTGCTACTGATTTCTGGCGTGAAACATTGTCCAATAGCAAAAATGCAAGCAGAATCATTTGATAAAGTTCATCATACCATTTTTCCAAACGGTCATACTTCATCTTGGCAACATAGTCCTTATATTTAGCTGGTTCCCTTTTACTCCGATTGTTATGTCGGATATTCATATTGTTTAGCATAAAAAATATGTCAGAGGTCAATTGCTTATTTAAGTCTTGAAGTTCTTTTCTTCGAGGTTCAAGTTCAGCGCCTAATGCTACTAGAATTGATTTTTTTGCGTTCAAATCACCTTGTAAAGAGCGGTGATTGTATTTAATAACGCTGAGCGATAAGTTTTCTGGAACTATTTCAGCGACAGAGCTTACTTCCGATTTGTCTTCAATAACAAGAACGCAGTCATTGTCCTCATCAATATAAGCTTTATGGTTATACTGATCTAATAGATCATCCATTACATCTTTCAGATGATAATAATTTCCAACCCCTTCCACCGGCAAAGAGGTGTCATCAAGTTTTTGATATGATAGTTCCCAAAAATTATAGATCAATTCGATCAGAGTTAAAAGAGAATCAACATTATTTAGAGCGTCATGATATAACAAGTTGAAATTTAATGCAGTCAAAAAATCGTCAACATTTAAAAAATGCTGTCTAGCGGACCATTCTTTAAAACAATATTGGTCCACAAAGTCAAACAAATTGTAATTTATAGTGTATTCTGCAACAAGTACTGTTTCTTTTTGAGACATAACAAGCAGTCGCTTTACCTCACTTGCCATGTCAACAGTGGAGGACACGATATCAAAAATACTTTTTCTCATAGCTACTCCAATTTCAATTTCTGAAGTTTCTGTGCCAATTCAAACTTCTTCTTCGGTTGCTTTTCCTTACGGATTTTAGCTTCCAGTGCTGCGATCTGCTTTTCCAGCTGCTCTCGTTGCTTCTGCTGCTCCACACTGTCTTTCAGGGACGCACTTTCTCCTGTGCCAAGCACATCACCTGCAATCTGACGGACAAAATTTTCATAAACGGCATCCAGTGTAAGCCCGTCCAGATGCACCGGCAGGTCGTCTTCGTCCAGCCAGTCCGTAGAATAATAGCGGTCAACCTTAAAGGCCGTCTTGCCCACCGCAGCCTCCTTGTAGCCGATGACCGCCTGATACCTGCCCTCGTATTCCAGCAAAAAGAGGGTGTGATACGGAATTTCCCGGTCGATCTGGCGCAGGACACTCTCATCCAGCTTCGGGGCAGACAGACGTACCTCGAACACCTCGATCTCCGTCACCTGCTCGCCAGCAGCCAGATTCAGGGTAGTGGTCGCAATCTTATTGCGCCAGTAGATGATTTTGATCTGCTCGACAAAGGCTTTCTTCATAGCCGGAGTAACGGCGATGTTCTCATAGAACTTCTGCTTGGGGATGTGCTTGTTAAACTCCGTGGATTTCGGCAATCCCAGCACGGCATCTCACCTCCAGACAATCATTTCACAACAAGGAAGCAAATCAGTTCAAAATCATCCAGCCCGGATATATTGCTCATCAAAGCGGATGTTCCACCGGCAGAGAACAGACTGTCAATGTCGCTTTCTTCTTTGACATCAATGATCGAGTCAATGGCTTCACTCAGCAATTCGGACATTTCTGCCATGTCCTTTCCATCGTCTGTTTCCCGGTTGAAGCGTTCATACACCTCTTTGATTGGCTCAGTCTTTCCACGGCACAGCAGCCGGATATCGTCCAACATCTTTTTGGGGTTCAGGTAGTCGCAGATGATCTGCCCATCCATGCCGATGTAAACCATGTAGAACGGATGGATGCGGTTGCGGTTATCCGCATTGACGCTGTTATTGATGTTTTTCAGTACGAAGATCACTCCCTCCGGCAGTTCATCCGTAGCCGGAACCACCGCATGAAGTCCACGGGGCTTCTTGTCCAGATCACCATTGTGTTTGATGTAATCCAGCAGGTCGAGCCGGAACTCGTTCAGGCCCAGATCCATAATGGAGATGCCGTCCGACATATCTTCGATGTCAACGACCTCTTCCTGCAAGCGTTTCAGCTGTGCCTTGCGGTACTCCAAATCGCCCTTTTCTTCGGGGTTGATAAGGTCATCATCTCCGGTAGAGGTCATAACTGTGATTTTCATGCGGGTCTCCACACGGGATTTCAGGTTGATGTAATCGTCCAGCGTCAGATCAGGCCAGAAATTCACAAGCTGGATGTACTGGTTTCTGCTGCCGATACGGTCAATTCGTCCAAAACGCTGGATAATGCGTACCGGGTTCCAGTGAATGTCATAGTTGATCAGATAATCGCAGTCCTGCAAGTTCTGGCCTTCAGAAATGCAGTCTGTCGCAATCAGCACATCAATTTCCGTGGCACTACCGGGCATCAGAACATCCCGGTCTTTGGAAATGGGAGAGAAGCAGGTCAGCACGTTGTTGAGTGTTGCCTTGAAGCCTTTGATCGTGGTACGTCCGTCAATCGAGCCGGTAATTACAGCGGTATTCAGCCCATATTTCTGCTTTACAAACGCACTCACATTGTCAAAGAGGTACTCTGCCGTATCCGAAAATGCAGAGAAAATCAGCACTTTTCTGTTGCCGGCATTGATCGGGTGCTCAATTTTTTCAGACAGCAGCTTGAACAGTTCTTGCAGCTTTGTGTCATGCTGCGGCGTGATATCTGCCACCATAAAGGTCAACAGCTCCAGAATTTCTGCATCTTTCCGAAGCTCCGTACGCCAGCTCTTCCAGTCCATATCCGCAAGGTCGATTTTGACTTTTTTGCCGACGGTGAAAAAATCAGTGTTTTCATCGTCCATGTCAAAATCGTCTCCGGTCATGTCGTACATATCCAGATCGGCATGACCGGAGCGTTCAAACTGGTCAATGGACTGAATCGTACCATCAATCAGCTTCTTGATGCGTGTCAATGTCAGCTGGAACGAGCATACAGAGCTTTCCAGCCGCTTCAGCAGGTTAATACTCATCAGCCTGCAAATGCCCTGCTCACGGCCTCTCTGGGTCAGATTTTCTCCCTTATTGTGCGACAGCTCCTGATATTTCTGGATCTTACTTGCGAAGATGTAGTTGGAGGGCATATAGACGCACAAGCTCAACTGAATCAGCTGCTCATAAATTTCGTTGTAGTTGATGGCATTATTCAGGTCTGTCAGACATGGCCGAACGGAGATCGGCTTCAACCGCTCTGGGAACTTTCCGATAGCGTTGGTGTTGTAGTACTTCTCGATATGCTTCCGAGAACGTGCGATGGTAACACTGTCCAGCAGCTCGAAGAAGTCGAAATCCAATGTCCGCAGCAGCGCATCCGTGGTTCTCTCTTCTGGTTTCAGTTTGCTCCATGCGTTAAAGGCTTTCTGCGCCTGCTTAAAGATGTCTTCAATGCTCTTTGAGGTGTTCAGCCTTTCATCCAGATATTCGGAGTTTCCCTCATAGGCAAGGGCCAACTGATTTTTCAAGTCAACAAAGCGGTTGTTGACAGGCGTTGCCGAAAGCATCAGCACCTTGGTCTTAACTCCGGCACGGATCACCTTGTCCATCAGCCGCTGGTAACGGTTGTCCTGCGTCTTGCTGTGCGTACCGATGCCGTTGCGGAAGTTGTGCGATTCATCAATGACGACCAGATCATAGTTGCCCCAGTTCAGGCGATCCAGGTCGAGGCCATTCGACTTTCCGCCGCTTCTGGACAGGTCTGTATGGAACAGGACATCATAATTCAGCCGATCCGATGCAATCGGGTTGTTCACATAGTTGTCCTTATAGGTATTCCAGTTTTCCGCCAGCTTTTTGGGACACAGCACCAGAACCGACTTGTTTCGATTCTCATAATACTTTACGACTGCCAGTGCGGTAAAGGTCTTGCCAAGGCCAACACTGTCCGCAAGGATGCAGCCGTTGTACTTTTCCAGCTTATTGATGATAGCAAGCACCGCATCCTTCTGGAAGTCGTACAGCAGACTCCAGATTTTGCTCTGCTTGAATCCGGTTGCCTCATTCGGCAGTTCGTCTTCTGAGATGTCGTCCAAAAACTCGCTGAACACATGATACAGTGTCATAAAGTAGATGAACTCCGGGGAATTTTCAGCATAAGCCGTGCTGATATTCTCCAGTACTACATCTGTGACATCCTGCATTTTGTCCCGGTCGTTCCACAGGGTATCGAACAACTTCATGTACTGCTGTGCGAACGGAGCCTCCATGCAGTTGACCATGTTGTAGCTGTTATTTCCGCGCTCACAGCCAATATCAACTGTCGTAAATCCGCCAATCGGCATATAGGCGGTCTGTGCTGCGCCGGAATCCACAGTCATAAAGCCAGCCATATTTTCACCGGTGGTGTTCGATTTGAACGTAGCCTTCCTTCTGATCCAGTCTGCACACTCCTTTGCGATGGCTCTCTGGGTCATCTCATTGCGCAGTTTGATTTCAAACTCTGTACCGTAAAGGCTTGTTTCACGAGAAATGCGGGGAATGTAGAACTCCCGCTTCTGCTTTTCAGCCTTTTCTTTCACAAACGTGGGGGATGTAAAGATAAATTCAAACTCGTCTATGGTTTCCAGCTGCTTCTTTAGCTCTTTGTAAGCATACATCGAAAAGCAGGCTGCCGCAATAGACACCCTGCTGCCTTTTTTGATTTCCACTCGCAGATCATCTCGAACGGTATTGGTGATGTTATCCAGAATTTTCATATCATCCACCGGTTTTATGCTTATCCGCATTCTTTTATAGCCTTGACTATGAAGGCGCTCTTACAAAACTCTATTTCTATTATATCACCCGCTTTTTCCCCTGTAAACGAAAAAGCTGACGGTGTGTAGCGTGCAGCATCCATCAGCTTTTCGTGATACAAAAATCGGCACCCACTTTTCAGCGAGTGCCGATTTTGTTACCCTATAGTGCGCTTTGATT
>ERZ809114.1208-NODE-1208-length-11891-cov-3.503380_pt1 | contig 11891 bp, 11 predicted proteins | sample MGYA00520519_ERZ809114 | MGnify/ENA primary metagenome ERZ809114 (study PRJEB31570, sample SAMEA3212991) | Homo sapiens | biome: human-gut; feature: human gut; material: fecal | place: Sweden | collected 2011 ...
CCGCTCCCTCATCATCAAATCCAAGCACGAAATTGACCATATCTTTAGCGAGCTTTACTCGGTGGACGAGCGTATTCAGGTTCCGTACTTTTGGATCAAGGTCATCGAATTGCTGCTGTTTTTAAGTCTCCTGGATGGCAGCGCAGTTTGTCGGCCGCAACAGTTTTCTGCGGACATCTCCAAACGGACACAGGAGGTTTACCAGTACATCATTGAAAATCCCTTCACCAAAGATACCATTCAGGATCTGGCCTGTATGTTCGGACTGGCAGAGTCCAGCTTAAAAAGATGCTTCAAATCTATTGCTGGGGCCTCCATCGGCACCTTTGTCAAGACGAAACGCATGGAGGCCGCTGCCGAAATGCTGGTTTCAGAGCCGACTTTAAGCATTGGGGAGATTGGAAGTGTGGCGGGATATGAAAATCAAAGCAAGTTTTCTGCCGCATTCAAATCTGTTATGGGAGTGACCCCACAGGCATATCGCCACAAATATTGCTGACCTGATTGGAGCAAAATCCGACCCATTCGGTTATAGAATGTACCACCCTGGTATGCTATCATTATTGATGTGCCAATGGTGAGTACGCTGTGAAGCAGCCGCTGAACCGCGGCTGCTTTTTTTGGCCGGCGGTTAGCATAAACTAACTAAAGTTTGGAGGGATGTACTATGCGGATTGCGGGAGGAACCGCAAAAAGAATTACCAAACGCATCATCAATTTTATCCTTGTCATTTGGGGCGTTGTTACTCTTAGTTTTTGCCTGCAAGTTTTCACTGGGACCGATCCGGCAGAGATGATTGTCCGCAAGGTCAATGTCTTTGCAACAGAGGAGCAGATTCAGGCTGTGCGAGAGGAGCTGGGACTGGACGCTCCCTTTCTGGAACGCTACACCGACTACATAAAGGGCGTGTTGACCGGCGACCTTGGAACCGCAATCACAAACCGTCAGCCAGTCATCGAAAATATCAAAGATGCCCTTCCTGTAACCTGTATGCTGGTAGTTATGGCAATGGTTTGGGTCATCATCTTCACGGTGCTGATTGCCGCCATCTCTGTCATACGAAAAGGCGGGATTTTCGATAATGTCATGCGTATTATCTGTATCATTGGGATTTGCGTGCCGAGCTTTTGGCTGGCGCTGATCCTGCTGACCGCCTTTGCGGTTCAAATCCCCATTTTCAGCGTGATTTCAGACGGCAGCTTCAAATCTTTGATTTTGCCATCGGTGGCAATGGCGGTCCCTATCATCTGCATTGCGGCCAGAGTGCTGCGAGCGGCAGTGCTGAATGAACTTAAGAGTGACTATGTGACCTATGCCAAAGCAAGAGGGTTTTCCAATGCACAAATCGTTTATGGCGAGGTGCTGCGAAATGCCCTTCCCGCGGCCATCACTCTTTTCGCTCAATACTGCGCTGCGCTTTTTGGAACCTCCGCGTTGGTGGAGAGCGTTTTCTCCATCCAGGGACTTGGTATTTACCTGATGGAGTCCTGCGAGAGTATGGACATCTATGGGATTTCTGGCTCCATCCTGGTGTGCGGCGTGTTGTTCGTCCTGTTCAACACCCTGGCAGATTTGCTTTCGAGTGCTATCTGCCCTGCGTATAGGAGGAAAGCGGTATGAAACGAAAAGGGCAAATCATTATTGGTCTGGCTCTGATCCTGATTTTTATTCTTATGGCACTTGCGGCTCCGGTGTTGGCTCCCAATGATCCGAATGTCACAAACCTTGCGCTGAAGAACGCTCCGCCTTCTGCGGAGTATCCCCTTGGCTGTGACCAGATGGGCCGCTGTGAACTTTCAAGGCTTCTCTATGGTGCAAGATATTCTATGGGATTGACCATCCCGGTGCTAATTGTACTGGCTGCCTTCGCTCTGTTCGTGGGATGCTATTCCAGTTATAAAGGCGGCCTGCTGGATGAAGTCATGCGGATACTTTGTGACATTCTTATGGCCTTTCCACTCATCGTCATTGCGATGGCGTTGGTGTCGGCGGTGGATAATTCTGTGGCAAGTGTCATCATTGCCATCGGGATTTCTATGCTGGCGTGGTTTCTGCGGATGGTACGCTCTTATGCAAAAACTGAATGCGGAAAGGAATACATAGAGGCAGCCCGGATTTCCGGCGCCTCCGGCCTTCGCATTGTACTTCGCCACCTGATCCCAAATGTGTTCCCGCAGTTTGTGGTGTACTTCACCACCGGAATTGCCACGGCGATCATGTCGGTGTCCAGTTTTGCTTTCCTGGGCGTGGGGCTAATCGCTGGAACCCCGGAATGGGGTGCGATGCTCAACGAGGCCCGAAACAGTGTCTACTCAAACCCTGCGCTCCTGATTTATCCCGGCATCTGCCTCATCGTTTGCTGCGCGGGCTTCAACCTGCTGGGCGAGGGCCTACGGGATGCCATTGGGAAGGAGGATGATATTCGTGTTGCTTGAGGTCAAAGACCTGAATATCTCTTTAACTTCCGGGAAAAGCGTAGCCGAACATATATCATTTCGGTTAGGTCAGGGAGAAATGCTCTCCATTGTTGGCAGCTCCGGTGCGGGAAAGACTACCATCTGCAAGGCAATTATGGGGCTGCTGGGAAACGCTTATCGTGCTGATGGCGAAATCCTGTTCCAAGCGGAAAATTTGCTCAACCTGCCGGAACGAAAGCGGCAAGCTATCTATGGGAAAGAAATCTGCCTGATTATGCAGAACCCCATGACCGCCTTTAACCCGTCCATTCGAGTGGGGCGTCAGTTGGAAAAGACCTATTTGCTCCATCACGGAAAAATGCCGAAGCAGGAAATGCAGCGTCTATTTGCTGGCATCTTGCAGAGGCTGGGGCTGGAAGATACCCAGCGGATTTTGAACAGCTATCCCTTCACACTGTCTGGCGGAAGGCTCCAGCGGCTGATGATTGCGGCGGCGCTGATGTGCCAGCCATCCCTTTTGGTAGCGGATGAAGCGACTACGGCCATTGATGCCTGCAACCGGATCGGGCTGATGAGGGAACTGAAAAGTTTCTGTAAAGATGGAATGTCTGTGCTGTTCGTGACCCATGACCTGCGCTCTGCCTCGGTGTCTGACCGTATCCTTGTGATGGATCGCGGGCGGATTGTCGAACAGGGCAAGACAGGGCAGATACTAAACACCCCCAAAGAGGACTATACAAAATATCTGTTGAACGCCTGCCGGTTGGAAAGGAGGGAGATGTCTTGATTGAACTGAAAGAGGTTAGTTGTTCTTTTTCTGACGGCTTTGGTGGGAAAGGACTATTTACTGCTGTGTCCCCATTGAGCGCCCATTTCAGTGATGGCGGCCGGTATGCAATCGTGGGAGAGTCCGGTTCGGGCAAAACAACCCTGGCGCGGATGATTGCAGGATTACAGCGGCCAAGCGGCGGTTCAGTATTCGTAGATGGCGCACCCGTCTATGGGCGGAAACGAGCAGGGAAAGAACATTTCAGGAAGGTGCAGATCATTCAGCAGAACTCCGCATCTGCCCTGGACCCCAAGATCCCGGTGGGTAAATCCATAGAGGAACCGTTGCTTTGTTTTTTTCACATGGAGAAAGAGAAACGGCGGGAACGCTGCCGCAATCTATCGCGGGACTACTATACCCGCCTTCCATCAGAACTGTCCGGTGGAGAACAAAAGCGGGTGGCAATCGCCAGGGCATTGGCCGCTGAGCCGCAATGCCTGATCTTCGACGAGGCCACCAATGGATTTGACTTGCCGCTGCGGAAGAAAATCATTGATGAAATTATAGATCTGCAACAGCAGCTTGGTTTTACGCTGATTTTCATAACCCACGACATGGAGCTGGCAGCGGTCGTGGCGGACGAGATTTTTGTCATGCGAAATTCTAATCTGGTGGAGCGCGCCGCGTTCTCCGGTGATTATTCTGTATTTCACGACCCATACAGCATGATGCTCTTGGAGGCAAGCGGTTTAGTGAACACTTCAACAGACTGGAATGATAAAATGAAAGAAAGGATTGATTTGCAATGAGACTGAAACGAATTGCCGCTTTGCTCACGGCGGCGGTCATGGCGGTATCTCTGGCCGCCTGCGGAGGCAACGCCGACACCAATACAGAGAGCAGCCAGAACCCGCAGGAAAGCACCGAGGCTCAGGCCGTACATTTGAATTTGGCGGAGAGCTGGGGCTTTGAGTATTTTTACACCATCATCACCCCGGAGGTATCCTCCTCCAGTTACGACATCACCTACTACCTCACCAGCTTTTACGACACCCTGTTTGAGTACAATTCCGAGGGCGAGGTTGTGGGAGTGCTGGCTGAGGATTGGTCCATGAGTGAGGATGGCATGGTCTATACCTTCCAGATCAAGCAGGGCGTCAAGTTCTCTGATGGCTCTGACCTGACAGCCGAGGATGTAGCAAAGTCTATTTTGGCTGTGCCGGTCAACCTGGGCCAGTACAACGGTTCCTATGGCCGCTTGTCCACAATCATTGAAGATGCGGTGGCAACTGATGAGTATACGGTGGAGCTGCATCTGACCCAGCCCTATTACAACACCCTGCGGGAGCTGTGCCTCGCCAATCCCTTTGGTATTGTGTCCAGCGAGCAGTTTAATGATGATCTAACTGCCAAACAGGAGAGTTTCCGCAGCGCCACTTATGGAACCGGCCCCTATATGTATGCTGGGGACAATGACGGGCAGACCTGGAACTTCGTCCGCAATCCCAATTACTGGGGAGAAGCGCCTGAAGTAGATAGCTTCTCTATCAAGTACATCCCCGACAACGATGCCAAAATTTTAGCCATGCAGAACGGTGAGGTGGACTTCCTCTCCGGCATTAAGAATGTCTCTGCCGAGAGCTATGCTCAGATGGAGCAGATGGATGGATATGGCGCTCAAGTCGATGAAAAGTCTTTGCAGACTTACTATGTAGGCTATAACCTGAGCAGTGAGATTTTCGGCGACCAGGTGGTTCGTGAGGCCATTTCTTCCGCCATTGATAAGGATGCCGTAGTAGACAACATCTACGGTGGCCTGTTCGACAAGGCAGATACCTTCTTTTCCCGCGACCTGCCCTACTGTGATGTGGAGCAGACAGTGTACGGCTTTGATCTGGATCATGCCAATCAAATCTTGGATGAGGCTGGCTATGTAGATACCGATGGCGATGGCATCCGTGAGAAGGATGGAGTCAAACTGTCCGCCGCTTTCCTGTATCAAACCGGCACCGCCTCTGATGACAACATGGTTGTCTACATCTGCGACCAGGCCAGCAAGATTGGCATTGAGCTGACCCCGCAATCCGCGCAAATGATGGATTGGTATGCCATGATCCAGAGCGGTGACTATGGACTGACCATCTTCAAGACCCAGGGTGGCTACTATGACCCGGCTATGGTCATTACCAACATCAACCCATCTACCTCTATGGACCCCATCCTCATGCAGATTGGCGCGTCCCAGCCGGAACTGGCGGCGCTGGTGGACGAATTGGACTCTGCTACTGATGAGGCCCGTATACAGGAAATTTATAACACTATCCTGACCACTATGGCAGACCAGTGCCTGACTACGCCGTTGATTTATACCCGGCAGCTTGCCATTTACAGCGATGCAGTAGCAAGCTATACCTTCCCCACTGATGCCAGCTTTACTTCCGTTCAGAACATCCACCTGAACTAAGCTATTTCCGGCAACTAACAAAAGGAGCAAGCCTTTAAGCGGGTTTGCTCCTTTTGCTTGACCTGATTGGAGCATAATATACCTGATAGGTCGTAGACGATATCGGGCGGACGCAGTACACTTAAATCAAGAGGTTAGCAATAACTAATCGAAGAATTGATAAGGAGGTCTTGCATCCATGAAACAAAAATCCGGCGGGATTAAGCGGTTGATGGAGTTCACAGGAAAGCATCGTGGGCTGCTCACTGTTTCCCGCATCCTATCCGGCATCAGTTCAGTCTTTATCCTTGGCCCTTTCCTCTGCGTTTATTTTGCGGCGCGTGACTTGGTGGGCGTATTTGCCGGGACGCCGTTAGACACGAACAGCCTTGTCCGCTGGGGCCTGCTTGCCCTGGGACTGGAATTGATCGGTCTGGTTCTTTACTTTTCGGCGCTGCTCTGCTCTCATGTAGTCGCATTTCACACGGAGAAAAACCTAAAGATGGCAGCGTTGAAACATTTGGCGAAGATGCCGATGGGGTACTTTGACGCCAATCCCAGCGGAAAACTTCGGAAGATTATTGACGACAACAGTTTTCAGACCGAGACTTTCATCGCTCACCAGCTTCCCGACCTGGTGGGCGCACAGGTCACGATGATCGTGAGCCTGGTGCTGATGCTGGTCTTTGACTGGCGTGTAGGTATCCCGCTCCTGCTGCTCTTTGGCATCGGTTTCTTCTTGCAGGGGTCCCTCATGGGGAAGGACAGCATGAAATTCATGCAGACCTACCAGGACTCTCTGGAAACGATGAACCATGAGGCGGTGGAGTACATCCGGGGCATTTCGGTAGTCAAGGTGTTCGGACAGACAGTGCAATCTATCACCAAGTTTAATAACGCCATCAAATCCTACCGTAAGTTTGCCCTGGCCTACACAATGTCCTGCAAAAAAGGAATGGTGGCCTTTAATTCGGTCATCAATTCCAGTTTCCTGGTGCTGGTGCCAACGGCGCTTATTATCGGGTTCGTGTCCAGCGACCTGATCGGCTTTATGCAAAGTTTTCTGTTCTATGTGATTTTCTCTCCTGCCTGTGCAGTTATGCTCAACAAAATCATGTATATGACCAGCTACAAAATGCAGGCGGAGGAGTCCATGCGCCGCATCGACATGATCCTGACTGCTCAGCCGCAGGCGGAGACTTCTGCACCCAAACATCCCAAAACTTACGATGTGTCCTTTGAGAATGTGACCTTTGCATATGAAAATACGGACCATCCGGCGGTATCCCATTTGAGTTTTACGGCCAAGGCTGGGACGACTACCGCATTGGTCGGGCATTCCGGTTCCGGCAAAAGCACAACGGCCAGCCTGATCCCACGCTTCTATGATGTGCAACAGGGGGCGGTCAAGATCGGTGGTGTGGATATTCGGGAAATTCCCCATGCTGACCTGATGAAGATGGTTGCCTTTGTATTCCAGGACCCCAAATTGTTCAAGGACACCCTTCTGGAAAATATCCGGGCAGGCAGACCTTCCGCTACACGGGAGGAAGTCTTGCAGGCGGCGCATCTGGCCCAGTGTGATGATATTCTGGAGAAGTTCCCGGATGGCCTCGATACCGTGGTGGGCGGTAAAGGCGTCTATCTTTCCGGCGGTGAAACACAGCGCATTGCGATTGCCCGCGCCATTTTGAAAGACGCCCCCATCGTGGTCTTAGATGAGGCCACCGCCTACGCTGACCCAGAGAACGAGCAGCAGATCCAGAAAGCCTTTGAAGGGCTGGTCAAGGGCAAGACGGTCATTATGATTGCACACCGGCTCTCCACCATCCAAGACGCTGACCTCATTCTGGTAATGAAGCAGGGTGAATTGGTGGAAAGCGGAACCCACGACGCGCTGGTGAAACAGAGCGGCGAATACGCCAAGATGTGGAGCAACTATACAAAGACGACCAAATGGCACATTGGAAATGAGGTGAAAGTATGCTGAAACGAATGTTTGCCCTGAGCGATCAGGGATCAAGAGATTTGAACAAAGGAATTGCGGCCACTACCCTCAGCAATCTGTGCCTGATTGCTCCGGTCAGCCTGCTGGTCATGGTGATATGGGAACTGCTGAATGTGATTTCCGGGCAGGAAAGTAGTATGCGGGATCATGCAGCCTTGTTTATTTGCGGCACAGTGGTCATGTTTATCATTGTGTTTCTGTCCCAATGGCTCCAGTACAACAAAACTTATACCGTAGCGTATGAGGAAAGCGCCAACCGTCGGATTGTCCTGGCAGAGAAACTGCGGAAACTTCCGCTGTCCTTCTTTGGCCAGCGCGACCTTTCTGACTTGACCACCACCATCATGGGGGACTGTACGGCTCTGGAGCGTGTATTCTCCAATGCGATCCCGCAGCTCTTTGGAACGATTTTCATGTTTATTATAACGGCTATCGGTCTGCTGGTGCTTGACTGGCGGATGGGCCTTTGCATCGTAGTTCCGGTGCCTGTGGCGGCCTTGGTAGTCTTTGCGGCAAAGAAAGCCCAGTCCAATGCCGAGAGCGCCAATATGGATGCCAAGAGAGCTGCCTATGACGGCGTGCAGGAATACCTTGATACCATCCAGGAGCTGAAATCTTGCTCCCGTGAAGAAGAATACCTGGAAGGGCTGGAAAAGAAGCTGGATTATGTGGTGAAGTGTTCCTTCCGCAACGAGATTGCTCCCGGTGCCGCGACGACCACGGCTCAATTCATCCTTCGGTTTGGTCTTGTGGCGGTCATGCTGGTAGGCGGTATTCTGGTGACAGCCGGTTCGTTGTCCATCCCCATGTTCATCCTGTTCCTTCTGTTTGCCGGCCGCATTTATGACCCCTTCACCAGTTGCTTCATGCTGATGGCGGAAGTGTTCTCTGCCCTTGTCAGCGTCAAGCGGATGAAGCAGATCGACGCGACCCCGGAGCAGACCGGCACCAATGTCTGCAATAACAAAGGCTACGACATTGAGTTTAAGAATGTGGTGTTTTCTTACAATGAGGAGCCGGTTTTGAAGGGCGTATCCTTTGTGGCAAAGCAGGGCGAGGTCACGGCGCTGGTAGGTCCGTCCGGCAGCGGCAAGTCTACTGCCTCCAAACTGGCAGCCCGCTTTTGGGATGCGGACTCCGGGACCATTACCCTGGGCGGCGTGGATGTCAAAACGGTAGAACCGGAAACGCTGTTCAAGAACTATGCCATCGTGTTCCAGGATGTCATGCTCTTTGATGAGACTGTCATGGAGAATATCCGGCTGGGACGGGGCGATGCCACCGATGAGGAAGTGATGGCTGCGGCCAGAGCCGCCCAATGCGAGGAATTTATCCAGCGCCTGCCCCAAGGGTATCAGACAAACATCGGGGAAAACGGCAGCGCGCTGTCTGGCGGCGAGCGTCAGCGCATTTCGATTGCCCGCGCCCTGCTGAAAAATGCTCCTATTGTCTTGCTGGATGAAGCAACTGCCTCTATGGACGCCGAGAGTGAAACGCTGGTGCAGGATGCCTTGTCGGTGCTGCTGAAGGATAAGACGGTCATGGTGATTGCCCATCGCATGAGGACAGTGGCAAATGCTGATAAGATCGTTGTTCTGGATGATGGCAAGGTCAGTGAGATGGGTACACCCGCTGAGCTGATGAAAAAGGGCGGTCTATATGCACACCTTGTTGAATTACAGCAAGGAAAATAGAAAGGAAATCTTATGGAACAACACTGGAAGTTAAAAGATTTAGGTCTGACAATCGTATTTTCCGTTATTTACTTTGCTGTGGTTTTGGCAGCTACGATTATGGGCGGCATACACCCATTGCTCTATCTGTTTGTAACAGCTTTAATTGCTCTCGTGGCATGGCTTCCATATATGTATGTTATGGCAAAAGTGCCGAAAGCAGGCGTGGTTCTCATTATGAACCTATTTGTAGCAATCGCTTTCGTGGCTTTTGGGGAGCTTGCGAATCTATTGCTTGGGAGCTTGATTGCTTGTTCTATTTTAGCGGAAATCATTCGGAAATGGGCCGGATATAAGAATTACAAAGGTATCATGATGAGTTATATCCTGCTTTCGTTAAGCAATATCGGTTCTCCGTTGTATGTATGGGTATTCTCTGACTATGCCATTTCAGAGGCATCCGAAGAAATGTCTGCAAATTATGCTGAGATATTATCAACCTTGACTTCTCCGTGGTTTATGGTTCTTGCTATTGCCGCAACCGTAGTTATCTCAATAATTGTCGGAGTTATTGCAAAAAAGGTTTACAACAAGCAGTTTGCAAATGCTGGGATTATGTGAGTGGGTGATAGAATGAAGATTCATGCGTCGGGCGAGGACTATTTAGAGGCTGTGCTGATGCTGCAAAAAGAAAAAGGCATGGTGCGCTCCGTGGATGTCGCCCGGCGCCTGGAAGTGTCCAAGCCAAGCGTGTGCCATGCGGTGGCGACCCTGCGGGACGGGGGCTTCTTGACGATGGACAGCGACTATTTCCTGCACCTGACCGATGTGGGCCGGGAAGTGGCGGAGCGAACCTATGAGAAACATTGCTTTTTTACGGAAATGCTCATAGAAGCCGGCGTAGATCAGGAGACAGCAGAGGCCGACGCCTGCCGGATGGAGCACGCTATCAGTGAGGACAGTTTTCAGCACTTGAAGGTCAAGCATCAGGGATAAATCTTGTTTAGAAGGAGCGGGCAGAGAAAACAGATCTTTGCCCGCCCTTTTTCTCTGTGTTGAAGCTGCAAGATTTTGATGAAAATAACCGCCTGATGGGAAAAATTGTCGTTCAGTCAAAATCCAGCGATCTTTGACATTTACACTTAATATGGCGTTTTGAAACCATAAATAGATAGAAAGAATGGGAGGGATGTCTATGAGACGGAAAATTCAAAACAGCAGAGGTAATTTCAAGTTACAACAGGCGGTCTTATTCCAAAGAGAATGAGGCCGCCTTTTCTTTTGTAATCCGACAAAAATCAACAAAGTTTTTGGAACAACACTGCACCTAAGATGATTGGCAGGCCCGCCAGCCCATAGCAGCGGCGGGCTCGTGTGCAAAGTGTGGTCCAGATGGCAGGGAGCCAGAAGTGCATGATGGAAAAATGGATCATGCACATAAAGAGGTTCGTCCATCTGCTTACATTTCGACACACAGCTTACTTTACAATACGGTTCTTCCGCCGCCCTTTTCACGGGAGCAGGCGGGAACATCGCAAATCGAGCGATAAGCCTCCTCCTGCGGGCGCCGGAAGTCATGACGGACTTCTTTATGTGTATCACTCGGCCGGCAGCTCACCTTTGCGGTGTGCGGCCGGCCGCGTTTCTTTATATGGCAAGGCAAGACGCCCGTTAGTTCGGTGCCGGTCTCCGCCAAAGGTTCAAGAATTCCCTTAAAATTCTTGAACTATTTGGAGGATAAGGCCATGTGGCAACGAAATAATGGACGAGCAGAGGAAGAACTGCAAATCAAGTTTACAGGCTATTTAATCCAGGCGGTCAGGCGCACCCAGCGGGATTATCTGAAGGCCCTTTATGCGTACAGCAATCAGGAGACTTTGACGGATACGATCTTTGCCGTGAGCCAAACGCTGGAGCAGGAAGTGATGGAGCGGCTGCCCCTCTGGGAGAAAATCGAGAGCAGCGCGCTCCTGTATGCCTTGAAACAGCTGGACGAGCGGGAACGGTATGTGTTCCTGGCCCGCGTGCTGGACAAGCGCCCATTCGATGTGATCGGTGTGCAGCTGGGATTGTCGTATAAGGGTGCGGCTGCGGTGTATTACCGGGCCATTCGGAAGTTGAAGAAGAGCATCGAGGGGGTGAACGGATATGACATTTGAACAGATGCTGCGGCGAGCCAAGGACGGTGACCATGAGGCCATCACAAGCATTTTGCTCATGTATCGGCCCCTGCTGCTCAAGTATGCCGTGATTAACGGCAGATTGGACGAGGATCTGTACCAGGAGCTGTGCATCACGCTGATGCGGGCGATTGACCTGTTCCGGATTTAAGTCTATGAGAAAGGCCCTGAGATCGCTGTCTCAGGGTCTTTCCCGTGGGCTTAAAAATTGACTTGCCGCCCGGGAACACCTTGCGCTGCAAGCTGTTCCGCCCAGCAGGTTTATTCAGATGCAGCAATACTTTTTTAAATTATTCTCAAACTGCCTCATTGCATGGAAAAGTTTACTCCACTATAATTAAGACAGGAGGTGTTGAGAGATGGCAAATGAAGATAAAAAAGATTTTAATGCCATGCTACA
>ERZ809114.1232-NODE-1232-length-11684-cov-4.248173_pt1 | contig 11684 bp, 10 predicted proteins | sample MGYA00520519_ERZ809114 | MGnify/ENA primary metagenome ERZ809114 (study PRJEB31570, sample SAMEA3212991) | Homo sapiens | biome: human-gut; feature: human gut; material: fecal | place: Sweden | collected 2011 ...
TACTATTTAGACCTTACTTATCGTAGAGATGGTTCATCATTGTTTGGTTTGAATTCTCAATGGGGTAATTTCTGGTCTGCAGGTGCAATGTGGGATTTAAAGAAAGAAAATTTCCTGAGTGACATCTCTTGGTTGAATCAATTACAGTTAAAAGCTAGTTACGGTTCTGTAGGTAACTCTTCAGGTCTTGACCCTTATATGTCATTTGGTCTAATTGGAACAGGTCCATTATATGGTGGACAAAGTGGTACTGCAGTTGCCAATCCAGCCAACCCCGATTTGACTTGGGAAGTTGTTAAATCTACAAATGTCGGATTAAGTACTCGCCTGTTTGATCGTGTAAGTTTGGATATAGAATTCTATAACCGCATGACAGAAAATATGCTTATGGAAATCCCTTACTCTTTTACAACCGGTTTTGCATCGGGTTGGGGTAACGTAGCAAATATGCGTAACCGAGGAGTAGATATTACTGCAAATGTAGATGTATTAAGAGATGTGAACGGTTTTGACTGGACTATCTCAGCTAACGTGAACTATAACAAGAATGAAATTACTCAATTATTTAATGGACTGGACGAATATGTATTAGCAAATACCGGTCTGAAACTTGAGGTAGGCAAACCATACGGAGAATATTATTATACCAGATGGGCAGGTGTCGATCCACGAGATGGTTACAATACGTGGTATGATAAGAATGAGAATTTAACTAAAACTTATTCCGCAGATGATGCTGTCTTTTTAGGAAAGCAACGCTATGCTCCATGGTCAGGTGGTTTCGGTACTCGACTCGCTTGGAAAGGTATAACGGTCAGCGCTGATTTCTCATTTATGCTTGGACAGTACATGGTAAATAACGAACGCTGGTTTACAGAGAATCCACAAATGGCCAACAGCCGCAATCAAACCACTGAAATGTTGACTATGTGGCAAAAGCCCGGTGATATAACTAACATCTCAACTCCAGACTCCCCTATGCAGTTTGATTCTCATTTATTAGAGAATGCTTCATTTATGCGTCTGAAAAATTTAACAGTAAGTTATACTATGCCTCAACGTATAATGAAAAAGACTGGATTCATTGAAGATGCAAAAATATTCTTTGTAGGACGTAATTTATTAACTGTTACTAAATACAAAGGATTCGATCCGGAAATCAACAGTAATATGCAATTAGGAAACTATCCGAATACGAAGCAATTCTCATTCGGCCTTGAACTTACTTTCTAAACATTAACTACAAAAGAGATAAAAACAATGAAGAAAATATATATCATATTAGCAACATTGCTTGTTACAGGTCTCTCTTCCTGCGATATGGAAAAATACCCATACAGCTCAGTTGAAGAGTCTCAATACCTGGCAACAATGAACGACTTTACAAATGCACGTATCGGAATATATTCCTACTATCGTTCCATAACGACAGGTGGGTACATATTAACCCCTGAATTACAATGCGATGATTTCCATGCCACAGCTGGTTTTTCCAATTCATATGGTAATCAGTATCGCTGGGACTTCCAATCTTCAGACGGCAACGTAGAAGGTGTATGGCAAAATCATTATGCACACATTGCACGTTGTAACTACTTTATTGATGGTTACAATAAAGTGCTGGATGGTACTGTCACCGATTTGAGTGATGCAAATAAAGAACTTATTGCAGCTTATGCTGGTGAAGCATATTTCACAAGAGCTTATAACTACTTTCAATTAGTGGGGTATTTTTGCAAAGCTTACAACCCTGCAACTGCAGAAAGTGATTTAGGCTTACCCCTACAATTGGTCTATTCTCCGACATCAGATGCAAGTGCTTATCCGGGACGTTCTTCTTTGAAAGCAACCTATGAACAAATCCTCAGTGATTTGACAGAGGCTAAGAAACTTGTAAATGCAAGTAAAACAGTTACTCAAGCACAAAACGTTTTAAACTATATTTCGCAAGATATAGTAACAGCATTTCAAGCACGCGTTGCATTGCAAATGAAAGATTATACAACAGCTATCAGTAACTCGACTTCGCTGATCAATACAGGGAAATACCCTTTATTGAACTCGGAAGATGGAGGAGAAGCTTTCCGTAATATGTGGGTAAAAGATACTGGTTCTGAAGTAATTTGGCAAATTTACATGAGTGCAGATGAATTGGGAAGCGCCACAGGAACCAGTTTCTGGGGACAGTATAAAAAAGATGATCCTTCTTCACAAGTAATGGACTACATTCCTTCACAAAAGCTTATCGACCTTTATGAACAAGATCGTGATATTCGTTTTGCTGCTTATTTTGCTCCTTTCACATTAAAAGTTTCTACCGGTGCAACAGGAGATATTTACGTATTCGACAAATATCCTGGTAATCCGGATATTTATAATGTAGTAAGCGTTGACAATCATTATACTAATAAATCGAAGCCTTTCCGGATTTCAGAACAGTATCTGATTGCAGCTGAAGCCTATGTAGGTAACAACGACATCGTTAACGGAGCAAAGTATCTGAACTTACTAAGAGCTAGTCGCCTTGTAGATTATGTAGATGTTACTTATAATAGCCCGAACACTTTATTAGCTGATATCCAAGACGAACGTCACAAAGAATTAGTTGGCGAAGGTTTTCGTCTGACAGATTTGAAACGGTGGGGATTAGGAGTAAATCGTGAAGATGCAACTCAGGACGCAGCTTTGGTTTTATTGCCTGGTGGTACCAATACAACAGCTTTAACTAAAACAGCTGATGACTTCCGAATGGTATGGCCCATTCCTAAATCGGAAACAGACGTTAATCCGCAGATCAAAGGCCAACAAAATCCCGGATATTAATTTGTTGAATTCTTAACTTTTGAAATATGAAATATTTGAATATATATTTATTGGCTTTATTGACAATCTTTATTGTCGGATGTTCGGATGATGATCCAGCAATGAACAGTGCAAGTACGACAGTCTCATTTACACAATCAGAAGTGACGTTCAATGAGAATGCCGGTATAGTAAAAGTTCCTCTAACAATTGAGGGCGAACGAAATGGAATGATTAAAGTAACATTTAAAGTTGAAGATGGCAGTGCCATTGTAAACGAACATTATATTGTTACCACTACAACCGTTTATATTCCTACTGATGCCAATGATACTTTTGGTTGCGAGATTCGTTTATTAGATGATGGTATGACTGAGAATGATGACCGTAATCTGAAAGTAACTATTGAAAATGTAGAAGGTGCACAGACAGGAGCAACCTCTACATGCAATGTTATACTAAAAGATGTGGATAAGAATCCATATTTCAAACTGATGGGCACTTGGACATTTAATGCTGTAAAAGCAACAGACGGTAGTGCAGTTAGCTTTACTGTAACAATCTCTGATGGCGGAGATGAAGCAAACCTAGAAAAGAGTTATGTCTTCAATGGATTTACAGATGGAAAGGGATATGATGCAACCATACCTTGGACTGTAGATTATAATAAAGCTTCTGAAACACTTTCTGTAGTACAAGGACCGACTTATGCAAAATACAATTTTGGATTTGTGGGTGAAGTACGGGTATGTCCAATGGATCTTACTGCAGCATTATCCAAATCCCTAGAAGGAACTTGGAATGAAACATTCGACAGGATTGACTTTGATCCTAACGGAATTATCGGTGTAGGTGTATTCGACTCCGGAGAGTATGCAGGCTATTGGGCTGTATATGCAGAATGCTACATGGTCAAAAAATAAATTGTTCTTTGAATAATTGACTTTATGTATAGAAAAAGGCTATGCTACTTTTATGGCATAGCCTTTTCATCATTAATAAGATTGAAAATATGAAAAAAGCTATTATCATCCTTATTCTGGCTTTCCTGGTCTGTTCAGGACGGCTTTTTGCAGCTCCGCGCACTCCGCAGCAAGCATTAGAAGTTGCCCGCACATTTGTACGTTCTCATGTCAATATGAAACACATTGATACAAAGGAGTTAAGACTGACAAATGGACAAAACATACAGACACGAACTATGATTTATCCTGCTTATTATATCATCAATACAGGGAATGATAGTGGATTCGTCATCATTTCAGGGGATGATTGTGCACGGGAAGTACTAGCATATTCAGATAAAGGAAATCTGAATTATGAATATTTACCTGCCAACGTTAGGTATTGGTTGGATTTCTATACTGCTGAAATAAAACGAATGAATACAAACGGCAATTCTGTGAAGAACCCAACTGAAGTTCAAAATTCGGCAACAAGAGTAATTCCTCCAGTAGTCACACCTCTATTGGACAAAATAGAATGGGACCAAGGAAATCCTTATAATCTGGATTGTCCGAAAGAAAAAGGAGAACTCACTGTTACTGGCTGTGCTGCTACGGCACTTGCCATGGTAATGAAATATTATGAATATCCCAAACACGGAACAGGAAGTTACAGTTATACAACCGCAACTTTAAAAAAATCACTTTCCGTAAACTTTGAAGAGGCCAACTATAAATGGGATCTGATGCTGCCTCAATACACAAATGCGGCAACTGAAGAACAAAAGAAAGCTGTAGCCGAATTGATGCTCCACTGCGGCGTAGCTATGGATATGGATTATAACCTAAGTGCAGCTGGTGGTAGTGGAGCAGGCATATTCAAACAATATAATGCCCTGACGAAATTCTTCGGGTATAATCCTAATATATATTTTGAAGGACGTGATTATAATACTGAAGGACGCTGGAAAAATATGATTCAAAAAGAATTGATTGCCGGGCGCCCTGTTCTATACAGTGGACAAAGCACCGCAGGAGGTCATGCATTTGTATTGGATGGTTGTGATGAGAATGACATGTATCATTTTAACTGGGGATGGAGCGGATATGCAAATGGATATTATTCCTTAAGCTCCCTGAATCCAGGATCAGGCGGCACAGGAAGTGGAAGTGGCGCCTATAATGATATGCAATATATTATGCTCCTTGTACAACCGAAGACAACAGGAGAAGTTATTAGTGGCTTTACATTAGAGGGAAGCATGGATATTACACAAAAGCAATATGAAAGAAATGAAAGTATCAGTGCAAAGTTTACCAAAATATGGAACACTTCTACTCCTATGAGTGGGATTATCGGATTAGCTCTATATCAAGGAGATGAATTCATCACATTTCTTACAACACCCACTTCAATTTCCAACATTGACGTAGGAAGTGGTTGGAATAGTATTACATTCAGCGGCACAATTCCATCTACTGTACCTAACGGCAACTATCAACTTCATTTTGCCTCACAAAAAGATGGTGAAAAAGTACCAAGCATGTTACGTGGTCTTGAAGGTAAAAGCATCTGTTATAGTGTAGAGATTACTGCTAACAGTATTCTACTAAGCAGCATAGAAAACAATTCCGATTTGTATCAACTTGCTCCTGCAGAACTTATTGGTGAAGCTGTAGAGGGAAAAGATATATCTTTCAAAATACAAATCGAAAATAAAGGTTTAAAATATGAAGATGATTTTGCTATATATATACGTAAGAACGGAGCATTGCTCCCTTACACGCGCATCAGCGACTATACTGTAATACCAAGTAATACTTCCAGCACTATCACTATCACAGGAAACCCCGAATTACCAGCTGGAGAATACTATGCTATAGGAAGTTACCGTAAAGATGACACCTGGAAACAATTTACTAACAGTGAATTAAGACTGGTTTTCACAATTAAAGATGTAGAAACAGGTATTGGGCAAACCGAATCTTCTGAAGTGTTAAAGGTCATTCCTACAAATACAGGTTTGGAGATCACAAGTGAAAATTCCAACGAATTTATTGATATATTCTCCAGTCAGGGAGTTAAGATAACGAGCGTAAAAGGGACACAAATAACCGTTCCATTGTCACAAAGTGGACTATATATTATAAGACAAGATAAGAATAGTCTAAAAGTATTGTACAACCCAAAACATTAAATATCCGTACAAATAAAAAGGATGAATTCACTTGATCAATCAAGAATTCATCCTTTCTATTATATTATTATATAGTTAAACTTCCTTCTTTCAGAATATCCACCAATATCGGCTTTACCCCACTCACGAAACACTCCACAGCAATTACCATCAGAATAAGCCCCATCAAGCGCATCATCACATTATTTCCCGTTTCTCCTAAAACCTTTACCAGTCGCGTAGAGGCACGCAAGATGAAAAATGTAATCAAGTAGATAAAGGCGATCATACCAATCAGTACACCTTTCATTTGGATAGTATGGGCATCCTGCATCAACACAATGGCGTTTGCTATGGCACCGGGACCGCAAAGCATCGGTATCCCTAAAGGGGTGACGGAGATGTCATCGGCATAAGTTTTAATCTCTTCATCTTTCAATTTCATTTGTGTATAACGTGCCTGCAACATATCAAAACCGATTTTAAAGATGATGACACCACCTGCTATACGAAAACCGTTTGTAGAGATCCCAAAGAACTTGAACAGGAACTGACCTGCAAAGGTAAAGACCATAATCGTGATGAAAGCTACTAATGTAGCACGAGACACTACAGACTGTCGCTCCTTATCCGTCATTCCATGGGTCATAGTCAGAAAGACGGGCATAGTCCCGAGAGGATTTGTCAACGTAAAGAAAGAAGTGAAACAAAGCAAAGCGAAAGGTAAAATAGTATCCATAGCTGCAAATTATGTGTTTACGCTGACAAAATTACAACTAATCCCTCAATGTCACAACAATTGGAGCAACTCTTTCAAATCTGTAATCTGATAAGTAGGCTTAAATGGAAACTCGGTACGTCCCGTTACATTATAGAACACCTGATGCATGCCTACACCCTGAGCACCCGTTATATCATTTTCCCAGCTGTCACCTACCATCAACGATTCACGCAGTTCAGACTGAGTAGCCGACATGGCAAAATGGAAAATCTCAGGCCATGGCTTTAGGACACCAATATCATCTGATAGAACTACTTTCTTGAAGTAATGGTCAATTCCGGCAGAACGCATTTTGTGGCATTGCAGTTCCTGAAATCCATTGGAAAGGATATAAAGATTATATTTAGGTGCCAAATATTCCAGCACTTCCTGCGCATGGGGCATCAATCTGCTTTTTGTAGGAATAACCGCAAAAAAGTCATCAGAAAAAGCTTTCGCTAAAGCCGTATCCCCCTCTCCTACTGCCTCCAGCGGATAGAGAAAACGTTGACGATTCAATTCTTCTTTTGTCACTTTTCCATCTGCATATTCTGCCCACAATTCGATATTACGCCTCTCATAGAGTTCATAGAAATGTTCAAAAGACCGAAAATAGCGATCATATTCATATTTGCGATACATTTCCTCAAATGTATCACGGGCATTAAAAGAAAAGGCCCAGAGAGTATCATCCAGGTCGAAAAAAATATTCTTGTACTGCATATAAAAAGAAAATGGCAGGGATAACCTTTCCCCGCCATTCTTATAATTTAATTAAGTTATTTTACTTGGATAACCAGGTATCTGGATACGTTCCAGAAATCTTTCGGATTCGTAATCTTCAGAACGAGCTGATCTTTATCATCTTTCTCCAAAGCATAAGAACCTGCCGGATGAGTAGTCAAGACATCTGCACTCTTGGAATACAACTTAATTTCTTTCGTTGTACGAATATCAACCTGAGTAAAGTAATCCTTATTGATGTCACCATCCTTAAGCACTTGCTTTTTCTGGAAGAGACCGGTATTTGTCAGAATATTCTGATCCTTCAGTTCTTTCTTTGTTCCGAAAACAAACCAAGCTGTGTTCAGTGCCTTATCTTGCTCAGCTACGGTTTTGGCTTTCGCTTCATTTTCGGCAGTAAGCACTTCTTTGTCAGTTGACAGGCCAGTCACAGCTGCATCCAGTTCCTGAATACGAATATTCTTAGAGGCAAGTTCAGCCTGCAATTCCTCGATACGCTGGGTTTTGGTTACCAATTCCTGGGTCAGAGATTCTACAGCTTTCTTCAACTGGGTAGAGTTATTCTTGCTACTTTTCAGCATAGCTTCCAGTTTAGCGATCTGCTCTTTGTTTTCTTGCATTTGTTTCTGGATAAATTCAATATCAGTGGCTATTTGCTGCTTAGCTGATAAAGAACCTTCTGAAACCGCACCACGCTGCAAGTCTACGCGGCTTTCGGCGGCATTGATTTGGCGGAAGCCTTCAGAGATATCATTGAAAGTACCCATCATTTCATCCAGTTCAGCATTACGCTGGGTAAGTTCCATCAAAAGAGAATCATTTTCAGCTTTCAGTTGGTCTTTACTTCCACCTGACAAGCCATCGCACGATGCCATAACGGCCGCACATACAATTAAAACTGCTAACTTTTTCATACGCTTTTGTTTTACGTTGGTTAATGAAGTTATTTAATCGTCTATTCCTGCTACTACTATTACTATTTCTCCACGCGGATCATTAGCTGTGAAATGCTCAATCAATTCAGTCAGACTGCCACGCACCGTTTCTTCGTGCATCTTCGAGATCTCCCGGGATACAGATGCCTGACGTTCCGCACCGAAATGCTCTGCAAACTGAGCCAACGCTTTCACCAGACGGTGGGGAGACTCATAAAACACCATGGTACGGCGTTCCTCTGCCAATATCTTCAGACGTGTCATGCGTCCTTTCTTCTGCGGAAGAAAACCTTCGAAACAGAATTTTTCATTCGGCAAACCCGAAGCAACCAAAGCCGGCACAAGAGCTGTAGCCCCCGGCAAACATTGTACTTCAATACCATTGCGAACACACTCACGCACTACCAGAAAGCCCGGATCAGAAATTCCCGGTGTACCTGCGTCCGATATTAACGCAACAGTTTCACCTGCCTTTATTCTATTAACAACACTTTCCACCATTTTATGTTCATTAAACTTATGATGGGATTGCATTGCGTTCTTTATTTCAAAATGCTTCAGTAAGATTCCGGAAGTGCGCGTATCTTCGGCAAGAATCAAATCCGCCTCTTTCAAAATACGAATAGCCCGGAATGTCATATCTTCCAAATTTCCTACCGGAGTAGGCACTACATAAAGTTTTCCCATATCCGTAACTGCTTTAACTAAAGTATTTCTTAAGAAGTTCTATAAAATCAACCACCGTTTCATTCTCTTCATCAGGATTAACGGTAGAAGAAAAGAGTTCCAATGCCTTTTCCAATGAAGGAGCAGCACCCAACTGGCGTATCACTTCATTCATACGGGCGGTATCACCACCAAAAATCTCGCGGGCAAAGCGAAATGAGTCATTCAGACTGATAGCATGCCGCAGATCAGTAGCCGGTTTTATCCGTTCTGCTAAAATAGGCGATGCAGAAGATATTATTGCGGACGGTTCAGACTCGGGTTTGGATTCGGACTCAGGCTTGGGAGATACGACCTCTACCGGCTTGGTGATTTCAACAACGAGCGGTTCTACAGGAGTCGGCTTTACCGGTTCAGGAGCAACGACCGGCTCGGAAATAACCACTGAAGCGACAGGAGCTTCAGGAATAACAACTACCTCTACGGGAGTTTCGTCCAGCTGTTTCTTCAAAGCATCCAGTCGCGCACGCATCTGCTGTATATTCCGTTTAGCTACCACCTTCAATGTAGGATTGGCGTCTGTTGCAAGAACTTTCATTAAATATTTCAGTTCCTGAATATCCAGTTCTATGTCGTCCAATAATGTCTGCATTTCCTTTCGCATCACAAATGTTAATGCCGCAAATGTAGAAATAAATAATGAAAAAATATCGGAAAGCCATTAAAAGTGTTATTTTTGCGGCTAAAATAAACATTTTAAAACAATGGTATTATTCTCGGAAGACCATATACAGGAAACCAATCGTAGAGGAAGAATTGAAGTTATATGCGGCTCAATGTTCTCCGGTAAGACAGAAGAACTGATCCGCCGTCTGAAGCGCGCTAAATTCGCCAAACAGCGTGTAGAAATATTCAAACCTGCCATTGACACACGCTATTCGGAAGAAGAGGTCGTATCTCACGACAGCCATTCCATTGCCTCTACACCGATTGATTCATCGGCAAGTATCCTGCTGTTCACTTCAGAAATCGATGTAGTAGGTATCGACGAAGCACAATTCTTTGATAATGGTCTGATTGATGTATGTAATGAACTTGCCAATAATGGCATACGTGTTATTGTAGCAGGTCTGGATATGGACTTCCGCGGTTTTCCCTTCGGCCCTATGCCCGGACTTTGTGCCATTGCCGATGAAGTATCCAAGGTCCACGCTATTTGTGTGAAGTGCGGACAATTAGCCTCCTTCTCACACCGCACTGTCAAGAACGACAAACAAGTCCTCTTGGGAGAAACAGCTGAATACGAACCCCTCTGTCGGGAATGTTATCTGCGGGCAATAAAGGGAGACCGGACTGCCGCCGGTGAATAAACTATAAAAAAGCAAAAGCCTTATGGAGCGTAAGAAAATTACATTCGACAGCTTTATCCGTGCTGTCATTCTCGGTGCTATCATCATTGGGGTATTAATGCTCCTGAAGCGATTGAGCGGCGTATTGCTTCCGTTCTTCCTTGCCTGGCTTATTGCTTATCTGATATACCCATTAGTAAGCTTCTTCCAGCATAAGCTACGGCTAAAAAACAGAATAATATCTATCTTTTGCGCCTTGCTTACTCTCACTGTTATAGGAAGCGTTGCGTTCTATCTGCTTGTGCCGCCCATGATTCAGGAATTCCTGCGGGTAAAGGATTTATTGATAGAATACTTCAGCACCACTCATACAGCAAGCAATGTCCCCACTACCCTCTCCGAATTTATCCGGCAAAATATTGACCTGCACATCTTAGAGCAAATGTTCAGCCAGGAGAATATATTGGATGCCCTTAAAGTAACCGTTCCCAAGTTATGGTCGCTTATATCGGAGTCTATCAACCTCTTATTCGGGTTCTTCACCGTCTTCCTTATCCTATTATATATAGTATTTATTCTGCTTGATTACGAAAGCATTTCCGAAGGCTGGGCACACCTGATGCCAAAGAAATATCGGAAAACAGTAACCGGCATACTGAATGATGTAAAAGACGGCATGAACAGATATTTCCGCGGACAGGCATTAGTAGCTTTGTGCGTAGGCATTCTATTCAGCATTGGCTTTCTGATTATTGATTTCCCGCTAGCCATTGGTTTGGGATTATTCATCGGTGCACTGAATATGGTGCCCTACCTACAAATCATTGGTTTTGTCCCCACCATCATGCTTGCCATTCTGAAAGCTGCGGATACCGGTGATAATTTCTGGATCATCATAGCTTCGGCTGCCGCTGTATTCATAGTGGTACAAATCATACAAGATGGCTATCTCGTTCCTCGCATCATGGGAAAGATTACCGGTTTGAACCCAGCCATCATCCTGCTCTCTCTATCTATTTGGGGATCGTTAATGGGAATGTTGGGTATGATTATAGCTTTGCCGCTGACCACTCTAATGCTCTCCTATTATCAACGATACATCATTAATCAAGAAAATATTTATAAGACAGAAACCACTGAGGATCAACCAGTAGAAGGTATAGAAGAAAAATAATGCAAACTTTTTTCCTCATATTCCTTGCAAATTAAATAAAAGTACCTATCTTTGCACCCGCTTAACAGCAATAAAGGTTTGATTCGCTAGCTCAGCAGGTAGAGCACAACACTTTTAATGTTGGGGTCCTGGG
>ERZ809114.1252-NODE-1252-length-11551-cov-3.587770_pt1 | contig 11551 bp, 12 predicted proteins | sample MGYA00520519_ERZ809114 | MGnify/ENA primary metagenome ERZ809114 (study PRJEB31570, sample SAMEA3212991) | Homo sapiens | biome: human-gut; feature: human gut; material: fecal | place: Sweden | collected 2011 ...
GCCGCGATCGTGCGCACCGCGCCCTCCGGCGGCGCGCAGCGCAGCGCCAGCCCACAGGCCTCCATGCGTAGGCCGTAGACCTCCGCGCCGCACAGCACCAGCGCCGCAACATGGCCCAGCTCATGCACCACCACGGCGAGCGCCAGACGTACGCACCAGCGCAGCGGCAGCAGAAAATACAGCCCGGCAAGCAGGGCGACTGCACCCGGGCGGATATCGAGCGCAAAGCGGCGGCGCTTCATGCGGCGGCGAGGTAAAACTCCGGGTTATAGTAATACCCGTCGTGCATGAGCTCGAAGTGCAGGTGCGGCCCGGTCGCCTTGCCGGTCGCGCCGACGAGTGCGATCTCCTGCCCCATCGTGACCGTCTCCCCGGCGCGCACGAGCAGCTTGCTGCAGTGGCCATAGAGCGTCGTGTAGCCGTCGGCATGGCGGATCTTCACATAGTTGCCGTACCCGTCGTCCTGCCCGGCGGCGAGCACCGTGCCGTCAGCAAAGGCACAGACCGCAGTGCCGGAATTGGCCGCGAAGTCTGTGCCGTAGTGGAATTTCACCTTGTTCTCCAATGGGTGCAGCCGGTAGCCGAAGCCGGACGAGGTGTAGCCCGCGACCGGTGACGCGTGCGCGAACGGCAGCTCGCTGACCACATAGCTGACATTGGCCGGCACCGCGTAGCCGGAATAGACCGCCTGCTCGTTGAGAAATGTCTCGCGCGCAGCGAAGGCTGCCTGCAGCTGCGGGCTCTGCGTCGGTTCGGGCGTCGGAGCCGGTGTGGGCTCCGGGGTCGGTTCCGGCGTGGGTGTCGGCGTCGGCTCCGGCGCGGGTGTCGCCCAGGCGGACATGTTCACATTCACGGCGGGCAGATACTGCCGCAGCTGTTCGTCCTGTGCCTGCACCTGTGCGGGCGCAAACACACTGCGGATCTCGGCAAAGACGGACTTGTAGTCATCGTCCGTATTGATGGCCGGCAGCAGCACCTCGCGCGCATCCGCGGCCGCCGCCGGGGCGACCATCTTCACCGCCGTCAGCAGCAGGAACACCGTCGCGCACAAATAAACTTTCCAGCGCTTCACGCACATCACCCCCGATAACAGGAGTGTATGCAGACAGGCTGGGGGTTAGTACATCACAAGCTAGCCGCTTGCCTATCCCTTGTTCAGCTGCATGAAAAAGCACCATGCGGACACATGGTGCTCTATCATTTCAAATCTAATGGCTCATTCTTCAGTTGCCGTTTCTTTTTTCTGCTGCAAATAATGCTCAAAGCTCTCTTGGGCTTCTTTGGGCGCATCCTCTTTCAGCTTTGGAACAAGGCCATCATATTCATACCATTCTTTATTTGATTTCCAATATACATCAAATTTCCGCATAGAGTCAGCCCTTTCACGGCTGCAGAGTCCGTCTCACTCGATGCCCTGCTGCTTGCACCAGATGTCCATGACGGTGTCCACCGGCAGGAGCTTGACCAGACGCACCTGGCGGCGCACCGGGTGGCCGAGAATGGAGACGCTCTTTTTCTTCTTGAGATCCTGCATGGCCTGCGCCGCCACCTCATCGGGGCCGTACCACTTGTCCACGTAGCGGATGTATTCATCATGATGCGCGACCTGCTGGAACTCGGTCTTGATCCAGCCGGGGCAGACGCACATGACATGGATGCCCTGCGGGCGCAGCTCGCGGCCGAGCGCGCGCGACAGGCTCAGGACATAGCTCTTGCTTGCACCGTACACCGCCTGATACGGCACCGGCTGCCAGGCAGAGTTCGAGCCCATGTTGATGATACTGCTGCCGGCGTGCATATACGGCAGGCTCGCATGGCACATACCCGTGAGTGCGAGCGAATTGAGCTGCGCGCTGGCGAGCAGCTTCTTGCGGTCCGCCTCGGCAAAGGGGCCGAACACGCCGCAGCCGGCCGCATTGACCAGCATCTTGATCTCGGGCTGCTCCTGCTCGAGCAGGGCCTGATAGGCGTCAATGCTGCTCAGATCCGAGAGATCGAGCGCGATCGGACGGATGGGGTTCGTGCACTTGTCGTGCAGCTCCTCCAGCCGCTCTTTTCTGCGGGCAATGACCCAGATCTCGTCATAGCGCGCGTCCTTATCCACGGCATAGACGAGCTCCCGGCCGATACCGGCGGATGCACCGGTGATGACAGCAATGTTCATGCTTTCTCCTCCAAAACGAAAAAATCGGTAGTCCTATCATATCGAATTTGCTCCGGTTGCGCAAGGGATGTGGGAATAAAAAATCGCCGCGAACGATACAACGTCCGCAGCGATATGGTCGGAGTGGCGAGACTTGAACTCGCGGCCTCATGGTCCCGAACCATGCGCGCTACCATCTGCGCTACACCCCGATGCAGCTTTTTCATTATAATGATAACGCACACGGTTGTCAAGTATCTTTTTTCGTTTTTTGCGGAGAAATATGCGAAATTTGTCGGTTCTTGTTTCCGGAAGAAATGCATCTTTCTGCTATTTTTCTCTTGACAGCCTTGTGACATCACCCTATAATAAAAGCACTGCGGTCAGCCCTGTCTTGCAAACTTTGCTGACTACATATTTGGAGGCCGGTCACTGCCGGCCTCCTTTTTTATGTCCGCAAACGATCACTCAATTATCATAGGCGATCATTGGTGAGCACCTTCCACTGCATTCCAATCTTGACAAGGGTCACTTGAAATGCATTACGGTATGTTTCGTCCTCGCCTACGATCTTCACTTTCACCGTGATCTCTTTGGCTGCTTTAATAGTATCGCGATCATTAAAGCTCCCGTGTTTTTCTAGCGAAGTGAGAAAACACGCGTTATCATTAATCACTATTTAACAGAAATATCGCGCACCTTTGTTGCTTCTGTCTTGATCCGGAAGTGACCATAATCATCTGACAGCTGCTCTTTTGCATCGGTATCCACAGCTTTGTAATAATCAGCCCACGACCGGATCTCTGTTTTGTAATCATCACTGTTCCTTTCAAAAAAAGCTTCCTCGTCACTGTCAAATTTACTGATCCGCTCATTGTTATAGTCATATGCCATCATGCACGTGGCCGCGCGCTGCGCTGGGTGCACAATCAACCGGTCGTCTCAGATGAGCTCAAAAGCGCGGCCGCCCGGCGTGACGTGCCAATCCCGCCCGTGCTCGTCGGCTGTCTCGCCGACCTGCAGCGCATTGCGGCCGGCGACTATGTCATCAGCAGCAGCGACGGCCAGCCGTGGAGCATGACAGCGTATCGCAATGCGTGCACTACATCATGCGCCGCCAGACCGGCATGGTCAAGCGCACGGAGCGCGGCGAGACCGTGCTCCGCGAAAAAAAGCTCGGCGAGACCGTGCGTAACTCGCGCGTACAGATCACGATCGACTTTGCGGTGACGCCGCACATCCTCCGGCACACATACATCACCAATCCAATCCTGTCCGGGGCCAATATCAAGGTCATGCAGTATCTGGCCGGTCACTCCAAAGCGGAGATCACGCTAAACATCTACGCACACCACGTCGAGCGCAGCCCGGAGGCCAACCTCAGCACGGTCCTGCAGGCCTTTCCGGCCGCCGAAAAATATCCCCAAAAGCATCCCCAAACGCCCCTGCAGACGACTGATAACCGCATTTTTAACCCGTCTCAGCGGGCAGCATGACGCAATGCGGACGTGCTGCAAAACGCAAAAAATCCCGCAATCTCAACAGATTGCGGGATTCTTCGTGGTGGACGATACAGGACTCGAACCTGTGACCCTCCGCACGTCAAGCGGATGCTCATACCAGCTGAGCTAATCGTCCGTGTCAGCGTTGGTTATTCTAACGCATCTATACTTTTTTGTCAACCCCCTTTTTTTCGACGGCTCCGAAAAAACGGAGCCGTCGAACATAGGGCGCTTTACTTCGCCGTGATATAGACCGTGCAGTCGGCCTTCACACCGCCGCACTCGGCCGTAATCGTCGTCGTACCCTTGCCTACACCGGTCACGACACCCTTGTCGCTGACGGTGGCGATGGATTCATCCTTACTCGACCACGTGACAGTCTGGTCGCCGCCGGCCGGATAAATCGTCGTTCCGAGCGGCACTTCATCGCCAACTTTGGCCGCAAACTCCGTGCGCTTGCTGCCGAGGAACGTGATGGTAATGCTCGTGACCGACGGTGTCGGTGTCGGCGTCGGGGTGGGCTCCGGGGTCGGAGTCGACGTGGTGACCGGTGCTGTGCTGGACACCGTCGCCGGCGGGGTCGGCGCCGCAGAAGCCGAACCATTTTTACTGGCATTCAGGCTCACGGTAATGAGCACGATGACGGCCGCGACAACCGCGATGAGCAAAATACCGCCAAAAAGCATCTGCCACTTCGTATTGACCGCGGCGTGTTCTGCCGCCGGGGTACCTGCATTTTCGCTGGACGTGCGCAGCGGGATGCGCTCCGCGGATCTGCTGCGGCCCGTGCCGCAATATGGACAGCGGCTGCGCAGACCGGAATACTCCCGTCCGCAGCGCCGGCAGGTAATCTTGGGAATGACGCTCATAAGAAGCCTCCAATATGTAAAGATCTGATACGCATTTGTTTTTCTATCATACACTGTTCGCAATTTTTCGTCAAGAGGGAGAACTTTCCGCCCTCCCTCTTTGAGACACATCAAAACTGCATCTGCACCCCGCCGGCTAAATCCGAGGTCAGGATGCGCTCCTGCTGCCCGGTACGGGCATTGACGGCAATGACACAGCGCTGCCCGTCGTCCGTTTCGCACAAATACTCATAGCACAGCGTCTCACGCGCACCGTAGAGCCGGAGAAGCGCCGTGCGCGTATCCATGACCTGCAGCGTCCCCGGCACAGCCGCCTGTCCTGACTCGATGCCGATGGTGTCCGTCGGGAGCGTGCGCGCCCGGTGCGTGTCCAGATACGACGCCGACGAGAAGCCGCAGACCGTCCCGTCATCGAGCCGGACGCGCACACGCAGCTGATCCGCCGTGCACAGGACATTATCCTGCACATAGCAGAACGTGCAGATGAGCGACTGCCCCGCGTCCTCCGTGTCGGTCAGGCGCATACCGCCATAGCCGCGCGCGCGCAGGAATGCCGCGGCCGCCTCCACCGCCTCATCGGTGGAGAGCGCCGGTTCGCCGCCGGCGCAGGAGGAATAATAGCACAGCACTTCCCCGCCGGACACCGTGACCGCGATATAGGACGTGTCGTCCCCGTCGTCGATAGCAAAGTTCCAGCACGGTACGACGCCCTCCGAGCGGCCGGTCGCCTGCAGACGCGCCGCATCCATGTCCAGAAAAGCCGCAGCCGCGGCCTGCGCCTGCTCCTCCGTGACCTCACCGCGGCCCGCCAGCATGGCGTAATCCGCCGCCGTGCGCACCTGATAGCTGCCGCCCGCGATCGGAAGCGGCAGCTCCTCAAACGAATCGGCCAACGCCGCGAGTTCTGCCTCGAGCGTGTCGGACAGATCCGTCTCCAGCCCCAGATTCTCCAGCGACTCCGTGCTGCGCATATGCGCTGTCGTCGTAACTGCACCGTCATAGAGTGACTGGCCGAGCGCCGCGAGCTGCGTGCTCAGCTGCGTTGTGGCGTCAGAAAAGGCGCGCAGATGCTCCAGTTCCTCGGAGGTGAACGTTTTGCCCTCCGCCGCATTGCGCGAGAGCGTGCGCGCATAGTCCCCGGCGAGGGCGATGTTGCGCGCGATACGCGCGAGCGCGTGCGAGTTGACCGGCAGCACGCCGAGCGCCATCTCCGCCGTCTGCGCATTGCTGTAGATGTCCGTGCAGACCGTGCACTCCATGGCCGCTGTCGTTGCATACAGGCTCTTTTGCAGCGAGCTGTCGAGCTCCTGCACGGCGTTGAGCACCTCACCGTAAGCGTGGCGGTAATTGGCGTCCATGGCCGTCTGGCGGCGGTTGGCGTCCGTGCGGCAGGCGATCAGGCCGATCGCGAGCGCCGCGACGAGCGCTGCCGTGTAGGAAATGATGAGCACGCGCGTTTTTTTCTTCATAGCAAACCACCCCTTCCGGACTAGTGTTGCCGGAAAGGGTGGTTTTGATGTACAGTTTTTCTCAGCCGGTGATCTGCAGCGTCTGCGCCGAGGCGAGCAGACTCTCATACCAGCCTGCCGGCGCCGTTCCTGCCCGGCAGAGCACGACCGAAACGCAGCCGTCCGCTGTCTGGATCAGGTATGCCTCGAGCTGTTTTTGCACCGTGGCGCCATTGACACCATAGGCATTCAAATCTCCGAGCTTGACCTGGCCGAGCGTCTCCGTGTTTGCAATGGTGCCGTAGTCATTGAGGATCGTGCCCGCGAGCGTCTGCGCGTCCGTGCCCGGGTGATAGCCGATCTCCAGATAGGCGTCCATGCTCGTGTCGTCCGCGCGGGCAAAGCAGCACTTGCCGTCCATCTCCGTGCTCAGGAACACGGAAGCGTCCAGATACAGCGAGAAGTCCGGGCCACCGCGCTGTGCGAACGAGCCGTTGACGAGCTGCATGGTCTTGTCCACGCCGCCGACAGAAACCGCCTGCTGCGCGTCGCGCGACGGGGCCTGCCCGCTGCCGAGGATCAGCTCCGGCTCGTCGGAAAACGGAAACTGCGGCAGATTTGTCGCGGCCGGGGCCTCCGGCGCAGGTTTATGGATGCGGATACCAGCCGCGTTGACCACAATCAGCGCGATTGCGAGCAGCACGACCACGACGGCCATGACGATGACCGCCCACTCCACGCCCGTGCGTTTTTTCATGCCGCTCATCCTTCCAGTTTGGCGATGCCGGCATCGACCCGGCGCAGGGACTCATCCCGGCCGAGGATACGGCAGATCTCCACCGCGCCGCCGGGCGTCACCGCGCGGCCGGACACCGCAATGCGCACCGGCCACATCACCTTCGCATTTTTCACTTCCAGCCGTTCGGCCAGATCCTTCATGGCCGCGAGCAGCGTCTCATCGTCCCACGCCGGGAGCTCCGCGAGCACGGGGCGCACCGTTTTGAGCATTTCGAGCGAGACGGCGGGATCGGTCTTGGACTTCTTATTCGTGTAGAGCGCGATGTCATACTCCGGCAGCGCATCGAAGAAGTCCACCTTCTCCGGAATATCCGTGAGCACCTCGCAGCGCTGCTGCAGCAGCGGCGCGATCTGCGCAGGATCGATGGCGGGGTTTTTCACCGTCTGACGGATGTAGGGCACGGCCACGGCGGCGAACTGCTCCGGCATCATGGCGCGGATGTACTCGCTGTTGAAATACTTGAGCTTATCAATATCAAAGATAGCCGGAGACTTGGAGATGCCCTTGATGTCGAACGCCTCCACGAGCTCGGGCAGCGAATAGATCTCCCGCTCGCCGCCGGGCGCCCAGCCAAGCAGCGCCACATAGTTGACCACAGCCTCCGACAGGTAGCCCTGCGCAATCAGATCCTCATACGACGGGTCGCCGTGACGCTTGGACATTTTGTTGTGCTGGTCGCGCATGACCGGCGAGCAGTGGATATACTTCGGGATCTCCCAGCCGAAGCCCTCGTAGAGCAGGTTATACTTCGGCGTGGACGACAGGTACTCCGACCCGCGCACGACGTGCGTGATGCCCATGAGATGGTCGTCGATGACGTTGGCGAAGTTATACGTCGGCAGACCGTCGCGCTTGATGAGCACCTGGTCGTCGAGCGTGTCATTATCGACCGTGATGTTGCCGAAGATCTCGTCGTGGAACGTGGTCTTGCCCTCACGCGGGATCTTCTGGCGGATAACATAGGGCTTGCCCGCCGCGAGATTGGCCGCGATCTCTTCCTCGCTCAGGCGCGAGCAGCGGCCGTCGTATTTGTGGATGACAGTGCCGTCGGAAACATTTTCTTCGGCAGCGTCGTCCTTATCGCAGAAACAGCGGTAGGCGTGGCCGCGCGCGATGAGCAGCTCGGCATATTCCTTATAGAGTCCCCGCCGCTCGGTCTGGATATACGGGCCGACCGGGCCGCCGACATCAGGTCCCTCGTCGTGCGTCAGGCCACAGGCGCGCATGGTGCTGTAAATGACATCGACCGCGCCCTCCACATAACGGCCCTGATCGGTGTCCTCAATGCGCAGGATGAACTTGCCGCCGGCGTGCCGCGCGATCAGGTACGTATACAGCGCCGTGCGCAGATTGCCGACGTGCATATAGCCCGTCGGGCTGGGCGCAAAACGGGTGCGCACCTCGCCGTGCGGGATGCGCTGCTCCATGTCTTCAAACCACTTTTGATCTTTCATATTCTCTGTATCCTCCGGATAGATAAACCATAATTATTTATATCTTATTTTACATCGCATGGATTGTCAAGGAACTTTCTGTGTTGTATTCCACCACGGGTTGTGGTACAATATTCAAACAAATGCGATTTTTCAGCACAACAGTTAAGGAAGTAATAAAAAATGGAAGAAAAAACTGCAAAAAAAGTCATGCTCTCCGGTATCCAGCCCTCCGGCGATCTGACGCTCGGGTCCTACCTGGGCGCGATCAAAAACTGGAGCGAGCGCGCCGAGATCTTTGACTGCTATTATTTCATGGCCGACCTGCACTCGATCACTGTGCGGCAGAACCCCGCCGACCTGCGCCGCCGCACCATCGAGCAGCTCGCGCAATACATCGCCTGCGGCCTCGACCCGGAAAAGAACACGCTCTTCATCCAGAGCCATGTGCCCGCGCACACGCAGCTCGGCTGGGTGCTCAACTGCTACACCATGTTCGGCGAGCTCTCGCGCATGACGCAGTTCAAGGACAAGAGCGCCAAAAACGCCGAGAACATCAACGGCGGCCTGTTCACCTACCCTGCCCTGATGGCGGCGGACATCCTGCTCTATCAGCCGGACTATGTCCCCGTCGGCAGCGATCAGAAGCAGCACGTCGAGCTCTGCCGCGACGTGGCCACCCGCTTCAACAACATCTACGGCGACGTGTTCAAGATCCCCGAGCCGTACATTCCGAAGGTCGGCGCGCGCGTCATGAGTCTTGTATCACCGGAAAACAAAATGTCCAAGTCCGACAAGGATCCCAACGGCACCGTGTACCTGCTCGATCAGCCGGACGTCATCATGCGCAAGTTCAAAAAAGCCGTCACAGACTCCGACACCGAGCGCTGCGTGCGCTATGATCTGGCAAACAAACCCGGCGTGTCGAACCTCATGAGCATCTACTCTGCCTGCACCGGCAAGACCTTTGAAGCCATCGAGGCGGAATTTGAGGGCCAGGGCTACGGCGCGTTCAAGCCCGCCGTCGGCGAGGCCGTCGTCGAGATGCTGCGCCCCATCCGCGAGGAGAGCGAGCGACTGCTCAAGGACAAGGCCTATCTCGAGACCGTCTACAAAGCCGGCGCGGATAAGGCGTCCTACATCGCCAACAAAACGCTGCGCAAGGTCTATAAGAAGGTCGGCTTCGTCGCCAAATAATACTTACATTATTGGAGATCAGTTCTCATGTTTCTTAACACTGCTGTCTGGATCAAAGTCATGCTCGCGATCCTCATCGCGTTCGTGGTCAGCTTTGCGCTGACGCCGGTCGTCAAGATCCTGGCGCAAAAACTCGGCGCCATGGATGTACCGGGCGAGGCCCGGCGCGTGCACGACCATCCCATCCCCCGCATGGGCGGTCTGGCCATCTTTCTGGGCTTCATCGTGTCGATGCTCCTGTTCGCGGACATCACGCAGGAGGTGCGCGGCATTCTGCTCGGGTCGATCATCATCGTCATCACCGGCGTGATCGACGACATCATCTCCCTGCGCGCGTGGACGAAGTTCCTGATTCAGATCCTCGCCGCCGTCATCGCCGTGCTGCATGGCGTGGTCATCAACGTTGTGTCGAACCCGAACGTGTTCAGCAGCCAGGAGGCCATCGTCCTCGGCTGGGTCGCGATCCCGATCACTGTGCTGTGGATCGTCGGCATCACCAACTCCGTCAACCTCATCGACGGACTGGACGGTCTGGCCGTCGGCGTGTCGACTATCAGCTGCGTGACCATTCTGGTCGTGGCGCTGCTCGTGTCGGAGCCAAACGTGGCGCTCATCGTCGCGGCACTTGCCGGCGCGTGCATCGGCTTCATGCCCTACAACCTCAACCCCGCCCGCATTTTCATGGGCGATACCGGTTCCCTGCTGCTCGGCTACGTGCTGGCAACGGTGTCGGTGCTCGGATTGTTCAAGTTCTACGCGATCGTTACGTTTGTCGTGCCGGTGCTCGCGCTGGCCGTGCCGCTGTCGGACACGCTCTTTGCGTTCTGCCGCCGCATCCTGCACGGACAGAGCCCGTTTCACGCCGACCGCGGCCACTTCCACCACAAGCTCATGGATCTTGGCCTGAATCAAAAGCAGGCCGTCGCGATTCTCTACGCCATCAGCGCCACGCTCGGCCTCGCCGCCGTCGTGCTCACGACGAAGGGCACAATCCGCATCGCGCTGCTCATTCTCGCGCTGCTGATCGGCTTTGTCGTGTGCGCCTTCATCCGCAAGAGCGTGCACAAGCACCACATCGATGTGGAGCTGCAGGAAGCGCAGGCCGCAGCGGACGCACGGACAGACGCTGAAGCGGCCGAAGCGGAAAAAGACGTATCTGCCAAAACCGAACAGGCCAGCGGCACCACAGCTGCCGAAGCACCTGCGCAGGAGGTCAATGATGAGCAAACGCATTAAAGTCATGTCCGTTTTCGGCACCCGGCCGGAAGCGATCAAAATGGCGCCGCTCGTGCTCGAACTGCAAAAGCACCCCGAGATTGAGAGCATCGTGTGCATCACGGCGCAGCACCGGGAGATGCTCGACTCCGTCATGGACTGCTTCGGCATCCGGGCGGATTACGACCTGAACATCATGCAGCAGGGGCAGGATCTGACCGCGATCACGACGCGCGTGCTCGAGCACATGCGCGAGGTGCTCAGCGAAGCGCAGCCGGACATTGTGCTTGTCCATGGCGACACCACGACGACGTTTGCCGGAGCACTTGCCGCGTTTTACGCCAAGATCCCCGTCGGCCATGTGGAGGCCGGCCTGCGCACATACGACCGCTGGTCCCCCTTCCCGGAGGAGATGAACCGCTCGCTCGTCGGCCGCATCGCCACGCTGCACTTCGCGCCGACTGCAAATAACGCCCATAATCTCGAGCGTGAGGCCGTGGAGGGCGACATTTTCGTCACCGGCAACACCGTCATCGACGCCATGGCCTACACCGTCCGCGGGGAGCAGTTCGTCTCGGACGAGCTCCAGCAGGTCGATTTCTCGCGGCGGGTCATCGCCATGACCTGCCACCGGCGCGAAAATTACGGCCAGCCCATGCGCAACATCTTCACCGCCGTGCGCCGTCTGGCGCTCAATTACCCGGACTTGGATATCGTCTACCCCGTGCATCTGAGCCCGGTCGTGCGCAGCACGGCGGAGGAGTTGCTCGGCGGTGTGCCGAACATCCGGCTCATCGCGCCGCTCGACGCCGTGGATATGCACCGGCTCATGGCGCGCAGCTACATGGTCATGACCGATTCCGGCGGCATCCAGGAAGAGGCCCCCGCGCTCGGCAAGCCCGTGCTCGTGCTCCGGCGCGAGACGGAGCGGCCGGGGGCCGTCAC
>ERZ809114.1260-NODE-1260-length-11443-cov-4.397787_pt1 | contig 11443 bp, 8 predicted proteins | sample MGYA00520519_ERZ809114 | MGnify/ENA primary metagenome ERZ809114 (study PRJEB31570, sample SAMEA3212991) | Homo sapiens | biome: human-gut; feature: human gut; material: fecal | place: Sweden | collected 2011 ...
TTAATATATGTTTTTCTTCAGTAGCACCGGAGAAAGTCCCTGAAATACAAGCTCAGGCAGATGTGCTATTATTGGCTCTCAAATCAGGTGTAGGTAGAACTGCCAGTCCCTCTAAACTTCCTGCTTATATGTTCTCATCTAAGCCTGTAATTGCTAGCTTAGATAAAGATAGTGATGCTGCAAGTATTATTGAGAGTGCTGGATGTGGTTATGTTTGTGAATCTAATGATTTTATGGGTTTTCAGGCTTTGCTAAAAAAAATGATTGAAGTTCCTGAATGTGAGCGAACTGGAATGGGGCTAAATGGTAAAATATATGCTCAGAATTATTTGTCTAAGCAGGTTAATCTTGATAAAATAGTACATATTATTTTGAGTTCTATAAAATCGTGAGTATGTTGAATGTACGAAAGGCCTTAATTAATGATGTAAACACAATCGTTACTATTCATTGTGATGCTTTTACTGATTTTTTTTTAACTAATCTTGGTTCTAACTTTTTGTCTTTTTATTATTCGTGCTTTATTGAAAGTAATGAAGGACTTGTTGTTTGTGTAGAAGAAGATGGGAAGATAATAGGTTTCGCAGCAGCTACTAAACGGTGTAAAGGCTTTAATGCATCTTTGATAAAAAATAATATTGGTCGTTTTATTAGACTTTCTTTAGAGTTGTCTTTATCCAATCCTAAGGCACTAATCAGATTGGTTAGAAATCTAACGAAGACCAATAGTCGTGTGCTTGATAAAGGAGAATATGCGGAATTATATTCCATTGCAGTAAAGAGAGAAGGGCAAGGAAGAGGCCTAGGCAAAAGGCTTTTATTAACAATTGAAGAGATGTTAAAGGCTGATAATATTAATCAGCTATCATTGACTACCGATTATTATGGTAATGAGTCAACTATAGCTTTTTACAAATCAATGAATTTTAATGTGCTTTATGAATTTATTGCTTATCCAAAACGTAGAATGTATCGCTTTATAAAAAAATATGATTAGTTATTGGTCGTTGCATTTAGATAATGATTAATTATTCAAAACGGAATACTAACATTTTAATTATAGATTATTCATGAAAATTCCATTTTCGCCCCCTTATATTGACGAGGCGGTCATCAACGAAGTCGTTGATTCGTTACGTTCGGGCTGGATAACTTCCGGTCCTAAAGTAAAAGCATTGGAAGAAGAAATAAAAGTATTCTCTAATGCAAAAGAAGTGCTTTGTGTAAACTCATGGACTTCGGGAGCTATTATGATGCTTCGTTGGTTGGGAGTAACTGCTGAAGATGAAGTAATCGTTCCGGCATATACATATAGTGCTACGGCATTAGCAGTCCTTCATGCGGGGGCAAAGCCTGTTATGGTAGATTCCGGAGAGGATTTCAATATCTCTGTGGATGCTATTCGAAAAGCAATTACGCCAAGGACCAAGGCTATTATTCCGGTAGATATTGCGGGCTTCCCTTGTGATTACGACCGTATCATGAGGCTCGTTAATGAACCGGAAATACGCAATCAGTTTCAGGCGACGTCATTGGTACAGGAGAAATTAGGACGTATACTTGTGATGAATGATGCGGCCCATTCTTTGGGAGCTTATTACAGCAAGAATCAGCGTACAGGGTGCGAAACGGATATTGCTATCTTCTCTCTTCACGCCGTAAAGAATGTGACAACGGCCGAAGGAGGAGCTATCTGCCTGAATTTGCCCGAACCGTTTGATAATGCGGAACTCTACAAAGAATTGCGTATGATGAGTTTGAATTGTCAAACTAAAGATGCTTTTTCCAAATCCAAAGCCGGCGGTTGGCGTTATGACATAGTCGGTCTGGGAATGAAAATAAATATGGCTGATGTAAATGCAGCTATCGGTTTGGCTCAGATACGGGAATATCCTGAATTATTGAAAGAACGTAAAAGAGTATTCAATACCTATTCTAAAGCATTTGCTGATTGTGATTGGGCTATTTTGCCACCTTCTGAAGATGGAGAAAAAGAAAGCTCATATCATATCTATGCATTGCGTGTCAAAGATTTCACTGAGGAACAGCGTGATCGTATGATTGATGAAATCGCGAAAAGTGAGGTTGCCGTGAACGTTCATTTTATCCCGATGCCGATGCTTTCCTTCTTCAGCTCATTGGGATATGATATAAAGAACTATCCACAAGCTTATGAGAATTTTAAAGGTGAAATCTCCTTGCCCATTTATCCACAGTTGGATGAAGAAAAGCTGGACTTTATAATCAAAACTGTAAAAGATGCATACCTTAAAGTGACTGTTGATAGGTGATGATTCGTTTTTTTGATATTTTATTTTCCTTTCTGGGTATTCTATTCTTATCTCCTGTTTTCCTTTTCCTGTATATTGCTATCCGTCTGGAAAGTAAAGGTGGTGGTTTCTATAAACAGCTACGTGTGGGACGTGGAGGAACGGATTTTTATGTCTATAAGTTCCGCTCAATGCGTATAGGAGCTGATAAGCAAGGTTTGATAACTGTAGGCGGACGAGATCCCCGGATTACCCGTATCGGGTATTTTATCCGCAAATATAAATTAGATGAACTACCTCAGTTATTCAATGTACTGAAAGGTGATATGAGTCTGGTAGGCCCGCGTCCGGAGGTTCGTAAATATGTGGAACTCTACACTGAGAAACAGCGGAGAGTGTTGTCTGTTCGCCCGGGAATTACGGATTATGCATCTATAGAATATGTAGATGAAAATATGATTTTAGGACAGGCTGAGGATGCGGACAAGGCATATGTAGAACAAATACTGCCGGATAAAATATGCTACAATATGAAATATATAGAGCATCGTTCGGTGAAGGAATATTTCAAGATTATATTTCTGACTATATGGAGCATTGTACATTGATCAAATCGGTAATAAAGGTTATGAGATGGTTGTTTATTCCATATTATGTTTGGAAAAAGTAGTTTAAAATAAGATATAGAAAAGGTCGAAGCTCGGTTTCGGCCTTTTTTATTCTTTCAACACCGACGCTTGTGACAACCTCAAACTACTCACTACCGCTGCAATCAGCGCAAATACACTCCCTATTATCAAGCATACTTCCGTACTTTTGCTTCCTACCACCCAACTGAATAGAAGTGCTACAAGCGTAGTTCCAAGAGTCTGTCCCATAAGTCGTGCCATTCCCATCATTCCGCTGGCTCCTCCTGAACGTTTGGTCGGGGCAGATGCAATTATAGTACTATTATTCGGTGTTTGGAAAAGTCCGAAACCAATGCCGCAAAGGGCTAGCCGAAGGCAGATACTAAGAATGGAAGATTCTGCATCCAGCATGGAGAGCGCATAAAGCCCGATACAAAATATCCCCATACCGATACTTCCCAATATTCCCGGATGAATACGCTCCACCAGATAACCGGCAACCGACGCGGCAAATAAAGTTGCAAGAGGCCAGGGAGTTAATAATAATCCGGTCATCACCTCGCTATGCCCCAACGTATTCTGTAGAAAGAAAGGCAATGAAATCATAGCCAGCATTTGTGCGGTGAATGAACAGATGGATGTCAGTATCGAAAGCCTGAAGATGGGAATCTTTAGCAGATCCAAAGGAAGTAGGGGAGATTCCTGACCTAATTGACGACGTACATAGTAAGTACCTACAATAATTAATATCACTAATTGAAGAATCAGATAATCATAGCGTTCATGATGCGCAAAACCATCCAATGTATAAATCAATAATCCGAAGGTAATAGCATTAGCCACCGCACTGATAACGTCAAACTTACGTTTCGAAAGTTCCTTTTGTTCAGGAAGATACTTGATTCCCAATGTCAGAGCAATGATCCCCAATGGTAAATTTATCGCAAATAACCAGTGCCAGGAAGCTATTGACAAAATACCACTGGCAACAGAAGGACCTGCTGCTGCTGATATGGCAATTACCATTGCATTAATCCCCATTCCACGTCCTATCTGTTTTTTCGGATAGATAAGGCGAAGTTGGGCTGTATTTACACTGGTGATAGCTGATGCACTGAATCCCTGGAAAATACGGGCGGTTGTCAGAGTCCAGAAGGAATTGGATAAGGCACATATAAGTGATGTTACACAAAATAAAGCAATACCGGAGAGGAATACCTTACGATATCCGAAGATTTCGCCCAATGCAGAAAAAGAAAGTAATGACACTACAATAGCCAATTGATAGCCATTGACAATCCAGGTAATCACAGAGTCCGAAGTTCCAAAATCATGTGCGAGGGTAGGGAGGATTACAGTACTGATGTTGATATCGAGCACTGACATGCAGAGAGCGAATCCAATGGCCACTACCGCCCATATTCGTTGCGGAAATGGCAGTCCGTCCGTTTCTTCTATTTCCTGAGATTTTCCATCCTGAACCATATGAATTATTTTATCTGCGAATTAAACAAAAGGTATATCGGGGTGTTCGGAAACCTGCATAAAAATAAGTTTTTTTAGAAATTGTCTCGTAGGAAAGTAATGTGGAGAAGAAACTTCTTCGTACCTTTGTGCCCGTCAATACTAAAATCAATAATAAATAATAGGATTTATGGGAGGATTTTGCGGGACAGTCTCCAAAGCGAGCTGTGTGACGGATTTATTTTACGGTACAGATTATAATTCACATTTAGGAACAAAGCGGGGCGGGCTTGCCACGTATGATGCAGAAGAGGGCATGTTTGCCCGATCTATTCATAACTTGGAGAGCACTTATTTCCGAACCAAGTTTGAAGACGAACTGGATAAGTTTAAAGGAAATGTCGGAATAGGAATCATCAGCGACACAGATCCGCAACCCATCATCATTAACTCCCACCTCGGACGCTTCGCCATTGTAACAGTTGCCAAAATTGTGAATCTGGAAGAAATAGAAGCAGAATTACTTTCCAAAAATATGCACTTCGCCGAACTGAGTTCAGGCAATACCAATCAAACCGAGCTTATCTCACTACTCATCATACAAGGAAAAACTTTCGTAGAAGGTATAGAAAATGTTTACCGCCGTGTCAAAGGTTCTTGCTCTATGCTGCTGTTATCAGAAGATGGCAGTATCATTGCGGCTCGTGACAAGTGGGGACGCACTCCGATTGTAATTGGCCGGAAAGAAGGGGCATATGCTGCAACCAGTGAGTCAAGCAGTTTCCCGAATCTGGATTATGAAATAGACCGCTATCTCGGTCCGGGAGAGATCGTTCGTATGACTGCCGATGGAGTGGAACAACTGCGGAAGCCGGAGGAAAAGATGCAGATTTGTTCTTTCCTGTGGGTATATTACGGTTTTCCCACTTCCTGCTATGAAGGTCGCAATGTAGAGGAAGTACGTTTTACCAGTGGTTTGAAGATGGGACAGAGCGATGATTCTGAAGTAGATTGTGCTTGCGGTATTCCTGATTCCGGTGTAGGTATGGCTTTGGGCTATGCCGAAGGAAAAGGAGTTCCTTATCATCGTGCCATTTCTAAATATACACCGACATGGCCGCGCAGCTTCACTCCCAGTAAGCAGGAGATGCGCTCATTAGTGGCGAAGATGAAACTGATACCGAACCGTGCCATGCTGGAAGGTAAGCGCTTATTGTTTTGTGACGACTCCATAGTACGGGGTACACAACTACGGGATAATGTGAAGGTACTGTATGAATATGGTGCCAAGGAAGTACATATTCGCATTGCTTGTCCTCCGTTGATTTATGCTTGTCCGTTTGTAGGTTTCACGGCTTCCAAGAGTCCGTTGGAATTGATTACACGCCGCATTATTGCAGAACTGGAGGGGGATGCCGACAAGAATCTGGAGAAATATGCCACTACCGGTTCTCCGGAATATGAGAAGATGGTCAGCATTATTGCCGAACGCTTTGGCCTTACAACTTTGAAGTTTAATACCTTGGAAACTCTCATCGAGTCCATCGGATTGCCGAAATGTAAGGTTTGTACACATTGTTTTGATGGAAGTAGTTGCTTTTAAGTAACTCTAAATACTAACATTTTGTAAAAAGGGGCGTGAATTGCTTGGCAGTTCACGCCCCTTTTTCTACCTTTACGGCAGAACTATTGACTACTGTTGATAGATAATTGGTAGTTCATATTCTTAATCGTAAATTGAAAATTATTAAATCGTAAATATTATGGCTTTAGTAGAACGTTTTTTGAAGTATGTAAGCTTCGACACCCAGTCCAGTGAAGAGACAGAGGTGACTCCAAGTACTCCGGGGCAAATGGTATTTGCCAAATATCTGAAAGAAGAATTAGAGTCTTTAGGTTTGGAAGACATAACGCTGGATGAGCATGGCTATTTGTTTGCCACACTTCCGGCAAATATCGATAAGCCGGTACCTACTATTGGTTTTATTGCCCACATGGACACCAGTCCCGATATGAGTGGCAAAGATGTATCTCCCCGTATTGTTCAAAACTATGACGGTTCGGACATCGTGCTTTGTGCAGAAGAGAATGTAGTTCTTTCTCCGTCTCAGTTCCCCGAACTGCTGGATCATAAAGGGGAAGACCTGATCGTTACCAATGGCAAGACATTGTTGGGAGCAGATGATAAAGCAGGTATTGCCGAAATCGTTTCTGCGATAGTGTACCTGAAAGAACATCCTGAAATCAAGCATGGCAAGATTCGTATCGGTTTCAATCCGGATGAGGAAATAGGATTGGGCGCACATAAATTCGATGTGGAGAAGTTTGGTTGCGACTGGGCCTACACAATGGATGGCGGTGAAGTAGGAGAGTTGGAGTTTGAAAACTTCAATGCGGCATCTGCTAAAATCACCTTCAAAGGTCGCAATGTGCATCCGGGTTATGCCAAGAATAAGATGGTTAATTCAATTCGTGTGGCCAACCGTTTCTGTGCGATGTTGCCTGCTCATGAAACACCCGAACATACTGAAGGTTACGAAGGCTTCTACCATCTCATCAGTTTCAACGGCGATGTAGAGCAGACTACAGTGGCCTATATTATCCGTGATCATGACCGTGCACGTTTCGAGAGCCGCAAGAAGAAAATAGAACGCTTTATCAGTGAAATCAATGCCGAATATGGTGAAGGTACAGCAACACTTGAACTCCGTGACCAATACTATAATATGCGTGAGAAGATTGAACCGGTAATGCATATCATTGATACGGCTTTTGCCGCAATGGAGGCTGTAGGTGTGAAACCGAATGTGAAACCTATCCGTGGTGGTACGGATGGCGCACAGCTTTCTTTCAAAGGTTTGCCTTGCCCCAATATCTTTGCAGGTGGTCTGAACTTCCATGGACGATATGAATTCGCTCCTATCCAGAATATGGAGAAAGCGATGAAGGTCATCGTGAAGATTGCCGAACTTGTTGCTATAAAATAATTTAATACCTTAAGACATGAAAACCACTCCGTTTACAGAAAAACATATCTCGTTGGGTGCTAAGATGCATGAGTTTGCGGGATATAATATGCCGATAGAATATTCCGGTATCATTGATGAACATCTCACAGTTTGTAACGCTGTGGGTGTATTCGACGTTTCCCACATGGGAGAATTCTGGGTGAAAGGCCCCAATGCGTTAGCTTTTCTTCAGAAAGTGACTTCCAATAATGTAGCTGCCCTGACTCCGGGCAAGGTGCAATATACCTGTTTTCCCAACGAAGAAGGCGGTATCGTAGATGACTTGCTGGTTTATCATTATGAACCGGAGAAATACCTGCTGGTAGTGAATGCTTCGAATATAGAAAAAGACTGGAACTGGTGCGTTTCGCACAATACCGAAGGTGCTGAATTGGAAAATGCTTCCGACCACATGGCTCAACTTGCCGTACAGGGACCGAAAGCCATTCTTGCTTTGCAGAAACTGACGAGTATAAACTTGTCGGAACTGCCGTATTACACCTTTACGCATGGTGAGTTTGCCGGTGAGAAAGATGTGATTATTTCCAATACCGGCTATACCGGTGCAGGAGGTTTTGAGCTTTACTTCTATCCCGAAGCTGCCATGAAGATTTGGAATGCCGTGTTTGAGGCAGGTGAAGAATTTGGCATCAAGCCGATTGGCTTGGGTGCACGCGATACGCTTCGTCTGGAAATGGGCTTCTGCCTGTATGGCAATGATCTGGATGATACGACATCACCTATTGAAGCCGGTTTGGGGTGGATTACCAAGTTTGCTGAAGGTAAGAACTTTATCAATCGCCCGATGCTTGAAAAGCAGAAAGCGGAAGGTACTGTCCGTAAGTTGGTCGGTTTTGAAATGGTGGAGCGTGGAATTCCCCGTCATGGATATGAATTGTTCAATACAGAGGGTGAAGCTATCGGAGTAGTAACTTCAGGCACTATGTCGCCTACTCGTAAGATTGGTATCGGTATGGGCTATGTAAAACCGGAATATAGTAAGGTCGGTACGGAGATTTGCATTGATATGCGTGGACGCAAACTGAAAGCGGTAGTGGTTCGTCCGCCATTCCGTAAATAAGAGGAGTCTTTTTCACCACAGATTACACGGATTTACACAGATTAAATTATCAATATAAATATCTGTGTAAATCCGTGTAATCTGTGGTGAAAAAGACTTTATAATACTCTTTCCTTTATAATCTGTTGATCTTATCTAATAATTGATTGGCCCAGGCTATTTCTTTGCTTGTCCATTCTTCCTCTTCTCCTTGCATCCCTTGTTCCTGATACCGGGAAAGTAATCCCAGATATTCCTTCAATGTGCTGGCGGCTTTAGCCTGTTTATTCATGCGCATTAGCAATAGAATCTCCTGTTTATATATGTCAAGATTTGGACTGTCTCCTGCTAGTTCTTTGGCTTTCCAAAGCAGGGTGGCACATTCTTCGTTTACCTCTTCTGTGTTGTAAAGCGCCATCTGTGATTTTGCTAAGATAACGTAATCATGGTCGGTGGCCAGATTATTATTGATATTCTTCTGTATTAATCTTCCGGCTTCTTCATACCGTTGGTCTGCCATATTCATGGCTGCGTTGAAAGTCACTACATCCGATGTTGCTTTGAGATAAGGATGACTGATTTGATTTTCTGCCTCACCGGCTTTGTCTATTCGCTTTTTCAGGTTGTCGATGTTGCCGTAGCGAAGCAACTTATGACCGCGTTGCTGTATATTATAGTATCCGATGACTTTGGAAAGTGCAGACGCCAATCCATCGGGATTCATCCCTTTGAATTCCAATAACTCACGTGCAACCCGGTCGGCTGCGTATTCCTGGTTATTCTTGTAATTCATTCCCAGGCGATTCACTACATTTACATTCAGCAGGGCGGCAACGCTTCCGATGCTGGCAACAGCGCCTACACCTAAAGCTGTATCATCGTCATCCCAGTATGCCACTTCCAGGGCTACTTCGGCAGTGACGGCAAGAACCGTTCCCCCAAAAGCTGCCCGCTTGGCACGGCGTTCAGCACGGTAGATGTTATTAACCTGATGGTCCAGCACAAAATGAGACATCTCATTGGCAATAATGGCGGCAAGTTCATCTTCCGAATCAAGTGTGCAAAGCAGACCGGTACTAATCAGCATTGTGCCGTTGGGCAGCATGTAAGCATCCGGTTCGGGCGACTGGATGACGCGTACATTCAACCGTTCGCTGCGGTTGGAATCTATACCGGTGGCAGTCAGTTTAGCAAAGATATTCTGTACATATGAAGTGATGAAATCATCCTCATAACCGATCTCTTCCAGCTTGTACAGGTAATCCCGACATTCTTCGTCCACTTCCTTGCGCAACTTAGAGTTATATCCGCGTTCGCCGAAATACTCATACAGATGTTGTTTCAGATAAGTTTGCTGCCAAAACTCCTGATTGGTTTCGGGAGGTGAGAGTTTAATGGTTTTCAGAGCAGAAGAAGGTATTGCGAATTGTATACCGTTGATTTCGGTTGCATAGAAAATGTCGGGACCTGCCTGGTCTGCCGATTTCATTTTCACTACCTTGCGGATCACTACGGGAGTGCCGGCAGGAAAATCCTCATACTGTTCTTGTAGTTCGCCTTTTATGGCAATCGGGCCGCTCAAGTCTTTCTGTCTGGCAGCAAATCCTGCCGTGGAGAGGAGGACGGCGAGGATAACGAAAGTGATAAGACGTTTCATATGGATCCGTTTATGGTTCGTACTATTGACTTATTATCAAAATTGCTGATACAAAAATAGGAAAGAGTTTTCTCCCTTCCCTATTCTTTTCCCTACAAAAAGGTAGGGAATTATTCCATTCCTATATTTTACTTTAATGGGTGTTCGAAGGTGAATAAACATCCGTTCTGGTAGGTATCGTCTAAATATACCCGTGCTTCTATGCGCTCTGCGAGAATCCGGCATAGGGATAATCCTAATCCGGCGCCGGGTACAAAAGAATCCACTTTATAGAATCGTGAGAATATTTTTTCTTTTAGTTCGCTTTTCACGCCAATGCCGGTGTCTCGTACGTGGAAGTATAATTTGTAGTTTTTGTTGTCTACCTCATAACTCAACTCTACTTCGCCACTTGAAGTGAATTTTAGTGCATTATGTAGCAGATTGATAAGTATCTGATGTACGATATCCTCATTAGACGAAAGTATATAGTCTGTCTGGCATGGGGTATAGTAAAATTTTACTTTTGCTTGGGCATATTCCTTCATCTCCTGAAGTAATTTATTTACAAGCTCGTTCACCGGAATCTCCTGATAAGTTAATGTTTGGTCTCCACTGTCAATATTGGCAATAGAAATCATGTCGCTGATGATTTTCAGCAGATTATCGCTATTCTTTTTTATGGTGGCACTGATTTCTTTGGTTTCTGCCTTGCTCAGAGGTATTTCTGCCAGACATTCGGAGAAGCCTACAATGGCATTCAGCGGTGTCCGTACTTCATGGTTCATATTCTGGATGAAGGCTGTCTTCATGATTTGTGCCTGTTGTGCCTTTTCATTGGCCTGCTGCAGTTCTTGGGCTTGTTTTCTCAGTAAGCGGTTGTTTTTCAATTTATGGCGATAGAACTGGATGCCGATGATTAAAGTGGTTATCAATACAACAATCAAGGCACAAGCATAAAGGAACTGTATATTACGGGCTTTCAAACTTATGTTTTTGGCTTCAAGTTCCAGCTTATTCATATTATAGCGGGTGGATAACTCATTAAGCTGTTTCTGGGTATCATTCTTATACAATGAGTCACTTAGAGATACGTATTTGCGTAGCATAAGATAAGCTTCGTCATATCTGTGAGCCCGGTGCAAAGCAGAGGCTTTATTATTATACATCCTTTTAAGGTTTATCACATTGCGGGATTTCCGGTAATGTTCTGCAGAGGAATCCTGATAGGCAAGTAGTGTGTCAATATCACCTTTTAATTTGGCATATTTCTCTTTTGTATTATATAAGTAAATGCGGTTCTCGTGTGGTGATTTTCGGTATAAATCCTCTATGTCGGCCAGATACTTTCGCAAGATAACGGTATCCTGTGGCTC
>ERZ809114.1264-NODE-1264-length-11420-cov-4.117378_pt1 | contig 11420 bp, 10 predicted proteins | sample MGYA00520519_ERZ809114 | MGnify/ENA primary metagenome ERZ809114 (study PRJEB31570, sample SAMEA3212991) | Homo sapiens | biome: human-gut; feature: human gut; material: fecal | place: Sweden | collected 2011 ...
ATAAAATTGCAGAATTTGACTACAAATAAGAGTTTTTGAACAAAAAATCAAATATTCAGTTGTATATTCGATAATAACACAATATCTTTGTAGTTGTTTATTATGATCATTTTCTACAAATGTCAACCGAGCACAGACTTATCTTGCATTTGTAAGGATCACACATAGACCTGAAAAAGGAACGCGAGACTATCAATAAACACTAAATAATATGTGGAAAAAATTATTAAGAACTACTTTATGCGCTGCACTCGTATTAAGCAGCTGTACGGACAATGACGTTTATAAGGGGCCTAAGGAGGATGAAAAAGAATTCAACAATTTCTCCTTTTCTACTGTACAAAAAGGCGTAAACTTAAATGTGAATTACGTAAATGGTACTGTAAAATCAAATGTGTATTTTGAAGTATATGATGAAATGCCTGTTACTGAAAGTGAATACGGTACTTACATCAAGCGTCAGGATGTAAATTACCTGTTTGCTGCCTATACCCAAGAAGACGGTACCTATAGAGGAAAGATAGAATTACCTTCATACTTAACAAAGGTATATATCTATTCTCCTGTTTTCTTTGCGCAAACTCTGATGGAAGCAAATATTGTAAATGGCAATATTGAAGTTACGGATAAGGCGGCACCTATACCTACTCGTGCAATTTACTCAACTTCCTCCCCGTATGATAGCTATCTGGTAAGCAATCAGTATGGAAATGAAGTGTGGAAAACCTGGTTAGGTGACTACGATAAGCATAAAAACGGAGATATCAACTACAAGTATACAGGTATATTGGCAGCAACAGAAAAAGATGGTTTATATGCTGCACATACCCGTATTATAAACACCCATAGTACTTGCCCGCAAGAATACCGTGGCTACTCGGATATGTATGTTAACGAAGATGCTGAAGTAGTAGTTACATTCTTGGGGCAAAACACCTGTTGGACATGCTCTTTGGGATATTACTATTATAAAGCAGGAGAACAACCCAAAGACTTAAATGATGCTCATGTAATTATGTTGTTCCCGAATACTCAGGATGGTACTTGGAGAAATTGGACAGCATATAAAAGTGCCGGTATTAATCCGTTGACCGCTGTACAACTAATGTATTATCCCAATATTGCATCCAAAAGTAAAGAAGGGGCAACCACGGTATTTCCTGCCGGTTACAGAATCGGTTTTGTTCTGGCCACCAATGGTTGGAATCATCATGTTAACGGTTTTTCCGGATACAAAAAATACCGTGCTGCCACTTCAAGTGGCTTAAGTTTAAACGACAAAGGCATGAAATTTAATGAACCACGCACTGCAGTTTACAGATATAGCGACTGGATATTGACTTCTTTTGAAGATTATATGACTGACGAAAACTTCAGCGATGTAGTCATTGCTTTAAAATCGAATCCGGTAGACGCTATTACTGACATACCCGTGACAAATCCTGATGATGATAAAACAAGTATTGATTTCCTTAAAGGTATATACGCATTCGAGGATCTATGGCCCAATCAGGGAGATTACGACATGAATGATGTAATTGTGCGATATAACTATGGAAACACCTTCAATGAAAAGAATCAAATATATTCCGAATCGTTCACATTCAAAACATTCCAGAATATTGCTACCAATAATAATGGTTTAGGATTCAGACTCATTACGGAAGAAAATATTAAATCTGCCACCTGCTCCATTCGTAAAGAAGGTGAGAAAGACTTCACCGAAACCACATTTGCATACGAGCCCCAGGAAAACATATACCTCCTGACTGAAAATGTGAAAGATAATATGGGAGCAGAATACAAAGTGACTGTTAATTATAGTAAGCCCATTTCAGCGCAATCAGAAGCTCAGGCATTCATATTCAAGAACGAAGAAGATGGTTTACGATGGGAAGTACATATTCCTCAGGAAACACCGACATCCAAAATAAATAAAACCCATTTTGGTCAGGGAGATGATGCATCTAAACCGGATCGAGGCATCTACTATGTGCGTAAAGGTAACTATCCTTTTGCATTCTTTCTGAGTCGGGCTACAGAAAGTGATTTAAGCAAATTACTGGATGGAAACAACGAAAGAAAAGCTATAAATCTGTTATATAGTGGTTATGATGAATGGGTAACCAGTAATGGTGAAAAGAATAAAGATTGGTATAAAAATTAAGGACTCTCCAAAAGCTCAAAGATAAAGGATAAGACTGAAAAAGTTATATAAAAGAGAGTATCCAGTTATGACTTAGATACTCTCTTTTATATATAGATATTTATTCATTAAACCAATCAATCTTCTTAGAGAAATACATCACCATTGCCAGTATCACAAACAGTCCGAGACTACCGGCCAGCAAAGCAAAGGTTTCTAACTGGATAAGGATGAAAACATAAATGTAAAGAACACTTAGCAAACCTACCATAATGAACGCCGTTTTTTTTCTTTTGATAATCCCCAGCATGTATCCACCCACCAAAGTAATAGTAAGCACCGATGCCACCAAGTAAGCCATATTGAAACCAATATGCTCGGACATGGATAATAACAGACTATAGAATAGACAAAGAGCTAATCCTACCAACAAATATTGCAGGGCATGAATACGGGTTTTCTCCATTATCTCTGTGAAGAATATTACTGTAAAAGTCAGTAGAGCGCATAGACTGCTGATACTGCTCTACCGGCATTTTCAGATTGACACCAAAATTAGAGTTTTGAATATCTTTAATGCTGGCATTCTGATAATTGACAAGTACCTGGGGATAATTCCGATTAAGATTCAACACCTGCCACTGTGCTGAGAAATCTTTCTCTGTAATCTCCCGTTTCTCAGGCAAATAATTGCCATCAAAACTTGGAGTATTCCAATTTGCTTTCAGGTTCACTTTGGTGGTTTTGCCCAATGGGGTAAAGTAGATAGACTGGGAACCTTTCAATTTAATTTTCATTTCATAAGGCAATTTCCTGTCTTCTTTCAGAGAGGAAAGGTCGACAATGGCATGAACACCCATACTTTCAATACCTCGTCCATCCACTCCCGGCTCAAACGTATAGACAGAATCATTCAGTGTAATGCTGACCTGTTCACTGAGACCACGCATATCTGTTAGGTTCAAGCAAACAGCTGCTCTATTGTACTGAAGCACATCCATGTCGACATTACTCTTACGGAGTTCTTCCGAACTAAAGAATCCCTTGATCAGTAATTCGGATTGATAGACATTTACCTTATAAATTCCTCTCTGAAGAATCTCTGTACTCAACTGTCCATCTATTGACAATTCATCAGGAAGCAATGTTATACTCCCCATAGTAATCTTCTTTACTCCATTATCTTCCTGAGTAATGGGATATTGCAAGTTAATATAAGGGCCTGTAATAGTCTGTGCCAAACTCCACTTTTGGCCGACTTCCTCAATAGCATCCGTCTGTATCTGCCCACGTTCCCTAATCATATCTTCGATCATAAACATCGGGATCAACAGCAATAAAATTAGAAAAGCGATAACTACCACTTTAATTGATTTAGAGAAACGGCGTAGACAGCCGCTTGCCTGTTTCTTTGTTTCATTCAGATTCTCTGTGAAATCTACATTGAAATCTTCGTTCAAATTGTCCATAATAGAATAGTATTAAGTAAGATATTTAGTATTGTCCGGTTTTGTGTGAAGCCAAACATCTACGTTGATTTCAGAAAATTCTCCAATGCTTCAAGGTGAGTTTTGAAAGCCTTTTTCCCCTCCGCAGTGGCTTGGAAAGATGTTTTCGGCTTCCTACCCACAAAGCTCTTCTGGCAAACGATATAGCCCAACTCTTCCAAAGCCCTTGTATGGCTTGCCAGGTTACCGTCCGTCAGTGAAAGTAATTCCTTCAAAGTATTGAAATCGACATCTTCATTTACCATGAGAACTGCCATAATACCCAGACGAACTTTACTTTCAAATGCCTTATTTATATTTTGAAATGCTTCTATCATTTATTATTTTTTTCTTTCGTACTGTAAATAAAACAACATGCCATACAAAATATGGAATCCACCAAAACCAATTGTCCAAAACATCAAGCCATGTCCTTCAAAAAAACAGTCTGCAATACCCAGACAAAGAAAAGCATATCCTAACCATGCTACATTGGAGTAAGTGAACTTAGACACATTGACCAAAGAAAGTCCATAGAAAAGTAACATCACAGAAGATACCAATCCATAATGTTCATGTAGCAATAAGGCTATACAGAACAACCCTCCCGTCAACAACGGCAATGAAAAATTCCATGCAATGCGATAGGTTAGTTTACTGAATAGCTTTTGTTGCATCTTCTTGGCCTTATACCAGGACAAGATACAGGCGGTAACAACTGAAACAGTCAAAACCAGTGAAGCAACCATTATTAGTCCTTCCCTATTATCTCCTGATCTTAATAACTGACCGGCCACATAAGCACCGGCTAATGCATACACTCCGGCCAAGACAGCCGTCATTCCACTGAGAGATACGAACTTGGAAGATCTTTCCATCAATTCTTTTATCTCATTTACTGATTCTATTGCTTTATTCTTATCCATATACAAAAAGTACTTTGTAATGCAAAGTAAAATATAAAAAATGAAAGGAACAAAGAATATCGAGAAAAAATATATTCAATGAAGATTAAGCCGCATAAGAATTACTATATTTGCAATCAACCAAATATCAACAGTCATAGCCTAATGATGAAACAATTAATTGCTTGTTGCGGATTAGATTGCGAAAGTTGCGATGCCCGCATAGCTACTGTCAGAGATGACAATGAGTTAAGAGAAAAAACAGCCCAACTGTGGAGTGAGTTGAATAACATACCGGAGATTACGGCAGATACCATTAATTGTATGGGCTGTCGTGTAGATGGGGTGAAAACGATGTATTGCAGCGATATGTGCGCAATTCGCAAATGCGTAAACGAAAAAGGATTTAACACCTGTGGTGACTGTAAAGAATTGGATAACTGCCAGATAGTTAGTCCTATTTTTCAGCATACTCCCAGTGCTAAAGAAAATCTTCTATAACATTGTAGTTGATAAATTTGCACTGCCAACAAAACATTGATAGCCATGCATAAATACACTGAAATAAAGAGCATCATTTTATCTCTATTCCATTTAAGTTTTTTCGTACTTTTCAGCTCATGCTCTTCTACCCACACTCCGTTTGCTGTGGTAGATACAAATAAAGCATTGGAGTACACAATGGATGGAAAACACTTGTTTACTTACAATTATGCAGTAACTTATCCTCCACAGGGTGTAGATACTGCCTATAAACGAAGCGGATTCATCCATCCTTTACGTACGTTGGAAGGTGAGGTACTGACCAATTGTTCCCCATCCGACCATTATCACCATTTCGGCTTGTGGTATGCCTGGACAAAAACCACATTCGAAGAAAATGAAATTGACTTCTGGAATCTCTATAAGAAACAAGGTACGGTTCGTTTTCGGCAATTCGTTGAAGTGCAACCCGATGGCTTTTCCGCCGTACTCGACCATGTGGTATATCCCGACTCCACGAAAGAAAAAATAGCGATGACCGAGCAACTGAAAATCCGTGTGGGAAAACCCAAACAACGGGGATATTACATTGACTATCACACCACGCTTCGTTGTGCCACTTCTGCCCCGGTAGTATTGGAAAGCTACCGCTATGGAGGCATTTGTATCCGTGTATGCGAAAGTTGGAATGGGCAGACAGCCGAGATGCTCACATCCGAAAGGCTCGACCGTAACAATGCCGATGGATCACTGGCCCGTTGGTGCTACTTTCAAAAGAAACCCGGCAAGGACGATGCCTGTATCCTGATTGTTCCTTACCCTTCCAATCTAAACTATCCCGAACCGATACGCGTATGGGATGATAAAGCCAATAATTCACGGGGCGACCTGATGTGGAACTTCTCTCCAACCAAACGCCAGTCATTTACTTTGCATCCCGATCAGGAATTGCGTCTTTCTTATCGGATCTATGTGCTGGATGAATCGATAAACGCCTCTACTGCCGAGGCACTTGCAAAAGAGGTTATCTAATTGTATTCTTTTTCCGATTCATCAATTTATGCACCTATAAACTGATGAATCGGAAAAGCATTTTTATCGTGATACCCTTCCCGATGTATTTCCTTGCATCAGGCTCTCTACTTCCTCCACCGTCACATGATTAAAATCACCGTATACGGTATTCTTTAATGCAGAGGCTGCCAGAGCATATTCCAATGCTTTCTGATCATTATCCGGATACATTATGAGACCATAAATCATGCCACCGACAAAAGCATCACCGGCACCCACGCGGTCCACTTCGCATTCGATATCATAAATACCTGTATGTTTCAATGTGCTATCTGAATAGAGAACGGCAGCCAGCAAATTATGATTGGAAGTAATGGAATTACGAAGTTCCAGAAATGCCTTCTGGCAACGAGGAACAAGTTCCACCACCCGACGACCGAACTCTTCAAAGGCAGGAAAATTTGCCTCAAATGTAGTATCCGCAGCATCTACCGCTTTGAAACCGACAGGCTGTATGCCAAGTATCTCTTTATATTCCGGTTCGGCACCGAAAATAACATCACTATATTGTACTAAAGGTTGCATGACTTCGGCAGCAGAACTCCCATAGTTCCAAAGTTTCTTACGGAAATTCAGGTCACAGGAGATAGTCAATCCCATACGGTCAGCTATTTCAAGAGCCTCACGACATGCATTGGCACCATCTTGTGACAAAGCAGCAGCAATACCCGACCAATGAAACCAACCGGCATCAGAGAATATCTTTTCCCAATCAATCATGCCCGGACGCAAAGTAGCAAAAGAAGAGCCTTCACGGTCGTAAACCACATTAGAATTACGGAATGCCGCACCACTTTCCAGGAAATAAAGCCCCATGCGCTTACCACCAAAAACAATACCTTCCGTACCTAAACCGTTAGCACGGAGCGAAGCTATACAGGCACGTGCCACAGCATTGTCCGGCAGGCGGGTTACGAATTCTGTGGAAATACCAAAGTTAGCCAACGAAACGGCCACATTTGCTTCACTGCCACCGTAAGTGGCTATCATCTGATTGGTTTGTGAAAAACGTAGGAAATCAGGAGCAGTAAGCCTCAGCATTACTTCACCAAAGGTGACTACTTTCTTATTTGTGGTAATTTGTTTCTTGTTCATACGATGTCAATAATAAAGATTAACTAAACAGCAAAGTTGTATTTTTATTCCAAGCAAACGCAAAGATATAATAATATTTATTGGCGGAAAAGCAGGGATAAAATAGAATCATCAGATTTGTTGTAACTTTGCAAAGTTTTAACTGATATAACAAACAGAATGAGTTCATTGAAGAAAATTCCCTCTCCTTTAGTATCTCTCCTGCCCATCGCACTGTTGGTAGGAATGTTATTTGCCACAATACATACATTCGGAAGCGATGCCTTGGGAGGAGGAAGCCAGATTTCCCTGCTGACCACTACGGCTTTCTGCGTATTTATAGGAATAGCTTTTTACCGGGTTCCCTGGAAAGATTACGAACTCGCCATTACGAATAATATTGCCGGAGTTGCCACTGCCATCATCATTCTGCTGATTATCGGTGCACTGAGCGGTGCATGGATGATAAGCGGCATCGTCCCTACCCTTATATATTATGGTATGCAGATTATCCATCCCGATTTCTTCCTGGCATCCACCTGCATCATCTGCGCACTGATTTCCGTGATGACGGGTAGCTCGTGGACCACAATCGCCACTATCGGTATTGCCTTGATGGGCATCGGCAAAGCACAGGGCTTCAATGAGGGTTGGATAGCGGGAGCCATCATCTCCGGCGCCTACTTCGGTGATAAGATTTCTCCATTGTCAGAAACCACCATACTCGCTTCTTCCATAACGGATGTACCTTTGTTCCGGCATATACGTTATATGCTGATTACGACTACGCCGTCATTGATTATCACACTCGTTATCTTCACCGTGATGGGTTTTGTCATCGAAACGCACTCTACGGAACACATGGCCGACTTTGCCGTTTCGCTGAAAGATACATTCACCATCACTCCCTGGCTGCTGATTGTGCCCATAGTGACCGGAATACTTATTGCGCGGAAGACTCCGTCCATCATCACCTTGTTCCTCTCTACTCTGCTGGCAGGGATATGCGCTATCATCTTCCAGCCGGAATTGCTTCGGGAAATTGCCGGAGAGAGTAATATATTTAAAGGCGTAATGATGACATTCTACGGAAGCACCAGCCTGGACACGGGAAACACGATGCTGACCGACCTTGTCTCCACCCGTGGCATGGCGGGCATGATGGATACGGTCTGGCTGATACTTTGTGCCATGTGTTTCGGCGGCGCAATGACGGCAAGCGGCATGCTGGGCAGCATTACATCCGTCTTCGTACGCTTCATGAAAGGCAGGGTCAGTGTGGTGGCCTCCACCGTTTGTTCGGGATTGTTTCTCAATCTCACCACTGCCGACCAGTATATCAGTATCATCCTTACCGGAAATATGTTCCGCAACATTTATGAGAAAAAAGGATATGAGAACCGGTTGCTGAGCCGCACAACGGAAGATGCCGTCACCGTCACTTCGCCTCTGATACCTTGGAACACCTGTGGAATGACGCAGGCGACGATATTGAACGTATCTACGCTGACGTACCTTCCCTATTGCTTTTTCAACATTATCAGCCCGCTGATGAGCATCCTGGTTGCAGCCATCGGATATAAAATTGTGAAGCGTCCCGTGAACAATCCCGAATAAAGGTTGTTTTGCAATAAACGAACAAGAATCGTAAAACCTAAACATTAAAGAATTATGAAAAAGTTTATTGCATTAGTAGCATTAGTAATGATGAGTGCGGCAACGACCGCCATGTATGCACAAGAAAGTAGAGCGGAACGCCGCGCAGACCGTAAAGCTCAGAGAGACGCAGAACGCGCCCGCATGAAAGCTGAAGAACAAGTGGCCGACGCCATTTCGTATGATGACGCTGTGGCAGCATTGAAAGCCCACCAGTTTGTACTGGAAGCTGACCAGGTGATGTTCCGCAACGGACAGACGGCTTTCGTAAACTCCAACACCAACTTCGTATTAGTGAACCAAGGACGTGGTACCGTGCAGGTAGCATTCAACACTGTATATCCCGGTCCTAACGGTATCGGTGGTGTAACTGTGGACGGAACAACCTCGGATATGAAGATTACTACTGATAAAAAAGGTAATGTAAATTGCCAGTTCAGTATTCAGGGTATCGGTATTTCGGCACAGATTTTCATTACGCTGACCAACGGTGGCAACAATGCCAGTGTAACCATCAGCCCGAACTTCAACTCCAACACTATGACGTTGAGCGGTAATCTGGTTCCGTTAGACCAATCCAGTATCTTCAAAGGACGTTCCTGGTAAAGCCCTTTACAATATATATATTCCCACTCCGCTGCAAAGGTGCCTTTTAGGGATTATTTGCAGCGGAGTTTTTTGTGATAAATACGAATCAGCAGACAGCTCCCCATAGGATCGGAAAGGGACGAAAGCCGGACTGTAATGGTCAAGATATATGAGAGAGACAGGATAAGGTTATAGATAAGCATAGAATCAATACGGATGATGACTATCATCAATACGGATGATGACTACCATCAATGCCGATGATGACTACCATCAATGCCGATGATGACTATCATCAATGCCATTGATGGTATGCCAATCTATATCCTTATCCTGTCTTTGTCATATACCTTGACCATTACAGCCCGGCTTCCAACCCATCCGAACAAAAAAAGGAGTAGTTCATTTCATTCTGCCTCTGTTTGCATTATCTTTGTACCCGATATGAGAGAATTTATCATCGCCGACAATCAGGACATCACCAAAGCAGGTATGATGTTCTTACTTAGCAAGCAAAAAGACACTGCCTTGTTGCTGGAAGCGGACAACAAAGGAGAATTGGTTCAGCAACTGCGCCTGCATCCGCAAGCAGTGGTTATACTGGACTATACCTTGTTTGACTTTTCCGGAGCAGACGAGCTGATTGTATTGCACGAACGATTTAAGGAAGCCGACTGGTTGCTTTTCTCGGATGAGTTAAGTGTAGAGTTTTTGCGGCAAGTGCTGTTCAGCAGCATGTCGTTCGGGGTAGTATTGAAAGATAATTCAAAAGAAGAAATACTGTCTGCACTGCAATGCGCCTCAAGGAAGGAACGGTTCATCTGCAATCATGTAAGTAACCTGTTGCTGTCCGGCAGCAGTGTTGCTCCCGCCCGCCCCGTGCCGAAAGATGATTTACTGACCCCGGCGGAACGTAGCATACTGAAAGAAATAGCTTTAGGAAAAACAACCAAAGAGATTGCGGCGGAAAGAAATCTCAGTTTCCACACCGTAAACAGCCACCGCAAAAATATATTCCGCAAGTTAGGGGTGAACAATGCCCACGAAGCTACAAAATATGCGATGAAAGCGGGAATTGTCGACTTGGTGGAATACTATATATAAGGGAGTTTTCAGACACAGATTTCTCCGCTACCGATACATATCCGGGAAGCCTCGTCATAAACTACACCGAATTGTCCCGGAGCTATGCCTTGCAGATTATCAGAAGAAATGATACGGTAGTTCCCTCCTTCCTGTACTAATTTTCCTTTCATAAACTCCGGCGTGTGCCTGATTTTAAAAGTAACATCCACTTCTTCAGCCTCCTGCCAGGGATTTTCTGTAATAAAATGGAAATCGTGCATTCGGAATTCACGACCGTATTGCCACTGTGTGTCATATCCGCGAGAAACATAAAGCACATTTTCTTCAATATCCTTCCGAATAACAAACCAGGGACCGCCACTCAGCCCCAGACCTTTACGCTGTCCGATAGTATGGAACCAATATCCGCGATGCGTACCAATCTTCTTACCGCTTTCCCACTCCACAATGTCCCCTTCACGCTCGCCAAGGAAATGGCGGACAAAGTCATTATAGTTAATCTTGCCCAAAAAGCAGATGCCTTGACTGTCACGGCGGCGGGCAGTGGGCAATCCTGCCGTGCGGGCAATGTCCCGTACTTCCTGTTTCATCAGCCCACCCAAGGGGAACATTAGTTTGGAAACTTGCAGGTAATCAATCTGGGCGAGGAAATCGGTTTGGTCTTTTACCGGGTCTACGGCTGTACCCAGCCATATCTTCCCGTCTTTACTGACGGTAGTGGCATAATGTCCGGTAGCGGTAAAGTCAAATTCCTTCCCTACCTTCTGCTCGAAACAGCCGAATTTGATGAACCGGTTGCACATCACATCAGGATTGGGAGTCAAGCCGCGACGGATTTTATCAATGGCATAGGCAGCCACCTGTTCCCAATATTCATTCTGCAAATCTATCATCTCCAAAGGCAAGCCATAACGGCGGGGG
>ERZ809114.1273-NODE-1273-length-11308-cov-4.840842_pt1 | contig 11308 bp, 8 predicted proteins | sample MGYA00520519_ERZ809114 | MGnify/ENA primary metagenome ERZ809114 (study PRJEB31570, sample SAMEA3212991) | Homo sapiens | biome: human-gut; feature: human gut; material: fecal | place: Sweden | collected 2011 ...
GTATCTCCGGACGCGGACGGCTGTTTGAAGTCAAGCAGCGTGTGAAGGAAGCGAACGCCGGACGGCAGCACGACGCACCGGGACGCAGGCTGGAAGGATCATCGCATTTTTTCTCGGAGCTGCAAGCAAACCCGTCTCTGGCGATTGACTTCATCATCGCGCCGCCTCGGATGGCGTACTACATGGAGTACAGCACCCGCATCTATCAGGTCTACCTCAAGTATATCGCGCCGGAGGACATCGTAGTCTACTCCATCGACGAGGTGTTTATGGATGTGACGGATTATCTGAACACCTATCATCTCACGCCACATGACCTTGCGATGAAGATGATCTTGGATGTGCTTGAGACAACCGGTATCACCGCAACCGCCGGGATTGGAACAAACCTTTTTCTCAGCAAAGTTGCGATGGATATTGTGGCAAAGCACATTCCGGCAGATAAAAACGGTGTTCGCATTGCAGAGTTGGATGAGATGAAGTTTCGCCGTGAGCTTTGGACGCACCAGCCGCTCACAGACTTTTGGAGAGTCGGTAGAGGCTATGCAAAGAAGCTCGAAGAAAACGGAATGTTTACGATGGGCGATGTTGCCCGATGCTCAGTGAAAAATGAGGACTTGCTTTACAAACTTTTCGGCAAGAACGCAGAACTGCTGATCGACCATGCGTGGGGCTGGGAGCCTTGCACGGTTGAAGCAATCAAAGCCTACAAGCCCAGCACCAACAGCTTAGGCTCAGGACAAGTCCTGCATTGCCCCTATGAGGCTGAAAAGGCAAAGCTCGTCCTCCGTGAGATGGCTGATCTTCTCGTGCTGGACTTGGTGGACAAAGGACTTGTGACAGATCAAATCGTCATCACAGTTGGCTACGATATAGAAAACCTCACCGATCCCGAACGAAGCCGAAAATATCACGGGACAGTTGTAAAAGACCATTACGGACGGCAGATACCAAAACAGGCGCACGGCTCAATCAATCTTGACGGTCACACATCATCTACGAAGAAAATAATGTGTGCTACGGCAGAACTCTTTGATAGGATCGTGGACAAGAATCTTCTTGTGCGTCGGCTGAATTTCACAGCAAATCATGTTGTTCCAGAAGCAGACGCGCCAGTAAAAAACGGAGGCTATGAGCAGCTTGATCTCTTCACAGATTTCACTGCCTTAGAAGCACAACGAAAGCGCGAAAAAGCAGAGCTGGATCGGGAAAAGAAAATGCAACAGGCAATGCTCATCATCAAGAAGAAGTATGGAAAGAACGCCATACTCAAAGGCATGAACTTGGAGGAAGGCGCAACCGCAAAGGATCGTAATGAGCAGATTGGTGGGCATAAGGCGTAATCGGTGAAAGGGACACGCGAAAATTACAACTGCTGTTATGGTCAGCAGATGACCATAACAAAAAGGAGGCACATCAAATGGCAAATAACGATTTATTAGTTCTGAACGAATTGACCGAATCCGGTGGTAGTTTAAGACCGAGTATACAAGTGGAACGCGCTCTTGCAGAAATTAAGGACACCTTCCAAACATCCCCGCTGGCAAAGATTCCTTTCACGGAGATCGCGGCACTTGGAGGCTCGTTCGCCGGTGTTGCAGAGGCTATTGCTACTCCGGCAGCAGAGGGACTTTATCGCTGCGTATTTCCTAAAGGCATAACGGGAACTCTTGCAATGGCGAAGGACGGCTCAGGTGCATTAGGTACAATCCTAAATGACGGTATTGTCGGTCAAGCCAGATGGATTCCTGTTGATAAGGCGATCGGTCCTGCTTGCTTGAAAGCAACATTGGTAGCAGTAGCAGTTCTTACGGTTGCTAAGCAGGTTCAAGATATAAAGGATGGGCAGAAAGAGATTGTTGGCATCCTTGAGCGTGATAAGAAATCTCAGCTTCTTGCGGACTACGATTTGCTTACATCCTATATGGATGAGTACAAGTTTTACTGGGAGAACGAAGCAAGCCTTGTGGTTAATCTCAATCAAGTTAAGAACATCAAGCGTAATGCAATGAAAGATATTCGATCCTACACCGATCAGATTGAGAATATGCTGTCCGCAAAGAAAAACCTCTTGAAAATGCAGACTGCATCAAACAAGATCGGGCAACTTCTTGACAGGTTCGTTCACTACAAACTGGCTCTCCATGTATTCGCTTTGTCAGAATACATGGAAGTCATGCTGTCAAAGAATTTTCAAGCCGAGTACCTGAATAAAATCGAGGACGAGATCAGAGAACACGCTATGAAGTTCCGCAATCTCTACACCGCTTGCTTCGATAAGATTGAATCGATCAAGAAGGACGCTGTGACAACTCAGACTGCAAATAAGCTGGCAGATGTATCACGCACAGTGGGGAATTTCATTGGGAAAATCCCTCTTGTTAAAGAAGGTCCAGTGGATGAGTTCCTGATTGGTGTTGGCGATTCCATCAGTGATACAGAAAAGAAGAAGTTGGAGAAAACTCTGGCGTACTTCATTCAGTACAAAGACAGCGGGCTTACTCCGATAGCTGAACACATCGCAACAATCAATCAACTATCCAATAAGCCCGTTGTAATGCTTTACGATAATAAGGTTCTTAGCTTTCATGAATTGAAAGAAGCAATATAATGGAATAGCCAAAGGAGGAATGAGCTGCATGAAAGGCTATGAAGATATTATCAATCTTCCACACCATATCTCTCCCACTCGTCAGCAGATGCCGATGTCAGATCGTGCAGCTCAGTTTTCTCCGTTCGCAGCTCTCACTGGTTATGATGCTGCTATCAAAGAAACCGGGCGTCTGACCGACACAAAGATTGAGTTGGATGATGAAGAACTCCATAGTCTAAATTTGAAGTTTCAGTTTCTTGTGGAGCACCTTGAAGATGAGCCGGAGGTAGCAGTCACATATTTCAAAGCAGATGAGAGAAAAGCCGGTGGTGCTTATCTTGAAGCAACAGGCATCGTGAAAAAGCTGGATGATTTTGAGCGGCTGATTACCATGCAGGACGGCACAAAGATTCCGATGGATGACATTCTGACCATTGAGAGTGATGCGTTCTCATCGCTTGAACAATACTAAAAAGACGCTTTCGAGCGTCTTTTTCTTTTATGCGTGAGACAAAAACGCGGAATTTGTCCGTTGTATTACGAAGGGGTAATTTACGGGGGACTTCCAACTAAGATTACGATTTTAGAGAATAGCAAGCACAGCCGGTGTATATACACACGGCGATTTTGGATTAAGGAAACCCTCCCCTTAATCCAGAAAATGCTTGTTGGGATGTCTCCCAAACCCTCTATCTTTATGAAAGGACAAACCGCTTATGGCAAACAGAACACGACCAAATCAGATACTCTTCTTTGTTTCAGATGACGAGAAACGGATTATCAAAGGAAAGATGAAACAGCTTGGTACAAACAACATGGGAGCGTATCTTCGCAAGATGGCGATTGACGGTTACATCATCAAAGTGGACTACACGCAGCAGAAGAAACTTGCCGCAGCAGTATCTCGCGCAGCGGCAAATATCAACCACATTTGCCGCCGAATCAACTCCACAGGACACTTCTATGAGGACGATGTTGCAGAGCTGAAAGAAAGGCAGGCTGAGATATGGCGATTACTAAAATCAAGCCAATCCGAGGAACTGTGAACAAGGCTCTCGCATACATTCTTGATCCGCAGAAAACAGATGACCAGCTCTATGTCTCTTCCTATGGTTGCGCTGCCAGCGATGCCGCAGCGAAGGAATTTGAGTGGACAAGAAATCTTGCTGCTCAACAAGGAATGCAGATACCGAAGGTGATCGCCCGACATCTGATCCAATCCTTTGCGGTTGATGAAGTCACGCCGGAACAAGCGCATGAAATCGGTAAGCAGTTTGCCGACGAATGGCTCAAGGGAAAGTACGAGTATGTGATTGCAACGCACATCGACAAGGGGCATTGCCACAATCATATTATCTTTAACGCTGTCAACTATGTTGACTTCCATGCGTACCGAAGCAATAAGAAAACCTATCGTGAGATGCGGCATCTCAGTGATGAGATATGTGCTGAACACGGGCTGTCAGTTATTCCTCCCTCTCAGGGAAAAGGCATGGACTACAAGGAATACACCGAAGCCAAACGCGGTACAAGTTGGAAGCAAAAACTCAAGCAGACCATTGATCGCTGCGTGGTCACAGCAAAGGACTACGATGAGTTTTTGAAGCTGATGCAGGACACCGGATATGAAATCAAAACCGGCAAATACATCTCCTTCCGTGCCGAAGGGCAAGAGCGTTTCACCCGTGCAAAAACCATCGGAGATAACTACACCGAGGACCGGATCAAGGAACGCATTCAAGGACGCAATGCCCGCAGACGGCAGATGCAGAACGGTAGGAAGAACATCTCTCTCATCAGCGATATTCAAAACAGAATTAAGCAGATCGACAGCAAGGGCTTTGAGCATTCTATGAAGATTAAGATCCTCAAAGAAGCCGCCAGAACGCTCAATTACCTCACTGAGAACGAGCTACTTCAATATGCCGATCTTGAAAAGAAAGTCGAAGACATCCATAGTTCTTATGAGCGTACCGGCGCTGACTTGAAAGTCGTTGAAGCGCAGCTCCGAAAGGTGCAGCCGCTTATCAAGAATATCTCAACCTATCAAAAGCTCAAGCCGGTCTATGATGCCTACTCAAAGACGAAGAACAAGCAGAGTTTTCGAGCTGCGCACGAGGCAGAGCTTGTCGTTTTTGAAGCAGCAAAGAGTACATTGCTTGCTATGCAAGATGGTGAAAAACTTCCAAGTATGAAGTCTCTGCAAGCCGAGCAGCAACGCCTTTTGGAAGAGCAGCAGCGTCTCTACGACGAACGAGCAAGGCTCAAAAAAGAGGCTAAAGTGATTGATACCATGAAGGCAAATGTCGATGATTTCCTCAGTCCAACGCTTTCACAGGAGCATGAAAAAGCCAAAAGTAGCGAGTTGGAATAACCACCAAAGCCTGAGCCGTATGAATAAATCGGCTCAGGCTTTCTTCTTCGTAATGCGCTCCATGAACTTGAAATATATTTTGAATTTTTGGAGCATCGTATTGAAAATTTGAAGCGTTTGGTGTATAATATAATGAGTCTCACTATAAGCGTTTGAGAGAGGTGCTTTTATGAAGATAAGCTATAAGAAATTATGGGTAATGCTCATTGAAAGAGAGATCCCAAAATCAACTTTACGCAAGGATATAGAGCTGTCTCCCGGCACGATGAGTAAGCTCAATAAGAACGAGGATGTAGCTCTCTCTGTTCTGCTGCGCATTTGCGACTATTTGAATTGTGACATTGGAGATATATGTGAAGCTGTGCGAACGGGCAAGAAGTAGGTCCGAGTTTTCGTGCGGCTATTTTGTTATAGGTAGAGAAAAATACCTCAGCGAAAGGAGCATATATGGATGTCCTTGAGAATGCTGTGATTGAGAAAAATGCCCTCGTTGAAGCGGAGGCGTTTCCCACAGATGATCGAGTCACCTACAAAGACAGCACCTATGAAATTATTTCTAAGGTTGCATATTTGATTGGTGTTCCGAAACGAATTTTTGATAATGAGCATGAAGCACCCAAAATAGAGATCTACGAAAAACTTGATGCAGACAAAACGGCACGGATAATCCGTCATTTGTGTATCATCAGGACAGCGATTGAAAGAAACTTCAAGCATATCAACGAGCGCATGAAGTTTAGTTATCTCTCAATCAGCAGTATGCCGGAATATGTGCCGCAGGATAGCCTTCAACAACTAAATGCGGATGGCATTAGTTTTATAAAGAAGTCCAGCACGAAGCTAAATCAGCATATCGTTGAGATAAACAAGCTGATTTCTGATCGGATCAATAATTGCAAGAAGCTATTTCCTCTTTGGCTGAATTGGCTGTATGTAAAAAACCTCTTTCTCATGCCAGATGGCTTGAAAGAGGAAGGGACAAAAGCAGCAGCAGATATTTATTACGCTCACTTGCTCTTTTATCCTTACCAGATGTATATAAACTGGGAACCGGAGGATGTCGGTAATCTGCTCTATAACGATAAAAAATTCGTGACGCTGCTTTATCAAATGAACGGTGACTACTTTACAGAGTACAGTAAAGTTTCTGATGCTGGAAGTTACATTAAAGGAAGCATCTACGAGTTTATTGGTAGCAGCGAAAAGGTTGTCGTAGTGGTAGATTGTGAAAACTCTGATCCGTACAAGCTCTGCGCTACGCTCAAGAATCTTGACTATCAGTACACACAGAAGATAGCATCCATCATCCTGTTTGATGATGTGCATAGTGCATCTGCTTGGCGTATTCTGGATAGTTTTACCCACATCCCGGTCGAACACATGATGACCGAACGGGTAAAGCAGAACAAGTCTCTGGTCGATGTGATGCTGATTGCCCGAACTTGTCAGGAGCATTACAAAAACAATGTGGATTCCTTTATTTTGGTGTCCAGCGACTCCGACTATTGGGGACTGATTTCTTCTTTACCGGAGGCTCGATTCCTTGTCATGATAGAGCGCGAAAACTGCGGACCGGATTTGAAGAACGCACTTGTCAATGCCGGTATATTCTATTGCTACATTGATGACTTCTACTCCGGCAATGCAGAGGATATTAAGATCGGCGCACTGTTCAAAGAGATGTATCATTACATAGACCAGGCGGTGCGGCTGAATATCTACGAGATGTTCACAGAGGCGTTAAAAGCGACTCGAATTGAAATGAGTTCTTCGGAACAGAAACAGTTTGTGGACAAGTATTTGAAAACGATGCAAATGTCCATTGCGGATAATGGCGATGTGACATTGGAAATAAGACGAAAATGAGTCCGTTATATCGGACAGTAGCCGTGATAAAATAAAATGAGGATCGGTTGGCAACAAAAAATGATCCTCAAGTATTGGAGATGAAGATATGGCATACCAAAGCGAAGCGGCTCTTGAGCAGCAATTCATAGAGCAGCTAAACAAGCAGGAATACAGCACAGTCGATATTCCTGATTATGACGCATTGGTGGAGAACTTCAAAGTTCAGTTTGAAGCCTTCAATGCACCCAAACTTGATACGCCTATCACCGATAAAGAGTGGGAGCGTATCTTTAACCTCATGCTTGGAAAGTCCGTGTTCCAGAGCGCAAAAATTCTGAGAGACAAGTTTGTCCTTGAGCGTGAGGACGGGACGAAGGTTTACCTGTCTTTCTTCGATCAGGATCACACCAAGAATATCTTCCAAGTTACACATCAGACAACGGTTGTAGGAAAGTATGTCAACCGCTATGATGTGACGATTCTTGTGAATGGCTTGCCGTTGATTCAGGTCGAGCTAAAGCGCAGAGGTATTGACATTCGAGAGGCGGTCAATCAGGTCATGCGCTATAAGAAGCACTCCTATAACGGACTATATCACTTCATTCAGCTTTTCATTGTCTCAAACGGCGTTGATACCAAATATTTTGCCAACTCCGACAGGGAATTGATGTATAGCCTCGCCTTCTTCTGGACGGATTTCAACAACATCCGTATTACCAACCTGAAGGACTTCTCAATCTCTTTTCTGGCAAGGGATCACATCATCAAGATGCTGACACGCTATACCATTCTGAACGATACGGATAAGATTCTGATGGTTATGCGCCCCTATCAGGTGTATGCCGTAGAAGCCCTTATAAGGCAGGCTACGCTCACAAATCGCAACGCCTATATCTGGCATACCACCGGTGCAGGAAAGACGCTGACATCCTTTAAGACAGCTCAAATCCTCGCAGCCAATCCGAACATCAAGAAGGTTATCTTCCTTGTTGACCGTAAGGACTTGGACTCTCAGACCACCGAAGAGTTCAACAAGTTTGAGGCTGGCTCTGTGGATGTCACAGATCGCACGGACATTCTTGTGCGGCAAATGAAGGATAAGAACCGGCAGCTCATTGTCACGACGATGCAGAAGATGGCAAATGCCGTTAAGCGTCCTCAATACGAAAAGGTAATGGACGCATACCGTGACGAAAAGGTTGTCTTCATCATTGACGAATGCCACCGCAGCCAGTTCGGAGATATGCACAAGGATATTGTTCGGCATTTCAAGAAAGCGCAGTTCTTTGGCTTTACCGGTACGCCCCGTTTTGAAGTGAACGGAAAGACGGAGGGCAAGATCACACAGACCACCGAAATGCTGTTTGGGGAATGTTTGCATAACTATCTGATCAAGGATGCTATCTTCGATAACAATGTCCTCGGTTTCCATATTGAGTACATAAAGACGATGGAAGGCGATTTTGACTGGGACGATCCGACATTGGCTGACGCGATTGATGTTGGCGAACTCTATATGTCGGATGAGAGAATGTCCCTCATTGCAAACCACATCGTCCAGAACCACAAAGCCAAAACAAGAAATGGTCAGTACACGGCTATCTTTGCTGTTTCCTCCATTGAAGCTCTTGTCAAATATTACGACATCTTCAAGAAGATCAAACATGATCTGAACATTAGCGGTATCTTCTCCTATGGGCAGAACGAAGATGCCGAGGGCAAGGACGAGCATAGCCGAGATGCCTTGGAGCGTATCATCAAGGACTATAACGAGATGTACGGCACGAATTTCTCTACCGACACCTTCTCCGCGTATCACAAGGATATTTCAGATCGTGTCAAAGGCAAGAAAACGAAGTCTCTGGACATTCTCATTGTCGTAAATATGTTCCTGACCGGTTTTGACAGCAAGCAGCTCTCTGTGCTGTATGTGGACAAGGATTTGAAGTACCATGATCTGCTGCAAGCCTATTCTCGCACGAACCGTGTTGAGAAAGAAACCAAACCGTTTGGTATCATCATCTGCTACCGCAACCTCAAGAAACGGACAGATGATGCGCTGACGCTCTTCTCCAAGAGCCAGGACACCTCCGGCATTGTCGTTCCGGGCTATCAGTATTTTGTTGAGAAGTTCAATGAAATGGTTATGAAGCTCAAGGAAGTGGCACTCTACCCTGAGTCCGTCGATACCATGCAGAGCGAAGATGACCAAAAGAAGTTTGTCATCACTTTCCGTGAGCTGACAAAATACCTCCAATCCTTGCAGACATTCATTGAGTTCAGCTTTGATCAGGATGCGCTCATCATGTCCGAGCAGGAGTATCAGGACTACAAGAGCAAGTATCTGATGCTTTACTCCCGGCAAAAAACTGATCGAGAAGTCGTATCTGTCCTGAATGATGTGGACTTCTGCATTGAGATCATGGAGAGTGACCGTATCAATGTTGCCTACATCATGAACTTGATCCGCAACATCCATTTTGATGACAAGAAGCAGAAGGACTACGACATCAAGCACATCAAGGAAGAATTGAGCAGAACGGATAATCCGCAGTTGCTTCGCAAGGTTGAAATTCTTCAAGCGTTCTTGGATCGTGTCGTTGTTGGACTTGAAAGTGCGGACGAGATTGATGCTGCATACAACGACTTTGAAAATGAAGCGAAACGAGAAGAAATCGTTGCTTTCGCAAAGACTGAGGATATTGATTCCTCCATGCTGACGGACATCATTTCTGAGTATGAGTTCTCCGGCACAATGGATGCAGGAAACATCCGTGACCGTATTGAGAAGCCCATGCCGCTGCTCAAGAAGAGGTCTTTGGTCAACCGGATCGTCGAATTTATCCGGCAGCACACCGAGAAATACCAATAAGGAGAGAGAACAATGGATAATTCTATTCAGGCTCACCAGAAAGAGCTTTGCAACAAACTATGGGCGATGGCAAATGCCCTGAGAGGTAACATGGAGGCATACGAGTTCAAGAACTATATCTTGGGCATGATCTTCTATTACTACCTCTCCGATAAGACCGAGAAGTACATGGTTAATCTTCTCAAAGACGATAATATCAGTTACGAGGCTGCTTGGAATGACGAAGAATACAAGGCTGCTATCGTAGAAGAAGCTCTGCGTGACCTCGGCTACATCATCGAACCTGAGTATTTGTTCCGCAAGATGGTCAAGATGGTTGAGAACCGTTCCTTCGACATTGAGTTCTTGCAGAAAGCAATCAACGCTCTGATGGAATCCACTATCGGCAACGATTCGCAGGAAGACTTTGACGGATTGTTCTCCGATATGCAGCTTGATTCTACGAAGCTGGGGCATACCGTTAAAGATAGAAGTGCTGTCATGGCGAAAATCATTGCTTCGCTGGACGAGATCAATTTCAGCGTGGATGACACGAAGATTGATGTGTTGGGTAATGCCTACGAGTATCTGATTGGTCAGTTCGCTGCCACAGCCGGTAAGAAAGCCGGTGAGTTCTATACGCCTTCGGGTCCTGCCGAGCTGCTGTGCCGCCTTGCTTGTCTTGGCTTGACCGATGTTAAGGACGCAGCCGATCCAACTTGCGGTTCCGGCTCTCTGCTGCTTCGTCTCAAAAACTATGCAAATGTGCGTAACTACTACGGTCAGGAATTGACCTCGACTACTTATAACCTTGCCCGAATGAACATGATCCTTCGCGGCATCCCGTATCGCAACTTCAATATCTACAATGGCGATACGCTTGAGCATGACTACTTCGGAGACATGAAGTTCCGTGTTCAGGTTGCAAATCCTCCGTATTCTGCAAATTGGTCTGCTGATATGCACTTCATGGAGGACGAGCGTTTCAATGAATACGGCAAACTTGCGCCTAAGAGCAAGGCTGACTTTGCTTTTGTGCAGCACATGGTTTACCACATGGACGAAGACGGACGAGCTGTTGTCCTGCTGCCTCACGGTGTTCTGTTCCGTGGCGCAGCCGAAGAAGTGATCCGTAAGCACCTGATCCAAAAGTTGAATGTGCTGGACGCTGTTATCGGTCTTCCTGCAAACCTCTTCTTTGGCACGGGCATTCCGGTATGTGTTCTTGTCCTCAAGAGAGAGCGCAACGGCAACTCTGATAACATTCTCTTCATTGATGCGTCCAACGACTTTGAAGCCGGAAAGAATCAGAATATCCTCCGTGAGTGCGACATTGATAAGATCGTCGAAACCTACGAGCATCGTGTGGATGTCGATAAGTACGCCCATGTTGCCACAATGCAGGAGATTGAAGAAAACGGATTCAATCTGAACATTCCTCGCTATGTTGATACCTTTGAGCCGGAAGAGGAAATTGACCTCAATGCTGTTGCAGCAGAAATCCGCAATATTCAGGCTGAGATCAAAGACATCGACGCACAACTGAAACCGTTTTTCGATGAGCTGGGACTTGATTTTCCCTTTGATGTGGAGGGCAAATAATTATGGCAAATGTATCCTCAAGTAACGGTCTTGAGAAGCG
>ERZ809114.1283-NODE-1283-length-11261-cov-3.059165_pt1 | contig 11261 bp, 9 predicted proteins | sample MGYA00520519_ERZ809114 | MGnify/ENA primary metagenome ERZ809114 (study PRJEB31570, sample SAMEA3212991) | Homo sapiens | biome: human-gut; feature: human gut; material: fecal | place: Sweden | collected 2011 ...
CTGCCGCTGCACGGAACGTATCTGCTGCCGCAAGAACAACCTTTTTGCCCTGATCCTTCAGAAGGCCGGCCAGCTTTCCGACGGAGGTCGTTTTTCCGACTCCATTGACACCGATCACCAGCACTACCGATTTCCGGTTTTCAAATTCATAGGCTGTATCGCCTACATCCATCTGTTTTTTGATGCTCTCGATCAGAAGCTGTTTGCACTCTGCCGGATCGGTAATGTGCTCTTCTGCCACCCGTTCTTTTAAGTGGTCAATAATTTTGGTCGTTGTATTGATGCCGATATCTCCCATGACGAGAATCTCCTCGATCTCCTCATAAAAATCGTCATCAATATTGGAATAGCCGCTGAAAATAGAATCAATTCCAGCTACAATGCTGTCTCGGGTCTTCGTCAGACCGTTGACAAGACGTTTGAAAAAGCCTACTTTCTCCTCCGCCATACCGTTCGCCTCCCTTTATCTTTTCTATCTTACTTCTTTCGTATTGTATCTTATTCGTTTCTATTTGTCCAGTTCTCCCTCGATCAAATCGACAGAAACAAGGGTAGAAACACCCTTCTCCTGCATCGTGATGCCGTACAGACGGTCTGCCGCCGTCATCGTACCGCGCCTGTGGGTGATGACGATGAACTGGGTATTTTTTGTCAGCTTATGCAGATACTGTGCAAAACGCGTTACGTTGGAATCGTCGAGCGCCGCCTCGATCTCGTCAAGTAAACAGAACGGGGACGGCTTTAAGTTCTGGATTGCAAAAAGCAGCGCAATCGCGGTCAGTGCCTTCTCGCCTCCGGAGAGCTGCATCATATTCTGCAGTTTCTTTCCCGGCGGCTGGGAAATGATGCGGATACCTGCCTCGAGTACATCCGTGTCCTCCTCGAGCTCCAGCGTTCCCTTTCCGCCGCCGAACAGCTGGCGGAACACGCGGTCAAACTCTTTCCGGATCTCCTCGAATTTTTCCGTGAACTGCTTGCGCATACCGGCATCCAGCTCATCGATGATGCCCTGCAGTGTCTCTGCCGCTTTGACAAGATCGGTGTGCTGTGCATCGAGAAAGGCGTGGCGCTCCGAAATCTCTTTGTACTCCTCAATCGCATTCACATTGACAGAGCCAAGCTTCCGGATCGCATCTTTTACTTCCAGCACACGCCGCTTTAATTCACTGCGCTCCGGAATCTCCTCCATCTGGAACTCTCTTGCGTGGCCCGGTGTCACTTCGTACTCTTCCCAGAGATACGAGGTCTGTGCCTCTTTTGTCTCCTCCAGCTTTTCTTTCTGGCTGTTCAGACGGAAGCACTCTTTGTCCATTAGGGAAATCTGGTCGGAGAGCTGATCCCGCTTCTCGAAAAATTCTTTGTGATCTGCGCTTAATGCTTCTTTTTTCTCCTGCAGTTCCACAATCCGGCGGTCTTCCTCTTCTTTTGCCTGCACTGCCGCTGCAATCGTCTTCTGGATCTCCACGATGTCCTGCTGTTTCTTTTTGACATCGTCTTTTTCCTCCGCCGCTTTTTCCAGCATGGTGCGGCTTTCCGCTTCCAGTTTTCCCGTCTCTTCCTCAAGACGGCGGATGTTCTGGGCAAGGAATCCATCCTTCTGGGACAGATTTGCGTAATTTAACCGGATTTCTTCAAGATCCTTCGTATATTCTGCTTCCCGGCGGCGAAGCCCTGTAAGCGCCTCCTGTGCCTTCTGGATATTCTCCTGCAGCGTGCTTTCCCGCTCCACCGATTCCTGCATTTCCTGACCGATGACTTTCCGGTTCCGTTCAATCTCGGCGATCTGATTTTCAATCTCGAGACTCTCCTTCTGAAGAGCTTCAAAATCCAGACGGATTTCCGTCTTTTTCTCGCGCGCTTTTTCCAGATTCAGGCGCACCGTATTCTGCTCGATGTACTGCCGCTGCAGTTTTTCATTCAGCTCGGTGCGGAGATCGCGGATTTCATTCCGCTTATTTTTCTTCTCTTCAAGTTCCTGCTGGATTTCCCGCAGTTCCTTCGCAAGACCCTGTACGCTCTTTTCAAGTTCCTCAATCTCACGCCGTCTTCCGAGCAGGTTGCTGTTGTTCCGGAACGAACCTCCTGTCATGGAACCGCCCGGGCTCAAGAGCTCGCCCTCGAGGGTTACCATGCGGAGCGTCTGACGGTATTTCCGCTGGATCACAATGGCATGGTCGATCGTGTCGACCACCAGCGTTCTTCCAAGCAGCTGTGCCACAAGGCCCTCATACACCGGGTCGTACGAAACAAGTGCATTTGCCACACCGAGCACACCGGTTTCTCTTGCCGCATCCTCATTCACCTGCGCTTTTTTCCCGCGCATGCTGGTGAGCGGAAGGAACGTCGCACGGCCGAAATGGCCCCGTTTCAGGTATTCAATCAGGTATTTCGCCGTCGCCTCATTGTCGGTGACAATATTCTGAATGCTGCCGCCAAGTGCGGTCTCGATCGCCGTCTCGTACTTTTTCTCCGCCTGCAGAAGATCCGCCACAACGCCGTGGATGCCGGGATTCCGGTCTTTCTGCTCCATGACCTTCCGAATACTGTTTCCATAGCCGTCGTACCGCTCGGTGATGTTCTTTAAGGATTCGAGCCTTGACGCTTCTCTGTGGTAATTGGTCTGGCCGGCTTCCATCTCTTTCGTCTGGTTCGAGAGATCCGCCGTCAGCGCGGTAATCTTCTGATCTGCCTCCTGGTACTGCTGTTTCAGGCTGCTTACCGTCTCTTCGAGCGCTTCAAACGCGTTCTGCAGTTCTTCCATCTGCCCGTTCTGTTCGGACTCGCTCGTCTTTAAATGCAGCACCCTCTGGCTTAATTCTGCCTTTCGGATGCCGATCTGCTCGAGCATCGCATCGTAGCGCTGCATTTTTCCCTTCGTGGAACCCCGCTGGTTCAGAAGGCCGATGACTTCGCTCTTATCCTGTTCACTCTGCAGCTCGACTGCCTGGATCTGCTCCTGGCATTCCGAGAGAGCGACCTCTTTCTCACTCTTTTCCGTCTCTGACGCAAGAAGTGCTTCATGAAGCCCGTCCTTTTCTGCCTGATATGTATTTTTTTCTGCCGTCTTTGTGCGGCTCTCCGCGCGGATCGCCTCCAGACGTTCTCTTAATGTGTCGCTGTTCCTCTCCGATGCATGAATCTGCTCGTTCAACACCTCGATCTGGTTTTCGAGCTGCTGGCGTTTCAGTGCATTCTCCCCCGCCTGATCGCGCGCAGAAAGAATCGTCTGGTCCAGTTTTTCCTGCTCCTGTTCCAGCTTTTCATACTCCTGCTTCGTATGCTCAAAAGCCTCTTTCGTGCTCTTTAACTGCTCTTCTGCAATCCGGTACCGGTCTTCTACTTTCGCGAGATCGTTCCGGATGCGCTCCATCTCGAGCAGAAACATATTGATATCGAGGATCTTTAATTCCTCTTTCTTCTTTAAATAAATCTTTGCCGTCTCAGACTGGCGTTCCAGCGGCTCTAACTGCCTTGTCAGTTCCGAGAGAATGTCGTTGACGCGCACCAGATTCTGCTGCTCTTCCGCCAGCTTCTTTTCGGTCACGGCCTTCCTTCTCTTGAATTTGACAATTCCTGCCGCCTCGTCAAACAGCTCCCGGCGCTCTTCCGGCTTACCGCTTAAGATCTTATCAATCTGACCCTGTCCGATGATGGAATAGCCTTCTTTTCCGATACCGGTATCGTAGAACAGCTCGTTGATGTCCTTTAACCGGCACGATGCACCATTCATCAGATACTCGCTCTCACCGGAGCGGTAGAGCCGTCTCGTCACCGTGACTTCCTCGAAATCGACATTCAGCTTGTGGTCGGAATTGTCGAGTGTAATTGCAACCGACGCGTAGCCGAGCGGCTTTCTCGTCTCGGTTCCGGAGAAAATAACATCCTGCATATTTCCGCCGCGGAGCTGCTTGGCGCTCTGTTCGCCGAGCACCCAGCGCACCGCATCGCCAACATTGCTCTTTCCACTGCCGTTCGGCCCTACAACGCCGGTAATACCGTCGTGGAACTGCAGAATGGTTTTGTTGGCAAACGACTTAAATCCCTGCATTTCAATGGATTTGAGATACATAATTCACCTACGCTTTTTTTCTGGCAAGAATTGCATCGTATGCCGCTGCCTGTTCTGCCGCTTTTTTCGTTCTGCCCTTTCCGGTACCGAGCGCTTTCTTTCCGACGCTGACCTGTGCCCAGAAGCTCTTGTCGTGATCCGGTCCCTCTTCTTTTAAGATGGCGTAAACAATCTCTTCATCCGTCTCACCCTGGATCAGCTCCTGCAGAATCGTTTTGCTGTCGTAGAAAAGCTGTTTGTGTTCGATATCGTTTAAGATATAGTTCAGAACGAACGTTTTTGCCGGTTCAAAGCCGCCGTCCAGGAAAATCGCACCGATCGTTGCCTCCATAGCATCCGAAACGATGGAATCGCGGTGACGGCCGCCGGTTGCCTCCTCGCCCTTTCCAAGGAGCAGAAAGCTGCCAAGGTCAATCTCACGGGCACAGAATGCCAGTGCCGGTTCACAGACGAGGCTGGCGCGTTTTTTCGTCATCTCGCCCTCCGGGAGACGCGGGAATGTCTTGTATAAAAATTCGCTGGATACAACTTCCAGCACGGCATCTCCTAAGAACTCCAGACGCTCGTTGCACTCCAGGCGCTCCATATGGTGCTCATTTGCGTAGGAAGAATGGCGCATCGCCATCTCCAGCAGTCCGAAATTCTGAAATTTATACTGGATTTTCTTTTCCAAATCCACGAGTTTATCAATATTATTCATAACCTGTTTTAAGCCTGTCCTTCCTCATAGTTACCGTTTGCAGGTGTTCTGCGGACGGTAACAAAGGGGCTGTCCTGTAGCAAACAGCCCCTTCGCCATTTTCTATTATTCTGCCAGTTTCTTTTTGATCGCTTCCACCGCATCCTCAACCGATACGATGTGCTCTGCTTCTTCTGCTTCGATCTGGATATCAAATTCTTCTTCAATTCCCATCACAATCTGAAATACATCCAGGGAATCCGCTCCCAGATCATCTGCAAAGGTTGTCTCCATGGTTACTTCATTCGGATCTACGTTTAATACATCCGCAATGATCTCCTGTAATTTTTCAAACTCCATCTTTCGCTGCCTCCCTGCTGCTCTTATAGTCTGCCAGATGCTCCTGCACTTTCTGCGGAATCTTCTCCTCGCTGAATGAAATGCACTGGAGAATGGAATTTTTAAATTCGTTGGCTTTTGAGCTTCCGTGCGTTTTTACAACGAGTCCTTTTAAGCCAAGCAGCGGTGCTCCGCCGTACTCACTGGCATCAAAAGACTTCAGTGTCTCTTTCAGCGCCGGTTTCACAAGAAGGGCTCCGATTTTACTGCGCAGAGATGTCATCATGCCCTGTTTTACCTTGGAAATCAGGGTCGCGCCGACGCCCTCATACAGCTTTAAGATAACGTTTCCGACAAACGCCTCACAGACAACAACGTCTGCGGCTCCGTTTGGAATTTCTCTTGCTTCGATACTGCCGACAAAGTTGATATACGGGTTTTCTTTCAGAAGCGGATACGTCTCTTTGACGAGCGCGTTTCCTTTTTCTTCTTCCACACCGATATTCACGATTCCCACACGCGGATTTTTAATGCCGACAACGTGTTCCATATAGATGGAACCCATCATGGCAAACTGCACCAGATGGGACGGTCTTGCATCAACATTCGCACCGCAGTCGATCAGAAGGGATACACCGTCTTTCGTCGGGATCAGCGGAGCCAGCGGCGGGCGCTCTACGCCCTTGATGCGTCCTACGATCGTCTGTCCGCCGACCAGGACTGCTCCGGTGCTTCCGGAGGAGACAAACGCGTCTGCCTCTCCGCAGCGCACTTTTTTCATGCCGACAACGATCGAAGAATCTTTTTTGTGGCGGATCGCATTGACCGGCGGCTCTCCCGTCTCAATGATCTCGGTTGCCGGAACGATCTCAACCCGCTCCTTCGGGTACGTATATTTCTGCAGTTCTTTTTCGATGACATCCACCTGGCCGACCAGCTGGACTTTGACACGTTCATCTGCGTTTACGGCCTCAACGGCGCCTTTTACCGGCTCCACAGGCGCATAATCGCCGCCCATCGCGTCCACTGCAACTCTGACTAAGTCACTCATGTTTTTTCCTCTTTTCTCTTTTCTAAAGCGCGTTTGAAAACTCTTTTTCTTTCAAAAAACCGTTTTCAACCACGCTCTAAAAGCACTTATGCAAGCGCTGTATTAACTATACTAAACTCCTTTGCAAAAATCAAGCACAAATGCCCATCCGCGCTTTCTCCTGTATTCCAAAAAAGCGGGTGGATTTATCTTTCCAAAATCCACCCGCTCTGTTTTGTCTTATTTTTCTTAAGAAACCTTGACTCCGCTCGAATTCATCTCATGACCGTCTATGGTTGTATTCCGTGCCATGACACCGGTATCCGGATCCAGATAATATTCCTCACCATCCTGCGTGAACCAGCCGGTCTGCATCTGACCGTTGTCCGCCAGATAATACCATTCTTCTCCGCTCCAGTACCATCCTGTCACCATGTATGAATTTTCATCAAACACGTACCAGTAGCCGTCGATATTCTGCCAGGTATTGGTTGCATAGCTTCCATCATTATTCTGATACTGCCATCCGTTTTCATTCTGAACCCATTTCCCTGCCGGAATTACCGTAACTTCTGTTACCGTACTCGTCGCCATGGAAACAGTATTTCCAACCGTGTTTGTTGCCACAACGTAATAGTAATCTTTGCCCTCCGCCGAAGTATCGACCTGGTATGTCACTTCTGTTGCGCCTTCAATCGGCGTTCCTCCGCCGTTGGAATTTACGTTGTTCTTATACCACTGATATGTTACTGTGCCTTCTCCCGTTATTCCTGCCTCACAAGTCAGCTTTCCAGATGTATTTCCAACGGGAATCTGCAGGCTCTCCACCGGATTTACCGAAAAAACCGGCTTTTCCAGATTGGCATCTACATGAACAGCATCGCTGTCCTCTTTTGAAATATCTACACTGGCCGAAGACGAAACCGTCGTCTCAGTTCCCATCATTTTATCCATCAGACTGTCTGTGGAACATCCTGAGAGGAATACTACACTGCACATGCATGCTGCCAGAAATATGATTCGTCTATTCTTCATATGCTTTGCACTCCTTTTTTATAATTGTTACGAAAATGTTGCAATATTGTTTCAATTCTCACCGAGACCATTATAGCACATCACGACACACCACGTCAAATCTTTTATATGACGCTTCCAGACAACCCGCAGAGACAACAAAAAAGCCCCCGGTGACGGGAGCCTTTTGCTGCATTGCACATCGGAACTGATTCCGATTTATGAATATTAGTCCATTGCAACGACTTCTTTTTTGTTGTAAGAACCACAAGCTTTGCAAACTCTGTGCGGCATCATAAGAGCACCACATTTGCTGCATTTTACAAGGTTCGGAGCAGACATTTTCCAGTTTGCTCTTCTCTTATCGCGTCTTGCTTTGGAAGATTTATTCTTAGGACAAATGGACATAGTTACACCTCCTTAAATTTGCTGAATATATCTTTGATTGCAGCCATTCGGGGGTCTAGCCCTGTGGTATCACAGTCACAGGTCTGAATATTCAGATTCGCACCACAACGGCTGCAGATTCCTTTACAGTCATCTTTACACAGCACTCGAATCGGCCATTGGACTATGAGTTCATTACGAACCAGTTCTTCCACATCGAGCTCGTCTCCCTCCACAAACGAAGAGTCCTCTTCTTTTTCCTCGCGTTCTTCCTCTGACAGATTCAGATCAATCTGCAGATCGAACTTGAGCTGGAATGGAGTCGCTACCGGTGTCAGGCATCTTGCACATGGAATCTCCATTGTAAGGTCTGCGCTGCCGGTGATCGTGATCACACGATTGCCTTCATGCGTAAGGCCAAGGATAACAGGATGTTTTTCGATTACCCGATAGTCCTGCCCGCCGATCGAAAAAGTTTCGGATGTAAGCGGAATTTCATACTTTTCGGACTTTCCGTCCTGCGCAAATAACTTGGTCAGACTGATTTTCATATTGTTCTCCTAATCACACTTTACCAATTATACCCGGGAAGGTAAGAATTGTCAACTGTTTTTTGAATTGTTTTTTATTTTCCTTTTACTAACTCTACTGTCTCCTCGCAGATTGCGATTTCCTCGTTGGTCGGAATAACGCATGCTGTAATCTTGGAGCCTTCTTTGGTGATGATTTTCTCAACGCCGCGGCAGTTGTTTGCCTCAGAGTCGAATTCCAGTCCCATGAACTCGAATGCTTTGCAGATGGTCTCACGAAGCGGGATTGCGTTCTCGCCAAGTCCTGCTGTAAAGGTGATAACATCTACACCGCCCATTGCTGCGATGTAGGAACCGATGTATTTGATAATACGATAAGCGTATGCTTCCAGGCAGTGGATGGCATCCTGATTGCCTGCCTCTGCTGCTGCAGATACATCACGGTAATCGCTGGAGATGCCGGTCATGCCGAGCATACCGGATTTCTTGTTCAGAATGTTCAGAACCTCAGATACGGTCAGGTTCTCTTTGTTGCACAGATATTCAACAAAGGCCGGATCGATATCACCGGAACGGGTTCCCATGATAACACCTTCCAGCGGAGTAAGTCCCATGGAAGTATCCACACATTTGCCGTTCTTTACAGCGGAAAGAGAAGCACCATTTCCCATATGGCAAACGATGATCTTCAGATCTTTGTAGTCTTTGCCAAGGAAATCTGCTGTTCTCTTGGATACGAATTTATGAGAAGTTCCGTGGAAGCCGTATTTACGGATTGCGTATTTCTCATAATACTCTTTCGGAATACCGTACATATATGCTTTTGGAGGCATGGTCTGATGGAATGCGGTATCAAATACTGCTACATTCGGAACGCCCGGCATCAGTTTCATGCAGGCATTGATTCCCATCAGGTTTGCCGGATTGTGCAGAGGACCGAGGTCAGCGCACTCCTCGATAACTTTGATTACTTCGTCATCGATGATAACAGAGTTTGTGATCTTCATTCCGCCGTGCAGAACGCGGTGTCCGATGGCATCTACTTCTTCCAGGCTCTTGATGACGCCGCTCTTCTCGTTTACCAGAGCGTCCAGAACCATCTGGATTGCCTCTACGTGTGTCGGCATTGCTGCTTCTGTTACCTCTTTTTCGCCGTTCTTTGGCTCATAAACGAGGCGTCCGTCGATACCGATTCTCTCACAGAGTCCTTTTGCCAGGACATCACGGTTATCGTAATTGATCAGCTGGAATTTCAGAGAGGAACTTCCGCAGTTTACTACTAATACGTTCATTTCTAAATTCTCCTATTTTAAAATTCTTATTAAAACTTCTGGCCGGCCTGTTCTCCGCAGCCGGCCAGAAAACCGCTTGTAATTGGTTTTGTTTCGTGCTTACTGTGCCTGGCACTGTACAGCAGTGATTGCTACAACACCAACGATATCCTCTGCGGAGCATCCACGGGACAGATCGTTGACTGGAGCTGCGATACCCTGCGTCATCGGGCCGTATGCTTCTGCTTTTGCCAGTCTCTGTACCAGTTTGTATCCGATGTTTCCGGCATCCAGATCCGGGAAGATCAGAACGTTTGCTTTTCCTGCTACTTTGCTGTCCGGAGCTTTGGATGCACCTACGCTTGGAACGATAGCGGCATCAAGCTGCAGCTCGCCGTCGAGTGCGAGATCCGGGTTTGCTTCTTTTGCAATTCTGGTAGCCTCAACAACTTTGTCTACATCAGCATGTTTTGCACTTCCTTTGGAGGAGTGGGAAAGCATAGCAACTCTTGGCTCGTTTCCGGTCAGCATGCGGTAGGACTCTGCGGAAGACTCTGCGATTGCAGCCAGCTCTTCCGGATTCGGGTTCTGGTTCAGACCACAGTCACCGAATACGAATACACCGTCATCGCCGTACTCGCAGTCCGGAACTACCATCAGGAAGAATGCGGATACGAGTTTTGTGCCTGGTTTGGTCTTTAAGATCTGCAGGCATGGACGTAAGGTGTTTGCGGTAGAATGGCAGGCACCGGAAACAAGTCCGTCTGCATCTCCCATTTTAACCATCATAACGCCATAATATGTATAGTCATTCAGGATGGTCTCTCTTGCTTTCTCCGGAGTCATGCCTTTCTTTGCACGAAGCTCTACCAGCTTATCTACATAAGCCTGTGTTTTCTCGTTTTTCTCTGGATCTACAATAGTAGCTTTGGAGACATCCAGTCCCTCGCTGCCTTTCTTTACTGCCTCTTCGCTTCCGATGATGATCAGATTTGCAAGGTCCTCTTTCAGGATCTGTGCAGCAGCCTCATATGTTCTTCTGTCTTCTGACTCTGGCAGTACAATTGTTTTTTTGTCTGCTTTTGCTCTTGCTTTAATTGTGTCAATAAATCCCATGATCTTTTGACTCCTTTCGATAAATTTACTCGATATTCTCATTGTAGTACGCTTTTTGCCCTTTCGCAAGTATAAAATTCAAAACAACTGGACAAAAAATCCAAAACGGAGGAATTCTTGCATTCCTTTTCTGTTTTTGTTACGATAGGGCTATGTGATCCGCGGTTCCTCTCTGTTTGGAATCGTGCTATTTTTTTCGAAAGAAGGTACGTTTTATGACCATTACCGCAGTCATTGCAGAATATAATCCTTTTCATAACGGCCATGCTTATCAGCTGGCAAAAGCCAGGGAACTGACCGGGGCGGACTATCTTGTCGTGATTATGAGCGGCGATTTCGTCCAGCGCGGCGCACCTGCGATTCTTGACCAACACGACCGTGCGGAGCTGGCGCTTCTTGGCGGCGCGGACCTTATCTTACAGCTTCCGTGTCACTTTGCACTCGGCAGTGCACAGCATTTCGCACGCGGGGCGGTATCGCTTCTTACTGCGCTTGGCTGTGTCGATTTTCTCTGCTTTGGCAGTGAATATGGAGACACGGCGCCGTTTCTGGAACTCGCTGATGTTCTGCTCCACGAGCCGGAGGAATACCGTAAGCTGCTCTCCGGTCTGCTTCGGAACGGACTTTCCTTCCCGACGGCGCGCGCACAGGCACTTTCCGCTTATTTTTCTGACAGCGCTTCCTTCTCTTCGCTTTCAAAAGAAGAACTTGATACCTTTTTAAAAGAACCAAACAATATTTTAGGCATTGAATATGTCCAGGCACTTCTGCTGTCACAAAGCCGCATTCGGCCGGTAACGATCCGCCGGGAGGGCAGCGGCTACCA